>Ga0302320_10014328_pt1 | contig 16425 bp, 15 predicted proteins | sample Bog_T0_3_FD_202130 | JGI IMG/M metagenome (GOLD analysis project Ga0302320, IMG submission 202130) | Peat permafrost microbial communities from Stordalen Mire near Abisko, Sweden - Bog_T0_3 | ecosystem: Environmental > Terrestrial > Soil > Wetlands > Peat | place: Sweden: Abisko, Stordalen Mire... | reverse complement strand
CTGGCTCTGCAAGAATTTGACCGCTGGATGGAACGGACCTCTCTTCCCGCTTTAGTTGAACCTGGCCTCGATTGAGAGCTAGCTCACCTCAGACTCAATTCCTATTTTCCTGCAACATTACGGTCCGGGCTTGCGTATCTATCACTGGGATCGGTGGACACTGAGGCCGATTACTTTTATGCTCCGCTCGCGTCCAATTGACTGAAGCGTATGACCCTGCAAGATCTCTTCCGCGATGTGTTGCGAACGCTTTGGGCGCACAAGCTGCGCGCCTTTCTCACCATGTTCGGCATTGCCTGGGGAATTGTCTCTATCGTATTAATGGTCGCCGCGGGCGAAGGCTTGCGCAAGGGGCAGGAAGAGCAGGCTAAGAATCTCGGCAAAGATGTGATGATCGTTTTCCACGGCCGAACCAGCCTTCAGGCCGGAGGCACGCACGCCGGGCGTCTCGTGCACTGGGAGGACGAAGACTTGCCCGTGGTTCAGGCCGAGTCTCCCGACTGCCAATATGCCATTCCAGAGTTGGAGCAGGATACCGTCCGTGCGCATAGCAACTTCAACAACGCCGCCTTCACCGTGACGGGATCCTATCCCCAGTTTGCCTACATTCGTACGATCGACGTAGGCCAGGGACGTTTCTACGACTGGGACGACATACACGAGGCACGGCGCGTCGCCTTTCTCGGCTCCGATGCAGCCAAGCAATTATTTCCCGGGCGCAATCCCGTTGGCGACAACGTTTATCTAAACGATTTCCCCTTCGTCGTGATCGGCGTAATGGCAAAGAAAAAACAGGATTCCAGTTACGACGGCTGGGACGTGAACAAAATTTTCATTCCCTTCTCCGCCATGCGCCGCGACTTTCCCGACAAACCGCCCGGAACGCCGACCACATTCGATCAACTGCTCGTCACGCCGAAATCTGTGGATCAACATGAGGCGTGCAAGCACGAAGTGCGCGTGTCTCTGGCCCGCATGCATCGCTACGATCCGGCGGACAAAGAAGCTTGCCCTATCTGGGATACGGTGCAGGAAGCGCAAGCCTTCAAAGCCATGACCGATGGCATGAAATATTTTTTAGGCGCGGTTGGAATCGTGACCCTGCTGCTGGGCGGCATCGGCGTGATGAATGTGATGCTGGTAGCAGTACGCGAGCGCACCCGCGAAATCGGCGTTCGCAAAGCGCTCGGAGCTCCCGCCGCAACCATCCTGCGTCAGTTTTTTGTCGAAGCGCTGATCATCGCCTTGCTCAGTGGAGCGATCGGATTGGGCGTTGCCTTCGGATTCTGCGCGCTGGTCAACTTGCTTCCGATGCCCGACTTCTTCGCGGGATTAGTTCCAGACTTAACCTCCGGCCTGGTTGCGGCTGGATTACTCGGAATGATCGCAGTCGCCGCGGCACTCTATCCCGCTCGTCGGGCCGCCTCGATCGATCCCATCGAAGCGTTGCGATATGAGGCAGGAGGCTAAACGGAATTGAGCGATCGGGGCAACGAGCCATTGGGAGATTGAACACCACCGCAGGTTTTCAATCGACAATCACAGAATCGCCCAATCACTCAATTTGATCTCTTATGCTCTTCGAAATCATCCTCGAAGCCTGGGTCGCTCTGAAGCGCAACCTCACGCGCAGCTTTCTCACCATGCTCGGAATTGTCTGGGGCATCGCGACCGTCACGCTGCTGATCGCCTATGGCAGCAGTTTTCGCGGCGTGCTGGTCCACGGCTTCGACGCTTTCGGTAAGAGCGTTGTGATCTGCTGGCCGCAGCAAACCAGCGAGCAACCGGGCGGCCAGCGCGCCGGCAAAAAAGTATTCATTGAACAGGCTGACGTCGATATCATCAAGGCCACTGCACCCTTAGTCCGGCATGTTTGCCGCGAGACAGTAAATCGTCCGGGTATCTCCTACGGCGATCGCATGGTCGGAACCGCGGCCGTCCGCGGGGTCTGTCCTGAGTATGGCGAGATGCGAAACGAAGTGCCTTCCGAAGGCCGCTGGATCGATTCCGGGGACGAACTCGAACGACGCCGCGTAATTTTTCTCGGCGGCCGCACCAAAGAACAACTCTTCAGCGGACGTCCGGCCGTCGGCGAAACTGTCGAAGTCGGGGGCGTGCGCTTCACCGTCATCGGAGTGATGGCCCGGAAGATTCAGCTCAGCAACTATTTCAGCAGCGACGACGAGTCCGCCTGGATTCCCTACTCCACCGCCGGAGATCTTTGGAACACGCGTTACGCCGCGGTTCTGCTCTTCCAACCCATCGCCCCGCAGTTTGAAAAGAAAGCCATGGCGCAGGTGCTCGCCGCAGTCGCTTCGCGTCAAGGATTTTCTCCCACCGATCCTAAAGCCTTTCAGATGTTCGGACGCGACGAATTCCGTCCCGTGATCGACGCACTCACCATCGGGCTGCAAGTGCTGCTCGCGTTCGTCGGCACGCTGACCCTTGGTATTGGCGGTGTGGGTGTGATGAACATCATGCTGGTCTCGGTCGACGAACGCATCCGAGAAATCGGTCTGCGCCGGGCTCTGGGCGCGCGTAAACGCCACATCAAGCTGCAGTTTCTAGCCGAAACTTTGCTGATCATGGTCCTTGGCGGCGCCATCGGCGTACTGCTCTCTTACCTCATCGCTTGGTCGGTCGGAACTTTACCGATGATGGGTCCGCTATTCGAAGATGACTCGGGCCAGGGAGATATTCATCTGAAAATCTCCATTTTGACCGTAGCAATTTCCGGCGCAGTATTGCTAATCGTAGGAGTCATCAGCGGCCTGGTTCCAGCGATGCGGGCGTCGAAACTCGATCCCGTGGAAGCTTTGCGTTACGAATAATTATCACAACGCCTGCGATTTAATTTGCTCCATCCCCTGCATTCGCAGTACCTTTCTGCTGGGCCTTCTATAAGCCTGAGGTGAGCCTTGCCATTTTCCGCCGTTGACGCGATCTCTCCCGCCCTCGAACATACCAAGCGGCAACTTCTGCAGCCCTTTCGCTTTGGCCAGTGGATGCGCCTCGCCCTCGTCGGATTGCTGGCCGGCGAACTCAGTTCCGGCGGATGCAATTTTAACGTGCCCAACTTTAAAGGCGCGCACCGCACTGGCGGTATGGACCAAATTCCCGGCCTCGCGGGATTCAATCCTGCTCTCTTCGCCGGGCTCATCATCACGCTATTCGTTGCCGGATTCATTCTGTGGATCGTTTTCTCTTACATCGGTAGCGTCATGCGTTTCATTTTGTTCGACAGCATAGTCGCAAAAGAGTGCCACATCCGCGATGGCTGGAATCGCCGGCAAAGCCAGGGATGGCGCTACTTCCTTTGGAAAATTGTCTACACGTTGATAACGCTCGGGATTCTGGTGATTCTCGTCGGCATCCCTGCCGGCTTCGCTTTCGCCGTGGGATGGTTCACCAATCCCAGGCAGCACCTGCTTCCTCTTATCCTCGGAGGCATCGCTCTGTTTTTTGTAATTCTTCTTTTCACCTCTGCGATGGCGATCGTTTATGTGCTCACGAAAGACTTCGTAGTCCCGCAAATGGCGCTGGAAAGCATCGGCGTAACCGAAAGCTGGCGGCGGCTTTGGACCATGATGAAGGCGGAGAAAGCTGGCTACGCGGGCTATGTGGGAATGAAAATTCTATTGGCCATCGGCGCGGGTATCGTCCTTGGCATCGCCGGCGTCATCGTGATGGTGATCGTTCTAATTCCGGCGGCAGGAATTGCCGTCGGCGCCATATTCGCTGGAAAGGCCGCTGGGCTGGGCTGGACTGCAGGTACGATCACCCTGGCAATCGTCGCAGGCTGCGTATTGTTTGCTTTTTTCTTTTTTCTGTCGGCAGTAATCTCGGTGCCAGCAATCGTTTTCTTCCCCGCGTATTCCATCTACTTTTTCGCGGCGCGCTATCCTGCGCTGAGTGCCGTATTGTATCCGGCGCCGCCCCCCGCACAAATTCCGCAGAAGCCTGAGCCGCCACCACCGCAGGAACCTCCGCCTCTTCTGCCGTCGCCAGAGCCGATCGGATAATTCCGCAAACTTACTGCGGCTGCAACTTCAGTTTCGCGTCTTGGCCATGCGGCCAACTGAAGCGCCGTCCAATAATGCACTTCACAATTAAGTGATCGGTGGAATGTGTCGTTCCCACACCCACGCCAAAATTAAATTCCCACTGCGGACCGAAGTCGACGTCAATCGCAGGAACGAATTGCTGCTGCTGATCGCGCAGCGCATCGAAGCCAGTGAGCGATCCGTAGGCGGCGTAGTATTCCAGCCCGCCCGCAATCTTTTTGGTGAAGTCGTAACTGAACTTTGCATTCGGAGAAAACGTGATCCCCTGGTTCACGCTAGGGCCGTGCCAGGAGCGGTCCAGCGCAGGATTGAAGGCGAGATACCATCCCCCGATTTTTTTATCCACGATGGGACGAATCTCCCACGTCCAAGTATCGGGAGAAAAGGCCGCCCGCTGGTAGCCGATCTCATTGGACAGACTCACTCCAACCGGCCAATGCCAACTCTCCGGTACCCGCACCCGCGGACGAATATGGTCGCCCACCCACTGCCATCCGTCGCCCGGCTGAATACTGGTGAAAACATAAAATCCAACCTCAGCCCAATCGTTAATTCCCTGCGTTATTTCGAGCGTCTCATGCTCGGCATGATTGGTGGGAAGCATGCCGTCCTGCACCGTCTTGCTGCCATCGACCGTGAAGTTGGAATGAAGTTCCACCATGGTGGTGCGCGGCGCTACCGTCTCTGAACCATAAACCTGGATTTCGTAATTATCCTGCGCGAGCGCGCGTGGGATGAACGAGGCCAAAAACAATATGGCAGAGAAACCCAAGGGCAGTATGCAGATTCGCATCACAGTCAGATTACCGTTCAAACCGAATCGCTGCACAAAGTTTTTCAGGACGTCGTTCCGAGCGCAGCGAGCGATCCTGGTTTCCTCGCCGCCGCACGGCCCCTGGAACTATCCCGCCTCCACAGGTGTCTGATCCTGCAGACACGCGCGTGCTAACGAGGAGCTTTCAATGTCTTTCTCCATGGCAGGCAAAGGTGCGCGCGGTCCCGAAATTAACGTCACGCCGCTGATCGACGTGCTGCTTACTCTGATCATCGTCTTCATGGTTGTCGTTTCCATGGATAAGCAGGAAGGCGAGACAGCCCAAATTCCGCAGCCCGACCAGAAGCAAACGCCTAACATCGCACAGCCACGGACGGTCGTTATCCAGGTGGTGTGGACAAAAGAAGATCAGCCGCCGCTCGTGAAGATCAATCAGGATGAGGTCCCATGGGCCGATCTGGAGACACGCCTCGCGGAAATTTATTTGAAGCGCGCGGAAAAAGTAGTCTTCGTGCGCGGCGACGCCGATGTCGACTTTCAATACGTGGCCGACGTCATCGACGTAGCGCATCACGCGGGAGTGCAGCGGGTGGGGTTGCTGACCATGGATCGGGCGGTCGCGGGAGAGTAAGCAAGTTAATTCCGCGCCCGATTCTTAATCCAAATCGGCGTGCCCAGAAAACCGAACGCCTCGCGAATCTGATTCTCTAAAAATCGCTGATAAGAAAAGTGCAGCTTCACCTGGCGATTCGTAAACAGCACAAACGTTGGCGGAGCCACGGAAGCCTGCGTCATATAAAGAATTTTCACCCGCGACCGCATGGGGACAGACGCACGCTCGAAGTCGACTGTTTCGATGAAGCGATTCATCGCCGATGTGGAAATGCGCTTGCGCCGCTCCGTCGCCACTTGTTCCAGCAGCGGAAAAATCCTCTCCGTACCTTTGCCCGTGTTCGCAGAAATAAAAACGATGGGGGCATAGCTCAGAAACTTAAGGTCCCAACGCAAGCGCTCTTCATAGGCTTCGCGATCGCCGGGACGCTTGCTCTCCCGCATGCGCATTGCCTTCGAGGGCCGGCCCGTCTTTTGCGCGCCGCCCGTCACAAGATCCCATTTGTTTACGACGATGATGACCGACCGGCCGCTCTCATGCGCATAACCGGCAATCGCTGCATCGAGCTGGCTCACGCCTTCAGTGGCGTCGATGACTAGCAGAGCGATGTCGGCGCCTTCGAGATGCTTGCGCGCCATCACGACGGAAAGTTTCTCCGCCATCAAATGAGTCTTGCCCTTGCGCCGAATACCGGCCGTATCGATGAAGCGAAAACGCCGTCCCCCGTGCTCCACAATTTCATCCACCGCATCCCGCGTTGTTCCGGCGATGGGCGAAACAATGGCGCGGTCTGATGCCGTAAGACAATTCAGCAGCGTAGACTTGCCCACGTTCGGATGCCCGATAATCGCGACCTTGGTTTCGTAAACCGGCTCAGGCTCGGGGACCGCATCATCCCCTTCCGCAACTTCTTCGCTCGTCCCCTCTGTGATCTCTGTGTCCTCTGTGTTTAAGGGTTTAGCCTCCTCAGGAACAACCTCGAACACCGCATCCAGCAAATCATCGATCCCGCGCCCGTGCTCGGCGGAAATCGGAAACATCCGCTTGATGCCCAGCCCATGGAACTCATCCACGATGTAAGCTTGCTTTTCAGTGTCGGCTTTGTTCACAGCTAAAAACAAGGGACGCCCCGTCTTCCGCAGCAGGCGCACCAATTCCAGGTCCGGCGCGGCAACTTCCGTGCGTCCGTCCACAACCATTACGATCGCTGCCGCTTCATCAAACGCGACTCGCGCCTGCCGGAAGATTTCCGACGGAATGAAATCCTTGTCCTCGGGAATAATGCCGCCCGTATCGATGATGCGGATGCGCCGTCCGCGCCACTCCGCATCGCCATAGAGCCGGTCGCGCGTAATGCCGGGCTCGTCGCCAACAATGGCGCGCCGCGAACCCACAATGCGGTTGAACAGCGTGGACTTGCCCACATTCGGCCGCCCCACGATGGCGATCGTGGGGACGCCGGCCGCGGCAGTTGCGAGAGTGCTGGTCGAGTTGTAAGTAGGTTGAGTCAAAATTTGAGGGAACCAGTGCTGGCAGCCAAGAACCTTTATTATAGAGACTCTCGTGGCTTTAAGTTCCCAACCCGCATCTTCCGCGGCTCCTCCGCGCTCGGCACCTGGTGGGAAAGACGCGTCTCTTTACCAATTCTTCGCTCCCGGAGGCGTGCTCGCGCGCAGCCATCCGGCCTATGAATTCCGCCGCGGCCAGCTGCAAATGGCCCAAGCGGTCGAGCAGGCGCTGGAAGAAAAGCGCCACCTGATCGTTGAAGCCGGCACCGGCACTGGAAAGACTTTGGCCTATTTGATGCCGGTCATTCGCTCCGGCAAACGCGTGATCATCTCGACCGGCACAAAAAATCTGCAGGAACAACTCTTCTATAAAGACATTCCATTCCTTGAGCAAGCTCTGTTTGGCACAGACACTGCCTCAGCAGCCCCAACTGGGCCAGGGCCCGCCCGTCTTTCCGTCTGCTACATGAAGGGGCGCAACAACTATCTGTGCCGCAAAAAGCTCTACGATCTAACCGGGCAACCGGTGCTGAGCGGCCTGGAAGAGATCGAACAATACCGCGCCATCTCCGCCTGGGAGAAAGCGACTTCCACCGGCGACCGCGCCGAACTCGCCGAGCTCCCCGAAACCAGCGGCCTCTGGCACAAGCTTGACGCGCGCGCCGACGCCTGCTCCGGACAGAAATGCAGCGAATTCGAGCGCTGCTTCATCACCGAAATGCGACGACGCGGCATGGAAAGCGACATCATCATCGTCAACCATCACCTGTTCTTCGCCGACCTCGCCATCAAACTGCAAGCAGACGGCGCGCCGGACGCGGGAATCCTGCCCGATGCCGCTGCCGTTATTTTCGACGAGGCCCACGAACTGGAAGACGTGGCCGGAAATTATTTTGGAATCTCAGTCAGCAACTTGCGCGTGGACGATCTCGCGCGAGACGTCGAGGCTTCGTTGCAGCACAATCACCTGATGTCCGCATCGCTCTCTGGAGCACTGGCAAGTTTGCGAGAAAGATCACAATTTTTCTTTTCACTGCTTCCGCCCGGTGAAGGCCGCTTCGCTTTCGAATCCCGCCGGGAATTCCTGGAAGAAAACGGAGACGAATTCCTGGCGCTGAGCCAATCGCTCACTCGCCTCGCGGGCGAACTTGAGGGCTTGCAGAAAAAGCCCGAAGAGATTTTTAATTTTGTGCGCCGCGCGCACGAGCTGCAAGTACAACTTACATTTGCCCTGGAGTCCGACGACCGCAACACCGTCTTCTGGATCGACCGCCGCGGTGGGCGCATAAACTCACAGCACAAACAAAGAGGCTCAGAATCCGCGGGCCGCAAAAATGTTTTTCTGCAAGCCACGCCCATCGACGTTGGCCCCATCCTACGCGAGTGCCTTTGGTCCAAGCTCGACTGCGCTGTGCTCACTTCCGCTACACTCGCAGTCGGCGGTGGTTTCGAATACATCCGTCAGCGTCTCGGCCTGGAACACGCTCGCGAAGCGGTGCTGCCTTCACACTTCGATTATGAAAGCCAGGCGCTGTTTTATGTTCCGCCCGACTTGCCCGATGCCCGCGCGCCACAGTTCACAACCCTGGCCGCCGAACGCATCCGCAAGCTTCTCCAAATCACCCGCGGACGCGCCTTCGTTCTCTTCACCAGCTATGCGCAGATGCATGACGTTTATCAGCGCTTGCTCGGCGACTTGGACTATCCCATGCTGCGCCAGGGTGACGCGCCAAAAAGCGCTCTGCTCGAGGAGTTCCGGCTGACTCCAAACGCAGTACTGTTTGCAACTTCATCTTTCTGGCAAGGGGTGGACGTGCAAGGCGAGCAGCTTAGTTGCGTGATTATCGATCGCCTGCCATTTGCAGTTCCCAGCGATCCCGTTGTCGCGGCACGAGTGAAAGCGATTGACGCCGATGGCGGAAATGCATTTTTTCAATACCAGGTTCCCGCCGCTGTGATCACATTGAAGCAGGGCTTCGGACGCCTGATCCGCTCGCTTCATGATCGCGGGCTGCTGGTCCTGCTCGATAATCGAATTCTGAAAAAACAGTACGGCCGCGTATTTATCGAGAGCTTGCCGAATTACAAGAAGACTACGGATATGAAAGTGGTTGAAGAATTCTTCGGAACGGGGGAGTAGGAGGCTGCGTGCTTTATTGCAACGGCCGCATGCCGGCGCCAGCTATCGCCTTCCAGTCGAAAGTGAATGTGTGTTTGCATCCCGCCGCGCGACCGCAACGCTCGATGAGGCAATCGGCGAAGTCGGCGCGCCCCCCACGGAACATCCGCAATGCCTGGGAAACGAGATCCGCACGCTCAATCACCAGTTCCTTAGTTCTTAACAAACTCTCCAGAACCTGTTCGATCTCTTTTTTCTGATACCGATAGGAAATGGCCAGTACCCAAGCCAACTCGGTGATGACGATCAGGGAAAGAAATCCGGGCGAATCGAATGACAGGGAGTTCATCAATCTTAGCGCCACAGCGGTTTGAGTGGAGTCGTCGTGCGTGAGGTAGCGGACCAGAACATTCGTGTCGAGACCGATCATATTTATCTGCCCCTACCGCGATCGAGCCGCGCCCCTGGCAATGGCATCGTTCATCTCTGCAATCGATACCGACTTCCGGCCTTTGCGATACAGCATTCCACTTAGCTCCCGCACAGAGCGAGTGGCGGCAACGATGTTGAATTCCCCTTTCCCGACTTCGACAAATTCAATGCGATCGCCGGCGTCAACGCCCAGGGCGTCGCGCACTTGTACCGGGATGGTTATTTGGCCCTTTGAAGTTAGCGTGGCAGCTGCCATGGTTCCCTTTCTTTGTCCGTGATTCCTTACATTATAGTAAGGAAACGACAAAAGGGTCAAGAGCGAGCGCTGGTGTAATTGAGAACTCAGCCGTCGGCTCAGCTGGCCGATGGCGCGGCATTATGACCTAACGTTCTTCTACTCCGCCCCCGGCGGGCCCGGCAGTACTTCCACAACAATTCCCGAAGCCTGCGCTTTTCCGTGATACACGCGTTCGGTGGCCTTCACAAAATCCGAAGGCTTGGCATACGGAATATTCACAAATGTCTGCGGATTACGGTCGGTGAGCGGGAACCACGAACTTTGCACTTGCACCATGATGCGGTGTCCGCGCCGGAATGTGTGGTTCACATCCGGCATGGTGAAATCGATCTGCTCGAGCTTCCCTGGCGTAAAGGCCTCGGGCTTCTCGAAGCTGTGGCGAAACTTTCCGCGGAAGGGCTCGCCCCGCACCAGTTGCTGGTACCCGCCCATGGCAAACGCGGGAATGCCCACATCGGTGCGGGATCTTCTGTCTTCCTGCTTCTTCTCATCCAGCTTACTGTTCGGAAAGTCCGCCGGATACACATCGATCAGCTTCACATCCCAATCGGAATCGGTCCCGCTGGTCGAAACAAAAAGCTTGGGCGACACCGGCCCCACGATCGTCACATCCTCCTGCAGTTCCGGAGTTTCATAAACCAGAACATCCGTCCTGCTGGATGCGAACCGCTGGTCCGAAACCATATATTCCTGCGGCACTTCGGTCGCAAAGTAATTTATGAATGGCACGGGCTTCGCGGGATCGCTCGCGTACTCGTCAAACCCCGGAGAATCGGAAGCCGGCGGATCGAACGAAAGTCCGCCACCCGCACGGAGATAAAGTGTCTTCGTCTCCGCTTCTTTTGGCGGCCACGCGGAATATCGGCGCCAAACATTCGTGCCCGTTTCAAACACGTAAGCCTTGGGAAGTTTCGCGTCGCCGTCGCCTTTGAGATACTGCTCAAAGAACGGAAACAAAATATTTTTTCTGTAGTAGTCGCCCGTGTTCGCGGCAAATTCGACGCGTCCCAGATGCTCGCCCTCCAACCGCGCCCATCCCCCGTGAACCCACGGACCAACCACCAGCGCGTTGAAGATTCCGGAATTATTTTTGTCAATCGCATGGAACGTGTTGAAAGGTCCCTGCAAGTCTTCCGCGTCGAACCAACCTCCGACCGTCAGTACTGCGCAATGAATGTTCTTCATGTGGGGCGCGAGATTCCGCGACTTCCAGTAATCGTCATAGGTATCGTGACGCATCTGGTCGTCATATAAAAAGCTTTTGCCGTCGAGATATTTTGAGAGAGTCGAGATCGATCCCGCTTTCAAATAGAATTCATACGCATCTTTGGTTCCGTAGTCGAATTCCGACGGCGACTTCGATGGCAACTGCGGATTTTCCTGCGGCTTGAAGAACGCATAGAAATCAAAATTAGCGTCGAGCATGAAAGCGCCATTGTGGTAGGCATCGTCGCCCAGGAACAAGTCCGTCATAGGCGCCTGCGGCGAAGCCGCTTTCAGCGCGGGATGCGAATCGATAATGCTGGCCGACGTATAAAATCCGGGATACGAAATCCCCCAGATTCCCGCGTTCCCGTTATTGTTCGGGATATTTTTCAGCAGCCACTCGATGGTGTCGTAAAGATCGGTCGAGTCGTCCACATCCTCTTTAGATTTTTTGTTGTCGATGTGGGGGCGCATCTCCACGAATGTTCCTTCGGACATATAACGTCCGCGCACATCCTGATTCACAAAGATGTACCCCGCCTTGTCGAAATCCCGCGACGGCCCAAGGTTGTTGCGATAGGAATCCACTCCGTATGGGGCTACGCTGTAGGGCGTGCGATTGATTAAGAATGGATATGCGTGCGACATGTCCTTCGGCTCATAAACCGAGGTGAACAGATGCACACCGTCGCGCATCGGAATTCGATATTCATACTTCGTGTAATGCTCCTTGACGTCGAATTCGGGGGCATCGGGCTTGGCCTGAGCTGCAGGATTGGCAGCGAGCGCGAGAGTACCTACAGCGAACAGTAGATGAATAGATTTCGACGATTTGCGACGCAGCATGGGCTCTCCCTGTTTTAAAGCGGATCAACGAATAAAGGTGAATAGGCAAACTACCTTTACCGGCAGACGCCAGTCAAGCGGCAAGGCGTGGGGACGCGACCCAGATCCCGCGATACAGATCCCGCGATACAATGGATGTTCGCGAGGAGCGCGTTCGGCTCTGTATTTATGCCGGCCGCTGAGGAATGCATGTTCGAAGTCACGGTTGACGATACTTTTGCCGCAGGCCACTACCTGCGCAACTACAAGGGCAAGTGCGAGAATCCGCACGGCCATAACTATAAAATCCGCGTGACACTGGCGGGATCTGAGTTGGACAAGGCAGGTCTGCTTCTGGACTTCAAAGACCTGCGCGAGGTCATGCGCCACGTCATTGAACGACTCGATCACCAGATGATCAACGAAATCGAGCCCTTCACCGTAATCAATCCCTCGGCGGAAAACCTGGCCAAATATTTTTACGACGAATCCAACACGCGTCTGAAGAACGTAACCAACGGTCGCGTCAGGGTAAAAGACGTGACAGTTTTCGAAACCGACACGACTACCGCAAAGTATTCGGAGTCGTAGCGCCGCGGTACCGGCGGCTAGCCGGCGAGACGCCGGCGCTACCTGCAAAATGCAACTCACCGAAATCTACAAATCGTTGCAGGGCGAATCTACTCATGCGGGACTGCCCTGCATCTTCGTTCGCCTCACCGGATGCAATCTGCGCTGCTCCTGGTGCGACAGCGAATATACTTTTCAGGGCGGCCGCAAGATGACCGCCGGCGAAGTTATGAAGGAAGTTCAGCGCCTCAGTCCCAACGGCGGGTTGGTGGAAATCACCGGCGGCGAGCCTATGCTGCAAGAGCGCGAACTCCTCCCCCTGATGCAGCAACTGCTTAACGCCGGATATCGAGTCTTGCTGGAAACCAGTGGAGAACGTCCCTTGAACAACGTTCCCGGGAAGGTTATAAAGATCGTCGACGTGAAGTGTCCGAACTCCGGCGAGGCCAATACTTTCGACATCGAAAATCTAAAGACGCTCGCGCCCCACGATGAAGTCAAATTTGTTCTGTCGGGTCGCCCAGACTACGAGTTCGCCCGCGACTTCACGCGGCGTCATGGCCTGGCCGATCGTGTCGCCGCAGTATTGTTCTCTCCCGCCTTTCGCAAGGACGCGACCGGAACCCGCGACAGTTCTCACTGCCTCCTCGATCCGCGGGAACTAGCCGAGTGGATGATTGCCGACGACGTCCCTGCGCGCCTGGGATTGCAACTGCACAAATTTATCTGGGACCCGGCACTGAAAGGCGTTTAGCGTTTGCTGCGAGGTTGACATGGTAGTTCCATACAGCGCCGAAAAAGACGATCTCTACTGTCCGGCGAAGCACGCTGTCTTCTTCCCCAACGGTCGTCCGCGCTCCGATGCGGCCCTGTGCGTGGAAATGGCGCGCCTCGCCTACTGCCGCGTCGATGCCGGTTTCGCATTTGATCGCGACCGCATTCGAAAGATCCTTGGACGCATTCTGTTTACCGACTGCAAGTTCTTCGAGACTGCGAGCGAAGCGGATGGGGGAGGCTCCCACGCTTTCCTGGCGATCGACGCCGACAATAATCTGGCTGTTCTTTCTTTTCGCGGCACGGATAAAAACGATCCCACCGACATTGCCGACGATCTCAATGCTATGCCCCAACCATGGTCCGCCGGGGGCAAAGTACATTGCGGTTTCGCCCAGGCCCTGCTCGAAGTTTGGCCCGATATCGAGGCCTCCCTGCAAGAGTTCAACAACTATCGCCTGCTCTTCTCCGGCCACAGTCTGGGCGCGGCGATGGCCACGCTGGCCGCCAGTCTGCTCACCCCGAAGTCTCTTTACACCATCGGCTCTCCCCGCGTCGGAGACCAGTCATTCGCCGATCAGCTACAAACTCTGGATAGCCATCGCTACGTCGATTGCTGCGATCTCGTAACCCGCGTGCCTCCGCCAGTGTTCGGATACACGCACCTTCCCGGGCAGATTTATTACATCGACTTCAATCGCAACGTGCAACAAATTTATCCCAACGATCCCTACATCGATCGTGACCGAACCATGGCCGAAGAGGATTACTTGAAGAACTATTCCTGGAGGATCGGCGACGTAGCCGTGCGTGCCCTCGCCGATCATGCTCCCATCAACTATATTTTGCCCGTGACCGCCGCGACCCCTTAGGATGCCTTCCAGCCCAGGCGCTTTTGCTGGGAGCTAGAGCCACATGCCGAACCACGCCATGACCGAGAAAAAAAAACGCGCCATCGTTCTTCTCAGCGGAGGCATGGATTCGACCGTCTGCGCCGCCCTCGCCAGCCGACACTACTCTGCCGCCGCTCTCCACATCAGTTACGGACAACTCACCGAACGGCGCGAGCGCGAATCTTTTCTCGCCATCTGCGAGCGGCTCAACATTCACGACAAACTTTTGGTGCGCAACGAAGCCCTGCGCGCCATTGGCGGCTCTGCGCTCACGGACGAAAAAATTGCCGTTCCTAGCGCCGACGCCTCCGCCCCAACCACCGGCCAAGGCGTTCCCGTCACCTACGTGCCCTTTCGCAATGCGCATTTTCTCTCTGTTGCGGTGAGTTGGGCTGAGGTACTGGGAGCAACAAAAATTTTCATTGGCGCTGTCGAGCAGGATAGCTCGGGCTATCCCGATTGTCGTCCAGCGTACTATGAAGCCTTTAACCGGGTTATTCAGGCGGGGACGAAAGAAGGCAACATTGAGATCGTCACCCCGATTATCGCCCTGCGCAAAGCTGAAATTGTACGGTTGGGCCTTGAATTGGCCGCGCCATTCGATTTAACTTGGTCATGCTACAAACGCGAGGATCAGGCCTGCGGCGTGTGCGATAGTTGTGTGCTGCGTCTGCGGGCCTTTGCCGCGGCAGGAGCCCAAGATCCGATCCCGTATACAGCCGGGGAAGATATCCAGCAAGGATAATAGTCTCGGGCCACGAAAAGAATTATGTGCAGCCGAAAATCTTATTCAGGAAATGAACTGCGCCGGGAGGCGACCATGAAGATGAAAAAGCATTTCGCAGTGTTATCTTTCTTCTTACTTGCGCTGGGACTGTGCACAACGGCAGGTTTTGCCCAAGCCTCCGGGACCGTCAAAGGCGTGTGCAAAGACACGGACGGCAAACTACTGGTAGGCGCGGTCGTTGTCTGGCAAAACCAAGACAACGGCCAGAAATACGTGCTGGCGACCAAGAAGAACGGTGATTACTTCTCCCTCGGCATTGCCCCCGGCACCTACACGGTCACCCTCTATCGCAATCCGGACGATCAGAAGGCGAACAAGCCGCTCTTCCATTACGGTAAAGTTCCAGTTTCACTCGACGAACTCGCGATCGATTTTGATTTGCAAAAACTGGCGCAGAATCCCGCTCCCACCCAAGGCCTAAGCCCTGAACAGCAGAAGCAGGTGCAGCAACAGCAAGAGACTCAAGAAAAAGCGAAGAAAGAAAACAACACCATCAAAGCTTTAAATGAGCACATTGTTGCCGCGAACACTGCCATGAAGGCGGGCGATTTTGATACTGCCATCTCCACCTTGACGGAAGCGACTCAAATGGATGCTACGCGCGATATCCTTTGGGCCCAACTCGGCGACTCTTATCGCGGCTCGGCCCTAAAGCAGACCGACACTTCCGAGAAAATGAAGCGGCTTCAGGAAGCCATCACCGATTATGGAAAAGCCATCGACATCAAGGAGAAAGCAATCGCCGCCGCGGCCACCAAGAAGCCTGAGGATAATAAAGGCCTGGCAGCGTATTACAACAACCTCGGAGAGGCTACGGGACGATCCGGCAAGGTGGATGAAGCCGTGAAAGCGTATAACAAGGCAGCCGAATTAAATCCTGAAGGCGCCGCTTCCTATTATTTCAATGCCGGCGCAGTTCTAACCAACGTTGGCAAGGTAGACGACGCAATCGGATTCTTCGATAAGTGCATCGCCGCCGATCCCACTCGGGCCGACGCCTACTATCAAAAAGGCGTGGACCTCATCGGCAAGGCCACCCTGCAAGGCGACAAAATGGTCGCCCCTCCCGGAACCGCCGAGGCGTTCAACAAATATCTCGAACTCGCGCCCACCGGGCCCTACGCCGACGTAGCCAAGCAAATGCTGGCCAGCATCGGAGCTTCCATCGAAACCGGCTTCGGAAAAAAGAAGGCTCCCCCGAAAAAATAATCAGCATTCGAAGACCGTTGGGGTTTAATAACTCGCGTCAATGACCCGCTCGTCAGCCCCGGACAAAAGTCCGGGGTTGGCTTCGGCTCAGGACCAGTCCCCAAGACGCGTCTCAATTCGCACCGCATCCTTCAGCCAACGTTACCAAGGACCGTGGCCTACCTTGTCCTTACCTTCCGCGCCTGCGCACGGTAAAGTGTCTATCAGATCATCCCTTCTGTGGTGCGTGCAATTCCCTAAAAACGAACTCTGAGGATGGAATGGCATCACCTGGCACTGCGGCAATTCCAGTTTCTCTCGAAGGCTATTCCGGCAGCGGCAGAGTCGCGACACCAGCGTTGCTGGCCGCCAT
>Ga0302320_10014327_pt1 | contig 16426 bp, 9 predicted proteins | sample Bog_T0_3_FD_202130 | JGI IMG/M metagenome (GOLD analysis project Ga0302320, IMG submission 202130) | Peat permafrost microbial communities from Stordalen Mire near Abisko, Sweden - Bog_T0_3 | ecosystem: Environmental > Terrestrial > Soil > Wetlands > Peat | place: Sweden: Abisko, Stordalen Mire... | reverse complement strand
GGGAGCTGCCAGCGTGGTCTCACCGGTGCGGATTTGCGCGATGGTCCCGGCCGGCGCATCGATGCGCTGATAGGAGACGCCCGCCTTGGCAAGATAGCTCTTGGCAATGTCGCAGGAGGTGGAATCGAATTTGTTCTTGCCGATGGGATCAAACTGGATGGAGCACTCCGCGGGATCGGCGATCACCGACACCGGCGCGGCGGCCTGCGCGGCGTACAGCGCAGGATTGGCGTAGCGAGTCAGCGCATGGAACAGCGGGAAATACGTCAGCACCGCCAGCAGGCAGCCCGCCAGGATGATCGGCTTGCGGCCGATCCTATCGGAGAGCCAGCCGAAGAATATGAATCCCGGCGTCGCCAGCACCAGCGCGATCGCAATCAAGATGTTGGTGGTCGCTCCATCGACGCGCAGCATGCGTTCCAGAAAGAACAGCGCATAGAACTGGCCCGAGTACCACACCACCGCTTCACCCACGACCGCGCCAAACAGTGCAATCAGCACCACCTTCAAATTGATCCAGCGTCCGAATGCCTCCGCCAGCGGTGCCTTTGAGGTGGTGCCCGACTTCTTCATGGCCATGAATACCGGGCTCTCCTCCAGCTGCATGCGAATCCACAGCGAGACGATCAACAGCAGCAGCGAGACCAAGAACGGAATGCGCCAGCCCCAGGCTTTGAAGGCATCCTCGCCGATCGCGGTGCGCGTGCCGATGACCACGAGCAGGGCGGCGAACAGCCCCAAGGTGGCAGTGGTCTGAATCCAGCTGGTATACAGGCCGCGTTTCCCCTGCGGCGCAAACTCGGCGACATAAGTTGCCGCGCCCCCATATTCGCCGCCGAGCGCCAGGCCCTGCAGCAGGCGCAGCAGCACCAATAGGATGGGCGCAATGACCCCGGCTTTTGCGTAGCTCGGCAGCAGGCCGACCAAGAAGGTAGCGCCGCCCATGATGCTCATGGTGATCAGAAAGGTGTGCTTGCGGCCCACCAGGTCGCCCAGCCGGCCGAACACCAGCGCGCCGAACGGACGCACCGCGAACCCGGCGGCGAAAGCGGCCAGGGCAAATATGAACCCGGTGACCTCGTTGACGCCGGAGAAGAACTGCGCAGAGATCACCGTCGCCAGCAATCCGTACAGGTAGAAGTCGTACCACTCGAATACGGTGCCCAGCGACGAGGCGCCGATCACCAACCACTGATTGGGCGCCTTCGCCTGGTCGATCGGCATTCCGGCGACTGCTGTCATGTTAGCCATGTATCCCCCTTAATTATCCAAGCGGTAATCAACCAATGTGTTGAATTTCTTATTCGACTCTGAGGCGCTTCCCCGGCAACATCCGCAGGCCCCGGCGCGATAACTTGCGGTCGAATCCTGCGGCTCCGCAAAGCCTTATAGGTATTCCACTTTGGTCGTAGGCGGCCTGGGTGCCGGGCGGCGCGCATTTGTCTTGTACGGGCGCGCCGCTTAGAGTAAGCCAATAGGGGGAAGGTATGTTCTCTGGCTGGCTGCTGTCTTTATTGGCGGTCGCTTATCTCGGCTTCTTGTTTGCCATCGCGTTTTACGGCGATCGGCGCCGTATCTATCCCCTGCAGCGCCGCTTGCGGCCCTACATCTACGGCCTGGCGCTCGGGGTGTATTGCACCTCCTGGACCTTCTTCGGGGCGGTCGGCAGTGCGGTGCGCGACGGCTGGGGATACCTTCCGATCTATCTCGGTCCGGCGCTGGTGTTCCTATTCGGTTTGCCATTCATCGAGCGGCTGGTCGAAGTGGGCCACTTGCACAAGGTGAGCTCGATCGCGGATTTCATCGCGTCGCGATTTGGCAAGAGCCGGGCACTCGCCGTGCTGGTCACCCTGATCGCCCTGAGTGCCGCCATTCCCTATATCGCGCTGCAATACAAGGCGGTGGTGGCGAGCATCGCGGCGCTCACCACGGTCGTGTCGGGTCGCGTGCCGTGGTATCAGGACACCGCGCTGGCGGTGGCGCTGCTGCTGGCGCTGTTTGCAGTGCTGTTCGGTGCCCGCCGCGTGGATGCCACCGGCCATCGGGAAGGCTTGATGCTGGCGATTGCATTCGAGTCGCTGCTCAAGCTGCTCGCATTCGTGGCGGTCGGCGTGTTCGCCTGCGTGCAGCTGCGCGGCCGTCCGTGGCTGCTGCCCCCGCGCCTGGCGAGCGGCGCGACGCTGTTCAATGGCGATGCGTTGACGAGCACGCTGCTCGCGGCGTTGGCGATATTCTGTCTACCGCGGCAGTTTCAGGTCGGTGTGGTGGAGTGCGCCGACACCGCGGATCTGAAGTTGGCGCGCTGGTTGCTGCCCGGCTACCTGGGGATATTCTCGGTGGCGGTCATTCCGGTGGTGGCCTTGGGCACCATCGACGGACTGGCGCTGCGCACCGCGTCGGACTCGCTGATTTTGACGCTGCCGATGAGTTACGGCATCCCGTGGCTGACCGTGCTGGTGTTCCTCGGCGGCCTGTCCGCCGCCACCGCAATGGTGGTGGTGGCGAGCACGGCTCTGGCCACGATGATCTCCAACGACATCGCGGCGCCGCTATTGTGGCGCCAGCGGCTCGAGGCCGGCGCGAGTCTGGGCCGGCGCGTGCTGTGGGTCAGGCGCGCGGTGATCGTCTCGCTTGCGTTACTGGCATTCGCCTATTACCGCTCGACCGCGGGGTCGACCAGCCTCGCGGCGATCGGCCTGCTGGCGTTCGCGGCGGTGGCGCAATTCGCGCCGGGGATTTTCGCGGCGCTGTACTGGAGCGGCGCAAGCCGCAGTGGCGTCTTCTGGGGAATGCTGCTCGGCTTTTTGACCTGGGCCATCCTGTTATTCCTGCCCAATCTGGTGGCCGGCGGGATGTTCGCGCCGGCGCTTGCGCCGCTGCGCGCGCTCGGCCTGTTGCTGCCGCACGCGCTGACGGATTATTCGACTCCCGGGGCCGTGGGACCGAGGGCGCTGATCGCATTGGCCCTGAACATCGCCGTCCTGGTGTGCGTATCGGCCTGGCGCGGCGTCACGCTGCAGGAACGATTCGCGGCACGCGCCTTCGCTGCGCCGAAGCGCCCGGCGGCGGGACTGCACGCCATCACCTCGAACGTGGGCGACCTGGAAAGCGTGGCGGGGCGGATCATCGGCAGCGCGGCGGCGCGCCAGAATACGCGGCGCAAGCGGGCGGGTCACTGCCCAAGCCCACCGAATCGGCCGATCGCGGCCTGCTGCAGCATTTCGAGCGGGTGCTGGCTGGATCGATCGGCTCCTCCTCCGCGCGGGTGGTGCTGACGCATGCGCTCAAGCGCAAGGGCCTGTCGCTGGATGAAGTGGCGGAGATGCTCGATGAGACCTCGCAGGAACTGCGCTTCAGCCGCCAGCTGCTGCAGGCCGCGATGGAAAACGTGACCCAGGGGGTCAGCGTGGTCGATGCGGAAATGCGCATCGTGGCGTGGAATCGCCGCTACCTGGAGCTCGTCGGTTATCCGGAGGGAATGGTATGGGTCGGGCGCCCGGTCGCCGAACTGATCCGCTTCAATGCCGAGCTGGGCGAGCTTGGGCCCGGCGATCCGGAAGCGCTCGTGCAAAAGCGCCTGGCTCATATGCGCGCCGGCAGCGCCTACAACTATCAGCGAACCCGGCGCAGCGGCAGGGTCTATAGCATTCACGGCCAGCCCATGTCGGGCGGTGGGTATGTCGCGACCTACACCGACATCACCGAGTTCAAGCTGGCGGAGCAGGCGCTGCTGGAGGCCAAGCAGGGGCTGGAGGAGCGCGTGGAGCAGCGCACCCACGAGCTGAGCCAGGCGCTCGAGGCGCAGCGCGCCGCGAAACAGTTGGCCGAAATGGCGAACGCCAGCAAGACCCGCTTCGTTGCCGCGGCCAGCCATGATTTGCTGCAACCGCTGAATGCCGCGCGCCTGTTCGCGTCCGCGCTTGAATCGCGCGCCCGCGCGCACCCGGAGCTGCGCGAGCTGGCGGCGCGAATCGACGGCTCGATGCGTGCAGCCGAGGAGCTGCTCAACGATTTGCTCGACATCGCGCGCTTGGACAGCGGCGCGCTGCGGCCGGAGATCACGAGCTTCCCGATCGCAGACCTGCTCGAGGACCTGCGGCGCCAATACGCGCCGCTGGCAAGCGCGCGCGCGCTGCGCCTGGCCATCGTCGACTGCCGCGAAGTGGTGCGCAGCGATCGAGTGCTGTTGCGCCGGATCATTCAGAACTACCTGTCCAATGCGCTGCGCTATACCGAGCGCGGCGGCGTCGTGGTCGGCTGCCGCCGCCGCGGAGAAGAACTGGAGATCGCGGTGTACGACACCGGGCCGGGCGTGGCCGATCACGAGCGCAAGCGCATCTATGCGGAGTTCAGCCGCTTGGACCAAGGTTCGCCCTGGGGCGAAAAGGGTTTGGGGCTGGGCCTGTCGATCTGCGACCGCCTGGCGCGCCTGATGCGCCACCGCCTGACACTCGACAGTCACCCCGGCCGCGGCTCGTTGTTCGGCGTCCGAGTACCGCGGGATAGCGCGGCGCGGCGCACTCAGCGCACTCAAGCAGCGCCGCCGCCCATGGATCCGACCGGTCTGCGCGGCCTGCGGGTTTTGTGCGTGGATAACGATGGGCCGATTCTCGATGGCATGGAGGCGCTTCTCGGGACCTGGGGGGTGCCGGTCCTCAAGGCCCGCAGTTGTTCGGACGCTGTGCGGATTGCCGCCGAGGAGGACATCGATGTGGCATTGGCCGATTATCATCTCGGCGACGGACTCGATGGGATAGCGCTCTTGAAGCAGCTGCAAGAGGCGCATGGCGCGGGGTTGCCCGCCGCATTGATCACCGCCGATCACGGGCCCGAGGTGGCACTGCTGGCCCGGTCGGCTGGGTTCCCGCTGCTGTACAAGCCGCTGCGTCCGGCCGCACTGCGCGCGCTGCTGGGGGCATTTCGTCGCCGGCCGCGCAAGCTCAGCGCCGGCGGAAATCGCTGAGCCGATGCGCGCGCCGCATCCTGTATTATCGCTAATTCTATATAAATCAGCGGGATAAGATACCTACCTCGATCAGGATTCCATCTGGCACCCCCTGCCTGATGCAGGCGCATGCGTCGGACATCGTCTCCGAGCCCCAAGGCCAACTGTGGTAATAAAGCCTCACCTAAGGCAACGTAACACTGGGTCACTTCGGGCACAAATCGAGCCTTATGCGGCCTGAGGACGCTGATTTGACCAACATGCTGCACCGGGACGCGTGCTGATGTAGCATTCTGTCAACGTAGGGCGCATCCATCGCGATAACAAGGGAGATCCCATGAAGGGTCTGACAAGCATATCGATATCCGTCGTCTCTTTGGCTTTTGCGGCCGGCGCACTCGCCGACCAATCGGATCAGCTGCAAGAGATCGTGGTCACCGCGCAGAAGCGCGAATCGACCGTGCAGGACACGCCCATCAGCATCACCGCGCTGTCGGGGCAGGATCTTTCGGACCGCGGCATTACCGACCTGTCGGCGGTGGTGCAATCGGTGCCTGGCGTCTCCATGAGAACCAGCGGGCCCGGCCAGACAGAACTCGAAATGCGCGGCATGACCTCCGCCGGCGGCAATTCGTCGACGGTGGGTTTTTACTTGGACGATGTCCCGTTGAGCGCCCCGGCCTCCGCGCAGAACGGCAAGGTCGTGATCGACCCCGACCTCTACGATCTGAATCGAATCGAGGTGCTGCGCGGGCCTCAGGGCACGCTCTACGGATCCGGCTCCATGGGCGGCACCATCAAGCTGGTGCCGAATGCCCCCGATCCGAAGGCATTCGACGCCTCTGGAGAGTTGACCTTCGGGCACACGGATGGCGGCGACTCGCTCAACAGCGGCATCAATGCCATGGTCAACCTGCCGATGGGCGATACCCTCGCGCTGCGCCTTGTCGGGTCCGAGGAACACTTGAGCGGTTGGATCAATCGCGTCGTGATCGCTTACCCCGACTTTCCCGAGCCGACCGGCAACGTGCCGGGCGGGCGCGGCAATGTGGCCGCCGCGCCGGTCGCTGCCAAATACCATGACGTCAACGACGAGGACCTGACCAGCGTCCGGGCCGCGCTGCTGTTTAAGCCCACCGACTGGCTGTCGATCACGCCTTCCTTCTTATATCAAGAAATCCGACAAGATGGTCTCAGCCTGATCGACAGCGTTCCGGGTACCGAAAACCAATATCAGCCGTACAACTCGCCGGAACCGTTTCTGGATCACATCAACATCTCCAGCCTCAACGCGCAGCTCAACTTCGCCTATTTCGATGTGACGTCCACGACATCGTACTGGTCGCGCGATGAGCAGTTGCGCCAGGACGGCACCGAGGGAATCGCGACGGTGATCGGCGTGCCGGTCTATCCTCCGAACGGTTTCGGTCCGACGTCGCCCACCTCCTTGGAGGACGACAAGTCGCATCAGACCAGCGAGGAAATCCGCTTCACGTCGGTGGGCGATACCCAGTTCAAGTGGCTGGGCGGGTACTTTTATCAGGACTTTGAGTCGGATTGGAACCTGTACGTTCCCACACCCGATGCCGTGCCGCTCACCGGAACGGGCAACGGATTTCTGCAGATCGAGCCCACCAAGATCATTCAGAACGCATTCTTCGGCGAAGTTTCCTATCAATTCATCCAGCAGCTGACCGGGACGGTCGGACTGCGCCGCTTCGATTACAGCGGCACGGTCAACAGCGCCGTGTCCGGCTGGCTGAGCTCATCGGGCGGCAACAACGTGCTGCACTTCTACACCGCCGAGAAAGATCAGGGTGTGACCCCGAAGTTCAATCTCTCCTACGAGATCGACAAGGACTTGATGGTCTATACGACCGCCTCCAAGGGGTTCCGTCCCGGCGGCGGCAACCAACCCATTCCGACCAGCGGTGACCTCGGCACGCAGTGCGCGCAGAATCTGGCGGCGATCGGCGTCACCGGCGGAGCGCCGCTGGGATTCGATCCCGACACGGTCTGGAGCTATGAAGTCGGCGAGAAATTCCGTGGCGCCGAAGGCCGGGTGACCCTCAACTCCGCGGTCTATTTCGAGCATTGGAACGACATTCAGCAGAACGTGCCGCTGGCCTGCGGATTTCCGTTTACCGGCAACTTGGGTTCGGCGCATATCTATGGCGGAGAAGTGGAGCTGGATGCCCTGATGGCGCCCGGACTGATGATCATGCTGGACAGCGGCTATTCGCATGCGCGCTTCGTCACCAACCCGGTCGGAGCCACGACCACCATGGACAACCGCGTGCAGGATGTGCCTGACTTGACGGCCTCAGCCTCGCTTGCGTATCGGTATCCCCTGTCCGATGCGTTTGGGCTGGTCGGCCGGCTCGACAACAACTACGTGGGCTCTCGAGTCGACGTAACCTCGCTGCCGAACTTCTTGCCGAGCTATGACCTGACCAATCTGCGCGCGGGCGTGGAGGGTAGTCATTGGGCCGCAATGATGTTCGTGAACAATGTGACGAACAAGATGGCGCTGCTGACCAACTCGCCGGCCATCAACGTCAATGTGGCGACCTACAACCGGACCGCGGTGTCGCAGCCGATGACCGTGGGCATCGATCTGACCTACCACATGAAGTAAACATCGCTGCCGGTGCTCAAGATCGAGTCGATTTGGCGACTCGATCTTGAGCCTGTGCCGGATTATGTCGCCTTGGCCCTCGTTCACGGCCGAGAGCCTGTGAGAATTCAGCGGCACGAGAACCGGAACTATTCCTACAGACCCTCATCCCCGGCGCGGATAGCGTAGCGGAGGGACTCGCAATTCCAATGACGACCAACCATGGCTTGCTTGGATTATCGCTGCTGCTGCTCGTGGCCTGCGGAGGCGCCGCGGCTGGCACAGCTGGCACAGGTGGCGGCAGCGCGCCAAACGCGGCCGGGTTGGCGCCGACGCCGATGCCGACGCTGACGCTGAGGCCCACCGCCTCGATCAGCGTCACGCCCAATTCGATTGCCAGCGGCAAATCCGCCACGTTGACGTGGAACTCGACGAACACCACCTCGTGCGCGGCGTCCGGCGGGTGGTCTGGAGCACTGCAGCCGAGCGGCACTCGAACGATCGCCGAGCTCACGGCGACCACTTCCTATTCGTTGATCTGCACCGGAGCCGCCGGCGCGACTGTGACCTCCGAGGCGACCGTCACCGTGATGTCGGCGGCGACGGTGAAGCTGTCCGCGGGCGCGACCACGGTTGCCGGCGGCGCATCGACCCTACTCACGTGGACCTCGACGCATGCGACCGCTTGCACGGCATCCGGTGCATGGAGCGGAGCAAAGCCGGCGAGCGGCACCCAGAGTACCGGCGCCTTGACGGCTTCGGCTACTTACTCATTGGATTGCACAGGTCCCAACAGCACCGGCGCCAGGGCGAGCATCACGCTGCACGTCGTGCCGTCGGTAACACTCGGCGCCTCGCCCGCGGCGGTGGCGAGCGGCAGCGCCGCGACATTGACCTGGAGTTCGGCCAATGCCACCGGCTGCGAGGCATCCGGCGCCTGGAGCGGGCCAAAGCCGGTGAGCGGTACCCAAAGCACCGGCGCGTTGACGGCTCCGGCGACTTACTCGCTGATCTGCGCCGGGCTGGGCGGTCCCAGCTTGGCCTCGAGCACTACCGTCAATATCGTGCCGACGGTCATGCTTACAGCGTCCCCGACATCGGTGGCGAGCGGCAGCGCCGCGACATTGACCTGGAGTTCCACCAACGCCACCTCATGCACGGCTTCCGGTGCTTGGAGCGGTACGCAGGCGACGAGCGGCACGCAGAGCACCGGCGCTCTGACCATGCCAACCTCCTATTCGCTCGCCTGCAGCGGGCCGGGCGGAACCAGCAGCACCGCGACTGTCATGGTCGGCGTGATTCCGCTCGCCACGTTGAGCGCGTATCCCACCGTGGTGCCGAGCGGCGGCTCCTCCACATTGACCTGGAGTTCGACCAACGCCACGTCTTGCGCCGCCTCGGGCGGCTGGAGCGGCACGCTGGCGACCAGCGGCACGCGCAGCACCGGCGCTCTCGCCGCGACCACGTCCTATGGCCTGATTTGCACCGGCAGCGGCGGAACCAGCAATGTCAGTACCGCAACCGTGACCATCGCGAGCGGCACGGTGACCGTCTCGCCGGGCGCCGCCGCCATCACCCTGTGGCAAACCCAGCAATTCACGCCGACGGTCCCCGGCGGCGGCGCGGTCACTTGGACGGTGGACGGCGTGGCCGGCGGCAACGCCAGCGTGGGCACGATCACCGCGGGTGGTTCATATGCTCCGGGAACGGCGGTCGGCACGCACTCCGTCGTGGCAACCAGTGTGGCCAACAGCTCGGAGTCGGGCAGCGCGGCGGTGGCGGTCACGAATCTCGCCGGGGTGTACACCTACCACGACGACGTCGCCCGCGACGGCGCCAATACGCAGGAGTTCTACCTGGCGACCGCCAACGTCAACACCTCCAGCTTCGGCAAGCTGTTTTCATGCACCAACGCCGACGGCGCCATCTACGCGCAGCCGCTGTGGGTCGCCAACGTGACTGTCAACGGCGCGCAGCATAACGTGGTGTTGGTGGCGACTGAACACGACAGCCTGTTTGCATTCGACGCCGATGCAAGCCCGTGCGAAATGCTGTGGCAGGTCAGCCTGATCGATACCAACCATGGCGGCTTGGGCGGCGAAACCACGGTGCCGTCTGGGCCCACCGGCCACTTGGTCGGCTCCGGCTTTGGCGACATCACGCCGGAAGTGGGAATCACCGGCACGCCGGTCATCGACCCCGCGACCAATACCGTGTACGTCGTGTCCAAGTCGGTCAACGCGGCCCAGACGACTTTCTATCAGCGCCTGCACGCCATCGATCTGGCCACGGGCAATGAGAATACCGGATCCCCAGTGACGATTGCCGGCACCTATCCCGGCACCGCCGCCGGCACCGGCACGATCATTTTCAGCCCGCAGCAGGAAAATCAGCGGTCGGGCCTGGTACTGGCGAACGGCAATATCTACATCGCGTGGGCGGCGCATGAGGATTGCCTGCCCTACTATGGTTGGGTGATGAGCTACAGCTACGATGGAACAGCCTTCACGCAGACCGGCGTGTTGAATATCACGCCGGACAGCGAGGGCGGCGGCATCTGGATGGACGGCGGCGCGATGGCGGTCGACTCCAACAATAATCTCTATGCCCTCAGCGGCAACGGAGCATTCGATGCGAACAGCCCCAGCCCGCCCAACGTCGATTACGGCGATTCCATGCTGCAGCTCTCGCCGGCGCTCACGATATTGCAATACTTCGCGCCGTCCGATGAGCTGTCGGATCAGCAGGCCGACCGTGACTTTGGATCGGGCGGCGCGGCCGTTCTCGCCGATCTGCCCGCCGGCAGCCCCTACACGCACTTGGTGATGGGCGGCGGCAAGGACGGCAATCTGTACGTGTTGAATCGGGATCTTCTGGGGGGCTTGGGGGATTCCGCGGCGGTGCAAATGCTGCCGCAGGGTCATGGGATCTTTTCCACCGGTGGCTATTGGAACGGCAACTACTACATCGCGTCGGGGGGCGGCCCGCTGAACGCCTACTCGCTCAACACCGCGCAAGCTCAATTCAGCCTCGGTTCCACTTCCACCGCAATCTTCGGATGGCCGGGCGGCACGCCGTCGATCTCGGCCGCAGGCGCGCAAGCAGGCATCGTCTGGCTCTTGAATACCAATAAGTACTGCACCAAGCAATCCAGTGGTTGCGGGCCCGCGGTGCTGTTTGCCTATGACGCGACCAACCTGGCGAATGCGCTGTGGAATAGTTCCATGCTGCCCACCGACGCCGCGGGCAATGCCGTCAAGTTCACCGTGCCGACGGTCGCCAACGGCAAGGTCTATGTGGGCACACGCGGCAACAACACCGGCGGCGTGTATGGCTCGACCACGATATCGGGCGAACTGGATGTCTATGGAATGAAGCCGAACTAACCGGGTTTGTTTCAGTGGAGTCACGGGTTACCATGCCCGATCATGGAATCCGCGGTATTCATGAGCTACGCATCCGAGGATGCGGCCGCGGCCGGGCGGATCTGCGAGTCGCTGCGCGCCGCCGGCATGGAAGTGTGGTTCGATCAAACCGAACTGCGCGGCGGGGATGCCTGGGACCGGGCGATCAGAACTCAGATCAGGGCCTGCGCGCTTTTCATTCCGATCATCTCCGTGAACTCGCATGCCCGCTCCGAGGGCTACTTCCGCCTGGAGTGGAAGCTCGCCATCGACCGCTCTCACCTGATGGCTCCCGATCGCCCGTTTCTGGTTCCCGTGGTCATCGATGCCACCGACGAGGGCGATCCCAGCGTGCCCGACCGGTTTCGCGAGGTGCAGTGGACGTCGCTGCCCGGGGGGCGAGCGACGCCGGCATTCATCGAGCGCGTGGCGCGTCTTGTGGCGCATGAGCCAATAGTTGCGAAGGCTGTGGGCGCGCTGCCCATGCCGGGCGCGGCATCGGGCGCCGCGGCGCCGCGGCGCAGCCCGCCGCGCGTGTTGATCGGAGCGGGCGCGGCGCTCATCGTCATCGGGTGCCTGGTGGCCGCCGGATTCATTTTTTTGCACAGAGCGAATCAGAGCGCGGCGCCCCTGGCGGCGATCGAGGCCTCGCACAGCGCGATATCCGCAAAATCCATTGCGGTATTGCCGTTCCTGGACTTGAGCGAAGGCAAGGACCAGGAGTATTTCGCCGACGGCATGTCGGAGGAATTGATCGACCTTTTGTCGCAGATCAAGGAATTGCAGGTGATCGCGCGCACCTCCTCCTTCTACTTCAAGGGCAAGCAGGTCACCATCGCTCAGATTGCAAAGCAGCTCGGGGTGGCGAGCATCCTGGAGGGCAGCGTGCGCAAGGCCGGGAACACCGTGCGCGTGACCGTGCAGCTGATCCGCGCCGACAGCGGCGTCCATCAGTGGTCGCAAACGTTTGACCGTGACATGAAGGACATCTTCCACGTCCAGGATGAAATTGCCGCTGCGGTGGTCGGAGCGCTGAAGCTCAGCTTGCTGCCGGCCCAGCATCTGCAGAACGCGTACAAGAGCGACAACCCCGAGGCCTACAATCAATACCTGCTCGGCCGGCAGTATTCCTATGGCACGAATGGCGCGGATCTTCGCAGCGCCATCGACGCCTATCGAAAGGCGATCGAGCTGGATCCTCAGTATGCGGCGGCGTATGCCGGACTGTCCGGAGCGGAGCAAGGCTTGTCGGATTTCGTCGATGACCCCAATGCTCCCGAACAGCAAGCCCTGGCGGATGCGCAGAAGGCGGTGGAGTTGGCGCCGGACCAGGCGGCGGGCTACATCGCGCGCAGCTCGATACGCCAAACCTACGTTTGGGACTGGGCGGGCGCGCAGGCGGATTTGGAGAAGGCGCTGGCCCTGGATAGCGGCAATAGTTCGGCGCACCTTGAGTATAGCGCGCTGCTGTCGACGCTCGGACGGGTGCCCGAGGCGGTGGTTGCGGGCAGGAAGGCGGCGGAACTGGATCCGCTTTCGACGGCGGCGTGGAGCAACCTCTCCCGGCTGCTCACCTCGAGCCGGCAGTTTGCAGCGGCGCTGGAGACGAATCAGCGGGTGTTGGCCATCAACCCCGCGTATGCCTATGCGCTGAACAATCTTGGCAGGCTGCAGTTGTTCAACGGCGAGCCCGCGCAGGCGCTGCTGACCTTCAAGCGGGTGGACATCGACGAGCTGCGACTCATGGGCATTTCAATTTGCGAACATACGCTGGGACACAAGATCGAGTCGCAGCAGGCTCTCGATGCGTTGATCGCCAAGGGTGCTGCCGGCTGGGCGTACCAAGTTGCCGAGGTGTATGCGTGGCGCGGCGAGAACGACAAGGCGTTCGAGTGGCTGGAGCGGGCGTATGCGCAGCGCGACTCAGCCATACCCGGCCTCAAGGTCAGCCCGATCATCCAGTTTTCAGACTTGCCGAAGGATCCGCGTTTCTCGGCGCTGCTGCGCCGGCTGAAGCTGCCCGTGTAGGCGGCCCACGGCGGCGCTCAGTGTTGGCCCTTGACGGGCGCCTTCGACGGGATCAGATCCCTGAGGTTGCCGCGCTTTTTGAAAACTCCGTCGACGTAGCTGCCTTCGTCGCCGGATGCGACGCCGGCCGGACACACGCCGACCCATTTGGAATCCTGCACGACCGAGGATGAATAAGCAGGCGCGGTGACCTTCGATTCGGAGTGAATCTCCATTTCGCTTTTCCACGTAGCCGTGGTATGCGACACGGTGATTCCGCCGCCGGGACTCGCGCACGAACTGCTGATCACGTAGGTGTTGCCGGACCCTTGGATGTCCGCCGGGCAGGTGCCGGGGATGATGCCGCCGGCGATGATCTTGGTTTCAATCTCGTTGGTGGCCGCATCTTCGCAGATGGCGTCCACGACCGGCGCATTCTGGGGGCTCGCGGCGGCGCCCTTTCTGGTTATCTGCACCACCGTGTTGCTGACCCACAGGCCGGGCTTGCGCGGCGGCAGGGTTCCCAACGCGAGTGCGGCGCCGGCAACGGCCGCAACAGCCGCCGCCATAATCAGCACGCGACCCGATAAACGAATGTCGGCGGTCGGCAGCTTGCGCATGAAGTCTTCCTGTCGTTTGTGCGGGTCGCGGAACTCTAGCAGATAATCGCAGGTGAGCGAATGGCTCAAGGCGGGCGGCTGAGCGCCTGCGTAACGAGCGCGCGCAGTTGCTGGTCCGGAATTTCCGTCGCGCCCTTGCCGACGATCGCGATGGAGAGGATGCGCACTCCTTGGACCGCCTGCATCACCACGGAAGGGGATGTTGCCAGGTGCGCCTCGATGGCGTCGTCGCCGATGCCACTGACGCGCACCGCGGTCTTGTCGCCCGACAGGCGTTTGGCGAGCTCCTTCCGGGCCGCTGCGGCCGAGCCGAACAGCTCGGACCCGACGGAGACTCTCATCGAGCCCGATGCAGCATAATAAATGCAGCCCGAGCCGCCGTTCTTTTCCGGTCCCACGGGGATCTTGAAGTCCGAGAGTGGGCCGCCGATTGCCGCCGACACCTCCGCGGCCGTCACCAGCGCGCAGGGATCGGCGGCGCGCGCCGCAGACGCGGCGCCCACGGCCGCGAGCGCAGTAGCGGCACCGAGCAGGAACAAACGTCGAAGCGGCACGCGCGTCATCTGGCGGATCATGCGGCCGGCCTTCCGGTCCAGCCCGGGAGATAACGTGCAAGGTCCGATCGCGCAAGTTTCACGCCCTCGCGCGCCGCGCGCCGCGGCTCCTTCTTGATCAAGCCAACACTGATGCGCGGGCGAAAGAAATCCGCCCATAGGAATTCGACGAACGGCGCCTGGTTCTTGGCGAAGCCTCCGGCGCTGCGCACCATTCCTGCGAGGCTGCGGTATGGGTCATCCATCATGTCCGTCAGGCGTCTCGGCATGTCGCGATAGTCGCGCCTCTTGCCGCGATTGTCGTAAGGATGGCTCCAGGTTCGGAATTCCATGGTCCGCCAAAACACCGGCGGCTCCAGCCACGACAGGTCGTCCCATACGGTCACCAGCACATCCTTGATGCCTTCGTCGAGCAGCGCAATACCGAGGTGATGGTGGTCGATGATGAAGTAATCGCGTCCCGGACCCAGCACCGCCGGGAAAACATGGTGCTCGAGCTCGGTCTTGCGTTGCTTCTTGCCGAGCAGCGCCCATTGCCGGGCCTTCTGTGCTACCTCGGCCAGGCCGACGGAAATTTGCGTCGGTCGCAGCCGCATCAGCCGTACGCGCTCGAGCGAAGGATTTCGTGAGGAGTGAAACATGATCGTAGCTTAGCGCAAAACGGCTTGGATCAGAACGCGCCAGGATAGGCCCCGCCGTCGAGAAGGATATTCTGGCCGGTGATGTAACCGGCGTGCGTGCTGCAAAGAAAGGCGCAGGTTTGGCCGAATTCCGCAGGCTCGCCGAAGCGCTGGGCGGGAATTTGCTCGCGCGCCCGTTGCGCCGCGAGCGCTGCGGAAACGCCGTCATTCTCTGCCGCACGGGCCAGGCCGCCGCGCAAGCGCGCCGTATCGAAGCTGCCCGGCAGCAGATTGTTGATGGTGACGTTGCGGCCGGCCACGGTGCGGGCTATTCCGGCCAGGAATGCCGTGAGTCCGGCGCGCGCCGCGCTCGATAGATCGAGCCCTGCGAGCGGCATCTTGACGCTGATGGAAGTGATGTTCACGATCCTGCCGAAGCCGCGCGCCGCCATTCCATCGAGGACTTTCTGGATGAGCTCGATGGGCGCCACCATATTGGAGGTCACGCCGGCGAGCAGAGCGGTGCGGTCCAGCTGGCGGAAGTCCCGAAACGGCGGGCCGCCGTTGTTGTTGATTAGAATGTCCGGCGCCGGGCAGGCGGCCAGCAGTTGCGCCTGCCCCGCAGGTGTGGAAATGTCCGCCGCCACCGGCGTGACCTCGGCCCCGGTCGCTGCGCGAATTTCCATTGCCGTTTGCTCCAGCAGTTCGCGATTGCGGCCATTGACGATGACCGCAACGCCGGCTTCTGCGAGCGCGCGCGCGCATGCGCGCCCCAAGCCCTGGCTGGATGCGCAGACGATGGCCCTGCGGCCGCGGATTCCTAGGTCCATAGATCCACCTCCTGTGCGCGGCGCCGCGCAGCTATGCACGAGATGAACGCCGCATAACTCCACGCCAAGTGCCGCGCGGAGCGCGGTTCGCCGGTGCGCTGGTCGAACTGTTCCGCCAGATCACCGCTCGCGGGAGTGTATGCACGCGCGGTGCGCAGAAAGGCGTCTCCGCGCTCGAACAGGCCAGCAGCATTCTGCGCTCCTTTGGCCGCGCAATAGCAGAACTCGGCGGCGCCGAAGGTGGAAAAAAAGTACGCGCCTCCGGAGAAATACACATCGCCGGCGTAGCGACCCATGGCAGGCGCGTGGCTGGGATCCCGATGGTGATTGATGGGATACAGTTCCCCGAACAGCTTTTCGAGCCGGGCCAAGGTGGCATGCATGCGTGGATCGTGCACGGAGTGCGTGGCCGCATCGGCCGGCGCATGGATCGCGGCGAGGATGACCGCGATATCCAGATCCTTGGCGGAGCGCCGGCCGGATTCCAGGATCCGCGAGCGATAGTAATGCTCGTCTGCGAGCCAGTAGCCGTCCAGCTGCCGCAAGATGGCTTGCGCATCGGAGCGGTAGCATTCAGCCTGCGGCGAGCCGCCGCGCAGATCCAGCCAGTCCGCACCGCCCTCGAGCGCAGCCGCGCAAACCCGCAGCGTGTAATAGTGAAGGCCTTTTTCCTCCTCCCAGATGTCGAAGCAGGCATCGCGCCAGTGCTTGAATGTGACGGCCAGATCGGCGCGCAGCAACGCTTCCACCGGCGCCGGCGGGGCGCCCGCGAGGCAGGGGCTGCGAATCCAGCGCAGCAATGCGAGCGCTCGCAGGGCGGGGCCGTCGA
>Ga0302320_10014324_pt1 | contig 16427 bp, 12 predicted proteins | sample Bog_T0_3_FD_202130 | JGI IMG/M metagenome (GOLD analysis project Ga0302320, IMG submission 202130) | Peat permafrost microbial communities from Stordalen Mire near Abisko, Sweden - Bog_T0_3 | ecosystem: Environmental > Terrestrial > Soil > Wetlands > Peat | place: Sweden: Abisko, Stordalen Mire... | reverse complement strand
CAGTCGACTGCCGATAAAGCTGCGCCAGCAGCAGCCCGACCGCGAGGCACGCGACAAGCGAAAGAGCCCAAAGGCTAAAAAGGCGCAATCGGAGGCTGGTCTTGCTCACGGGGTCGCGTGCCCGATGGAAAGGTTACGGGGTTGCAGGGAGCCTGCTGGCGCAGCCTGAGCCTTCAGGCCATCATCGAGATTGCATCAGAGCCAATTCGTGTTGTCGATACAGAGTGAAGCGGCAAAGCTGTAACCGGCGTGCAACTGAAGAGGGAAATTGACGCCTCGGCGGCCTTAGTGGGCCACGAAAATGGGCACCGTCGGCTGCCGCATCATATCGGTGCTGACGCCGCCGAAGAGGCTCTCAAACAAGCGTGAATGGCCGAAGGCGCCGGCGACGATGAGGTCGGCGTTCTGGGTGTCAAGGCTGGCGAACAGCGCTTCCAGCGCCGACATCTCGCCGGTGTTGGGCCAGTCGGAATTCTTGGCGACGACGTCGTGGCGCAGAAGATGATCGGCCAGCATTTCCGAGGTCGCGCGCAACGCGCTCTCGCGCGTCGAGAAGGTGAAGATCGTGACTTTCTTCGCCTTGACGAGCAGCGGCATCGCGTCATGGACGGCGCGGATCGCCTCGCGGCTGGCGTTCCAGGCGATGACGATGTTCTCGCCGACCGGCGACAGCTTCCAGTCATTGGGTAGCGTCAACACCGGCGCGCCTGAGGCGAGCAGCGTCCCCTCGGGGATCTCGGAGCGGATCAGCTCGAGCGCCTCGCCCTCCGGCCGTGGGACGATAATCAGATCGACGCAATTGCCGTATTCGCCGTCCATCGCGGACGCGGCGCTCGTGCCGACGAACCGGCCGACGAGCTTCGCCTTCTTGATCGCCGCTTCGAATTCCACGCCGATGCGCGACGCCCTTTCGCCCCAGGCGCCGCTAAGCGCCGCTTCCGAACTCGCGTCGACGCCAGTCAGGCGCGCCCCGTGAGCCTGCGCCATCGCGACCGCGAGACGCAGGCGGTCCTGCGCCGCATCGGTCGGATCGAGATAGACCAGAATGTCCTTGTACGCCATGACCCGCTCCCGTTTCCTACCCCCGACAACCGCCGGCGCAGGTTCCTCTGTTATCTTGGGTTTAGAAACGCGCCAGCGTCGGAAAATACTCAGGGATCCGGAGGCTCGAAGGTCTTCCCTGCCAGCGCGCCGCGAAATCGGTCGGACAGAGGCGCGTTTTCACTCGACCTCCGCCGTTAGCCGACGAGCGGCGCCGGGAACCAAGCGTCAGATTTGGCGCGGACCGGCGCGCCGCCGAACACTGCTATTGAAACAGTTGCGCTGGGTGGGGTGAATTCGTGTTGCCGATACACATCATGTTGCGCTTGGCGACATGAACCGCGATTCTGTTGAGAGGGCTCTGGCGCAAGCGGAGAGACATGTCGCAGAAGGCAAAGCCATCCTTGCTCGCCAGCGAGCTGCGATCGCAGCCTCGGAACTGATCGGAGGCAACGTCGCTCGTTTCAAAGAGTTTTTGTCTGTCTTTGAAGACAGCCAACGTGTGCATGTTGCCGATCGAAATCGGCTGCGGAAAGATTTGGAAGACGCCTTGCGGTCCTAAAGGCGAGAGGCGCGCCGCCGACGTCGTCGGCAAAGCCGTCAAAGTCATGTGCGGTCGCGACGGGCAAGGAAACCGAGATTGCTTGGCGCGCCAGTCGGAACTGCGCCTCAGCGCCGTCGCAAAGTCGACGGCTCCGGCAAGGCGGCGGTTGGCGGCGTCGATCAGCTCCAAGAGATCGCGGTCGTTGCGTTCGCTGGCGCCCGTGATGTGCAGGTCGCCGAAATGCAGCCGGCTCAGGACCGCGGTCTTCAATGCCGGCGCCTCGCCCCGCGCATCGGCCAGTTTCGTAGGCGCCATTGAAAGGATTTGGCAGACTCGGAAAACACGCTGGGCTCTTTGGGCGCCCCGATGTCGATGGATGGGCGCCGAGGGAGCGTGAACAGAAAGCGCCGCGCCGGCGTTGCGTCCGCTTTCGGGCGCCCCTGCATTGGCGCGAGACGGCGTAGTGGGCGCAAAGCGGCCGCCGCGACTGCGTCGACTCAAAGCCGTTTCCCGCTCCGAGCCGCGGGCGAAAAGCCTACGATTTCATCTACCGGATCGCCTGACGTCAGAGCGGCGTCCCAAACAGCGGCGCGCCGGCGGCGAGGAAGCGTTCGGGATCGACCGGCTCGCCGTCGACCCGAACCTCGTAGTGCAGGTGCGGGCCGGTCGAACGGCCGGTCGAGCCGAGACGGCCGAGCAGCGCGCCCGCCGGCACCTCCTGGGCCTCCGCAACCAGGATTTCCGACAGATGGCCGTAGCGGGTCACGAGGCCGTTGCCGTGATCGATCTCCACCATGTCGCCGTAGCCGCCCATCGGTCCGGCATGCGTCACCCGCCCGCCGGCGGTCGCGTGAATTTCGCTGCCGTAATCCTGAACCAGGTCGACGCCCGGATGCAGCTCCGGCCGGCCGAGGAATGGATCAGTGCGGTAACCGAACGGCGACGAGACGAAGGCCTCGCCGATCAGCGGCGCGCGCACCGGCAGGATCGGCAGCAATCGGGTCAGGCGGTCGGCTTCGGCGACGTCGCGCGCCGCGCCGGCGAGCGCCTTGTCGAAGGCGGGCGCAGCGGGATCGACGGTGAGCGGAATGAACGGGCCGCCGACGCCGCCCTTGGCGGCGGGCGCAACGAGCGTATCGGCGGCGAGCCCGGCGCGCGTCACCACAGCGGAAAGCCTAGCTGCGCCGGCGCGCGCGTCGGCTGCAATCTCGCCGAGCGCCGTCGCCTGTCGCCGCTCCATGCGATCGAGCGAGACGGAAATCAGGCTCAGCCGCGCCGCAGCGCCAAGGTCGGAATTGTCGGCGGCGGCGAGGAGGTCGGCGCCGACGGCGCGCTCTGCTGCGGCCTGCGGCCCCGGGATCGGTTGCGGGCGCGCTTCGTCGATCGGCCGCGGCTTCTGCGGGCCCGCCGCGGCGATCGGCGCGACCGGCGCGAAGGCGCTGGCGGCGGGGCCGATCACGCTGTCGGCCGGGGCGAGCGGGCTGGCGGCGCCGATCGCCGACAAGGCTGAGCGGGCCGGCTTGGCTGCGGCGACGGCGGACGCATGCGCGGGCGGTTCGGCGGCGGCGAGGCTGCGCGTCGTCTGGTCGGCGAGCGCGGCCACGATCGCGCCGCGCTGCTCGAGCCGCGCCTGGCGCGACAGCAGCTCGTGCAGCTTGCCCTCGAACGAGCTTTGATCGAGCAACTGCCGGCCGGCGACCCGGTCGAGCTCGGCGCGCGCTTCGGCGATGCGGTCTTCGTAGGCGTATTGCTGTTCCGCCTCGCGCGTGGCGAGCGCGGCGAGCATGTCGTCGTGAAAAACGAGGTAGACCGTCGTCAGACTCGCCCAGACCAGCGTCAGGACGGCGAAGGCCGCAAGCGGCCACAGGACGAGCGGACGCACAGCCACCGTGCGAATGGCGTCGCCGCGAGCGTGGGAAAAGTAGAATTGCGTTCTGACCTTGGCCGGTCGTGAACGCTGATCTCGCAACGACATGCGCCAACACACTCCGACCCCGGGGGATCGGGGTCATCAGGCGAGCGATTACAGCCGATTAGGGTTAATGGTTGGCAAATGCGGCCCGCGCCGCCGTGACTGCCGCCAGGACCTCTTCGGCGTGGCCGGGCACTTTCACCTTCCGCCACAGGCGGCCGATGCGGCCTTCGGGGTCGACGATCGCGGTCGTCCGTTCGACCCCCATGTATTTGCGCCCATACATGATCTTCTCTCTCCACACACCATAGGCCTCGAGGACAGCGCGGCTCTCGTCGGCGGCGAGCGTCAGCGTCAGGCCGTGCTTGCGCTTGAACTTATCGTGACGCTTGACGCTGTCGGGCGAGACGCCGACCAGCGCGGCGCCGGCTGCGGCGAAGCGCGGCGCGAGCCGGTTGAAGTCGAGCGCTTCGGCGGTGCAGCCGGACGTATCGTCCTTGGGGTAGAAGAACAGAACGACGAATTGGCCGCGCAAGTCCTCGAGCCGAACGCCGCCGCCGGCGTCGGTCGGCAGATCGAAATCCGGCGCCAGGTCGCCAACGTCTAAATTTGGGGGCATTTCGTCCTCGTTTAGGCCAATTTCATCGTCAACGTGCTGCGTCGAAGCCGCCGCGCGGCTTGGGGCAGATTGACCCACGTCTTCTGTGGGTTCAAGAGCTTAACGGTCGGGACGAATCCCGGTGGGCGGGCGAGGCCGCTCGCTGGCCGCGTGCGGCGAAAAGGGCCGCAGCGGCGGCCCGTCCCGCCGAAAGGCGGACTTAAGCGAGTGGAGACCTGCGGGGTTTGATCGGCGGCATCGACGCAACGACGCGGTCCAAGGCGCGAGCCGCAATCCGGCGCCTGCTGCACAGCGGCGGAGGCGCGTCGCTGCGACGTCCGCGCCAACCGCTGTTCGGACGGCGCGGACGCCGCGTCGCCATCGGCGCCGTCCTTGTCGCCGTTCTCGTCGTCGCAGCGACGATCGGCGGACTCGCCTCGTTGCTCGCCTGGGGTCCGATCAACCTCGAATTCCTCAATCCGCGCATCGCCAGCAGCCTCCAGGAGCGGCTTGGTCCGCGCTACGTCGTTTCGATCGGCCCCACCTCGCTGATGCGCGGCGACGGCGGCGTCGCGCTCGGCTTCGGCGGCATCGCCATTCGCGATTCCGCCGGCCGCCCGGTGCTCTCGGCGCCCAGCGGTCGGGTCGGGCTCGACGTCTGGTCGCTGTTGAAGTTGGAGATCAAGGTTCACCGGCTCGAACTCGACGGCCTCGACCTGAGGTTGTGGGTGCGACCCGATGGCGCGCTGTCGATCGCCGCCGCCGCCGACGCCGACGCCGCGACGATCGACCTGCCGGCGCCGCTTCCGCCCGGCGCCGAATCGACGGCGGGTCCCGATTTCGGACTGGTCGCGATCGGCCTGATCGACGCGATGACCGGCGCCAGCCAATCGCTCGATCGGGTCGCGCTCGCCCACGGCCATCTCGAAGTGCTCAACGAAGCGCTCGGCAAGCGAACGGTGTACGACGATTTTCAGCTGTCGTTCGCCAAGATCGGCGAGACGGCGTCGATCTCGGTCGGAGCGAAGGGGCCACAGGGGCGCTGGAGCGTCGAAGCGCAGGCGCGCGGCGGCCCGGAGCGGATGGTGTCGCTGACGGCGCACGATCTCGACTTCGACGACATTCGGCTGTTCAACGCCAATCGGCCGCCGTTCGAGGCCGACATGCCGATCTCGCTGCGTCTCGAAGCGAAGCTCGGCGCCAATTCGGCGATCGAGGCGATGCAGGGCCGCTTCACCTTGGGCGCCGGCTATTTCAAGCTCGACGACCCCGATCACGAGCCGTTCTTCATCGACGAGGCGACCGGCGACATGGCCTGGGACCCGGCGGCGCGCCGCTATCGTTTCGACAATCTGCAACTTCTTTCGGGCGGGACCCACGTCTACGCGTCCGGTTGGGCATCGCCGCCGACGCATGCGCAGCCGGCCTGGATCAGCCATTTCGAGTCCGCCGACACGGCGTTCGCGCCGGAGCGCCCAGGCGAAAAGTCGATCACGATCCAACAGGCGACGTTCGACGCCCATTATTACGCCGGCCAAGGGCGGCTGGTGCTGGACGGGCTGGCGGTGCGCGGCCCGACCGTCAACGGCTCGGCGACCGCCGAAATGGCGACGGTTCCGGGCGGCGCCACGTTCAAGTTCAACCTGCAGCTCGGGCCGAGCGCGGTCGTCGACGTGTTGCGGCTGTGGCCGAGCTTCATCAACCCCGACGCGCGCGCCTGGTGCATCCAGAACATCCACGGCGGCCAGCTTGTGTCCGCCTCGATGAACGTCGATTGGGACGCGGCCGCCTTCGATCTCGCCGCGCACAAGCAGGCGGTGCCGGCCGACAGCGTGCTCGGCGCGATGACGGCGCGCGACGTCGTCGTCGACATGATGCCCGGCCTGCCGCCGCTGACGGCCGCCGAAGCCAGCGCGCGCGTCACCGGTCGGGTGTTTTCGGCCAGCGCCAAGACCGGCGTGGTCGAGCTCTCGCCGACCCGGCGCATCCAGGCCACGGACATCGTGTATGAAGTCCCCGACACGTCCCCCGCCGCGGTCGTGCCGGCGAAGGCGGGCGCCCATCTGCAGGGCGGCGCCGACGCGCTCGTCGACCTGCTCGGCCGCGACGCGCTCAAGCGCTACGCCGGCTTCACCCTCGATCCTGCTCTGGTCAAAGGACAATTCGAGGGCGACTTGGCGATCGACCTCAAGCTCGGCAAGAGCGTGCGGCCGGAGGACCAGCAGTTCCGCGCCAATGGGACGCTCGCCAACCTGCGCGTCGACAAGTTCCTCGCCAACGAGCGACTGGAGCAGGCCGCGCTGTCCGTCGACGCCCGCCAGAGCGCGACGAAGATCGTGGGCCAAGGCCAGATCTACGGCGTTCCGGTGACGATCGATGCGACCAAGGGCGCGACCGACGAGGGCGCGATCACGCTTGCTCTCACGCTCGACGGCCCCGCCCGCGCCAGGCTCGGCGTTCCCGTCGCCACGATGCTGAGCGGGCCGACGCCGGTCCGCTTGAAAGCGCCGCTGTCAAAATCAGGCGCCGAGGTCGAGATCGATCTCACCCGCGCTTCGATCGACAGCCCGCAGACGGGTCCGCTGAAGCCGGCGGGCAAGCCGGGCAAAGCGAGTTTCAGCCTGAAGCCGGACGCCGACGGCGTCGCCGTGTCGTCGATTGTCGTCGACGCTGGCGGCGTCGCCATGCGCGGTTCGGCCGAATTCGCCGCCGACGGCGCGCTCGTTTCGGGCAAGCTCAGCCAATTGCGTCTGTCCGCCGCCGATGAATTGCGCGTCGATGTCCAAGACTCGCCCAACGCGCTGAAAGCGACGGTGCGCGGCGCGACGCTCGACGCGCGGGCGCTGATCAAGGGCTTCCTCGGCGCGGGCGGGCCGCCCGGCGCCGGCAAGGACATCGACGTCGACGTCAAGATCGCCAACGTCATCGGCGCCAACGGCCAGCCGCTCAAGGACCTCGAAATGAGCGGAGTCTGGCGCGGCGCGATGCGGGCGATGGAGGCCAAGGCGCGCATCGGCGAAGGAACCTTGTCGGCGCAACAGGACGACCAAGGCGTATTGCGCGCGCGCGTCACCGACGCCGGCGCGCTGGCGCGCTTCCTCGACATCTACCCCCGCATGGAAGGCGGCACGCTCGACCTGACGCTGCAACAGAACGCCGAGGGCGAGGAGGGCGTCGCCAACATCGCCGATTTCGTGCTGCGCGACGAACCGGCGCTGCGCCAACTCGCGGCGGCAGGGCAGGCGCCGGGCGAAGCCGGCGTCGCGGCAGGGCCGGCGCTCGACTCGAGTGCGGTGCGCTTCGACAAGTTGTCGGGCGCCTTCACCCGCACGCCTGGCCGCCTGGCGTTGCGCGAGGCGCTGATCTTCAACAGAAACGTCGGCCTGACAACCGAAGGCTATCTCGACTTCGCCCACGATCACGTCGATCTCAACGGCACCTATGTGCCGGCCTATCAGGTCAACAGCCTCGTCACCCACATTCCGGTCTTTGGTCCGCTGCTCGGCGGCGGACGACACGAGGGGCTCTTCGGCGTCAATTACCGCATCGTCGGCCCGGCCAGCGGACCGACGCTCTACGTCAATCCGCTGTCGGCGATGACGCCGGGATTCCTGCGCAAGGTCTTCGGCGCGGTCGACGGCACGACGCCGGCGCTCGCCGCCCCGACCGACACGGTCGGCCAGAGCCGCGGCGTCGGGTCGATCCGCTAGGCGGCCGCTTCAGACGGCGCGCAGCAGCACGTGCTTCTTGCGGCCGAGCGACAGCTTGACCACGCCGGAAGCCTGCAGCGCCTCGCGGCCGATCACCGCGCGTTCGTCGTCAAGCGCGACGTCGTTGATCCTGAGCGCGCCGCCGCGAATCTGGCGACGCGCTTCGCCGGTCGAACCGACGAGTCCGGCGCGCACGAACGCGGTGAGCGCGCCAAGGCCCGCCTCGAATTCCGCCGCCGCGACGTCGACGGTCGGCAGCGACTCGGCGAGCGCGCCTTCTTCGAAGGTCTGTCGCGCGGTCGCCGCCGCCGCTTCGGCCGCCTCGCGCCCGTGCAGCAGCGCGGTCGCCTCGTTGGCGAGGACTTTCTTCGCCTCGTTGATCTCCGCCCCGCCGAGCGCCTCGAGACGCGCGATCTCGTCGAGCGGCAGCAGGGTGAACAGCTTGAGGAAGCGGGCGACGTCGGCGTCCTCGCTGTTGCGCCAGAACTGCCAGTAGTCGTAGGGGGCGAGCATCGAAGCGTCGAGCCAGACGGCGCCGGCGGCAGTCTTGCCCATCTTGGCGCCGGAAGCCGTGGTGATCAGCGGCGAGGTCAGCGCGTAGAGCTGCTCGGTCCCCATGCGGCGGCCGAGGTCGAGGCCGGTGACGATGTTGCCCCACTGGTCGGAGCCGCCCATCTGCAGCGCGCAGCCGTAGCGGCGGTTGAGTTCGACGAAATCGTAAGCTTGCAGACACATGTAGTTGAATTCAAGGAACGAAAGTTCGTGCTCGCGGCCGAGCCGGAGCTTCACCGAATCCATCGCCAGCATGCGGTTGACCGAGAAGTGACGGCCGACGTCGCGCAGGAATTCGATGTAGTTGAGCGTCGCCAGCCATTCGGCGTTGTCGGGCATCGCGGCGTCGGTCCTGCCGTCGCCGAACGCGATGAAGCGGTCGAAGACCTTGCGAATGCCGGCCTTGTTGGCCGCGATCTGCTCGACGCTCAGCAGCTTGCGCGATTCGTCCTTGCCCGACGGATCGCCGACCATGGTCGTGCCGCCGCCCATCAGCGCCAGCGGCTTGCCGCCGCTCTGCTGCAGCCAGCGCAGCATCATGATCTGCAGCAGCGAGCCGACGTGGAGCGACGGCGCGGTGCAGTCGAAGCCGATATAGGCGACCAGCGATCCGCTCAGCGCTTTCGCGTCGAGGCCGGCGAAGTCCGAGCACTGGTGGAGGTAGCCGCGCTCGATCAGCACGCGCAGGAAATCGGAACGGGGGTTGAACGCGTCGGTCACCTTTTGGCTCCTCGGCCGCTGGCGCGGGTTGTTTAGGAGGCCACAGGCGGTTATGCAACCGGACGAGCCGGCCCCTTGCCCAATCAACCGCGCGAGAGTCACACTGGGGTTGACCTGCGCCGGCGGGCCTTCCAACGCGTGGGAGATTGCGCATGGACGTCGACGAACTCGACGCGACGATCTTGTCGCATGCTGGCGAACGTTGGCTGAAGGTGGCGAGGATCGCCGCTGAGACAATGCAGGAACGCGGCCTCGATCCGTCGGACGAACAGCTCGATGTCGTCGTGGCTCGCGTGCGCGCGCTCGTCGTGCGGGAGCGCCTGGTCGCTCAGGGAAACCTGAGCCGTCCACGATTCAGCGAAGTGCGACTGCCGGGCGCGGAAGGCGGCGACAACGCTTGGCGCCAGGACCTCCGCACGTGACCGACCGCCCCGGCGAAGACGAACTGATCGCGCGCTATTTCGCGCCGCTCGCCGGCCCGGCCGGGCTCGGGCTGAAGGACGACGTCGCGCTGCTGAAGCCGCCGGCGGGGCGCGATCTCGTCGTCACCACCGACGCCCTGGTCGCCGGCGTCCATTTCTTCGCCGACGATCCGCCCGGCGCGATCGCGCGCAAGGCGCTGAGGGTCAATCTGTCCGACCTCGCCGCCAAGGGCGCCGAGCCGATCGGCTTCGCGCTCAATCTGGCGCTGCCCGGCGACTGGACGGCGGACTGGCTCGCCGGCTTCGCCGCCGGGCTCGGCGCCGACGCGGCGGCCTATCGCTGTCCGCTGATCGGCGGCGACACCGTCAGGACGCCGGGGCCGCTGACGCTGGCGATCACCGCCATCGGCGCGGTTGAGCCCGGCCGCTTCGCCGCGCGCGGCGGCGTGCGCTCCGGCGACCGGCTTTACGTCACCGGCACGGTCGGCGATTCCGCGCTCGGCCTGCGCCTGCGGCTCGGGCAGGGGCCGGCGCTCGCCGACGCCGACCGCCTGCAATTGCTCGACCGTTACCTTCTGCCGCAGCCGCGGCTGGCTCTGGCGCCCGCGATCGCCCGCTTCGCCAGCGCTGGGATGGACATTTCCGACGGCTTCGTTGGCGACCTGACCAAGATGCTCAGGGTGAGCGGCGTCACCGCGACGATCGAGATGAGCCGGTTGCCGCTGTCGCCCGCCGCCAGCGCGGCGATCGGCGCCGATCCGAGCCTGTTTCCGGTCGCCGCCAGCGGCGGCGACGATTACGAACTCATTGTCGCGACGCCCGCGTCCGCGGCCGCCGCATTCGAGGCGGCCGCCGCCGAGGCCGGCGTCGCCGTCACGCCGATCGGCGAAGCGGTCGCCGGCGCCGCAGCGCCGCGCTTCGTCGATCACGAGGGGCGCCCGTTCAAGTTCGGGCGCGGCTCGTTCAGCCACTTTTGAATCCAGGAGCCAGAGCTTGACCGTCGAAGCGTCCGCTTTCGTCCACCGCTTGCTCGTCGCCTGCGCGCTGGCGCGCGAAGCCGGCCAGAACGCCAAGCGTCGCTTTCTCGACCGCTCGTCGTTCACCGTCGGCTTCAAGGGACCGCAGGACTATCTGACCGAGGTCGACGGCGAGATCGAACGCTTCATCGCCACGCGCCTGCATGCGACCTTTCCTGAAGACGGCTTCATCGGCGAGGAGGGCGAGGGGCGGGTCGGCAAGGCCGGCGCGCCGATCTGGGTGGTCGATCCGATCGACGGCACGTCGAATTTTGCTCGCGGCGCGCCGCATTTTTGCGTCTCGATCGCCGCCGTGCTCGACCGCCAGGCCGAGGTCGGCGTGATCTACGATCCGATGGTCGACGAATTGTTCGCCGCCCGCCGCGGCGGCGGGGCGACGCTCAACGGCGCGACGATCCGCGCTTCCGCCGTCGCCGATCTCAAGACGGCGGGCGTCGAGGTCGGCTGGAACATGCGCTCGGGCGCTGACGCCTTTCTCGGACTGATAGGCCGGGTCGTGGCGTCCGGCGCGGCGGTGACGCGCGGCGGCTCGGGCGCGCTCGCGCTCGCTTACGTCGCCGCCGGACGGCGCGACGGCTTCGTCGAGAACCACATCAACGCGTGGGATTGTCTGGCGGGAATTGCGCTGGTGCGCGAAGCGGGCGGCTACGTCAGCGATTTCCTCGCCGGCGATGGTCTGCGACGCGGCGCGCCGATCGTCGCCTGCGCGCCGGGCCTCAAAGATTCGCTGGTCGCCGTCGCCGCGATTCCAGGGCTCGCGCCATGACGGAAGCGGCGATTGCGCTTGCCGCGGGCGAGGCGCGGCTTGCGATCGCGCGCCGCGGCGCGGAAGCGATCGCGTGGAGCGTCGGCGGCGTCGAATTGCTGTGGCCGAGCGATCCGGCGATCTGGGATCAGATCAGCCCGATCCTCTATCCGGTGGTCGGCTGGACGCGCGACGGGGCGCGGGTCGGCGGCCAGCGCTATCCGCTGCGCCTGCACGGCTTCGCCTCCGATCAGGACTTCGCCGTCGAGACGGCGGCCGGCGCTTTCGCCCGACTGACGCTGCGCGACAACGCCCGGACGCGCGCGCTCTACCCATTCGCATTCGCATTCGCAGTCGAGTATCGCCTTGCCGGCGCGGCGCTGGAGATCACGCTCGAGGTCGCCAATCCCGGCGACGCGCCGGCGCCCTACGCCTGCGGCCTCCATCCCGGCTTCCGATGGCCGTTCGCCAGCGCCGGGCGCGCCGGCGCGCGCGTCCGCTTCGAGCAGGACGAGCCCGCGCTCGTGCCGGCGCTCGCGCCGGGCGGCCTGATCAGCGCCCAGAGGCGCGCGATTCCGCTCGAGGGCAAGGCGCTGCCGCTGGACGACGGCCTCTTCGCCAGCGACGCCTTGTGCTTCCTCGATCCGGCGAGCCGCTCGCTGCGATTTGAACAGGCCGACGGCTCGGCGATCGCAATGGATTTCGCCGGCTTCGGCCGTGCCGCGCTGTGGACGCGGCCCGGCGCGCCGTTTCTCTGTCTCGAAGCCTGGACCGGCTACAGCGATCCCGAGGGCTTCGCCGGCGACCTGTTCGAAAAGCCGGCGATGCGTTCGCTCGCGCCCGGCGCGCGCGCGCGCCATCAGGCGGTCTACCGCTATTTCGCCGCTTGAGAATCGCGCCGCGAGAGGGCAAGGAGCGCCGACCGGCCGCGTCGCAGGAGACATGATGACCGCTTCCTCCGCTTTCGTGCTCGACGGCAAAGCCATCGCCGACGGCGTGCTGGCGCGCGTCGCCGAGGGGGCGCGGGGGCTCGAAGCGCGCGGCGTCAAGCCGGGCCTCGCGGTGGTCCTGGTCGGCGACGATCCGGCGAGCCAGACCTACGTCGCCGCCAAGGGTCGCGCCGCGCTCGCCTGCGGCTTCCATTCCCTCCAGCGCACGCTGCCGGCCGAGACGAGCGAGGCCGAGCTGCTTGGGTTGATCGCCAAGCTCAACGCCGACCCGGCGATCCACGGCGTGCTGGTGCAACTGCCGTTGCCCGCCGGCCTGTCGGCGGCGCGCGCGGTCGAAGCGATCGCGCCGGAGAAGGACGTCGACGGCCTGCATCCGGTCAACGCCGGGCTGCTTGCGACCGGCGCGCTCGAGCGCGCGATCGTTCCCTGCACGCCGGCCGGCGCGATGGCGATGATCGACAAGGCGTGCGAGGCGCTCGGCCGCAAGCTCGACGGGCTCGAAGCGGTCGTCGTCGGCCGCTCGAATCTGGTCGGCAAGCCGATCGCGCAACTGCTGCTCGCCCGCAATTGCACGGTGACGATCGCGCACTCGCGCACGCGCGAGTTGGCGACGGTCGCGCGCCGCGCCGATGTGCTGGTGGCGGCGGTCGGCAGACCGGAGATGGTGCGCGGCGATTGGATCAAGCCGGGCGCGATCGTCATCGACGTCGGCGTCAATCGCGTCGCCGCGCCCGAAAAGGGCGAAGGCAAGACGCGACTGGTCGGCGACGTCGCCTATGCCGAAGCCGCGGCGCGCGCCGGCGCGATCACGCCGGTTCCCGGCGGCGTCGGCCGGATGACGGTCGCGATGCTGATGGCCAACACGCTCGCCGCCGCGACGCGCGCGGCGCGGGCCTGAGCCTGGCTGGCGCGGCGCCCGCCAAGCTTCGGCCATTATTTTGCGGCGACGTCTTCAACATTGGCTTTGGCCGACATTTGGCCGAGAGTTTGCTTGGAGGAGGCCGGAGTTCGCCGATGAAGAAAGAGGCCGACATCGCCGCCGGGGGTCTTCGGGCCTTCGCGCGCGCCGCGATGGCGGGCGCAGCGCTGGCGCTCGCCAGCCAGGACTTGCTCGCCGCGCCGTCTTCCCAGCCGATCGCCGCTCCATTCGCTTCGCCGGTCGCCGCGCCGCCGCCGCCGGCGCCGGTCGCCGCAAAGTTGGCCGCGCCGCCCGCCGATTGCGGCGTGACGCCGGACGGCTTCTCCGCCTGGCTCCAGGGCTTCAAACAGCAAGCGGAGATTGACGGCCTGCCGCCGGCGGTCATCGACTCGGCGCTGAGCGACGTCGCCTACGATCCTGACGTCATCGCCCACGACCGGCGCCAAGGTTCGTTCGGGCAGGACTTCGACAAATTCGTCGCCAAGCGCGTCACCGCCTATCGCGTGCGCAAGGGGCGGCAGATGCTGGTCGCCTACGCCGAGCCGCTGGAAAAGATCGAGAAGCGCTTCGGCGTGCCCGGCCCGGTGCTGGTGGCGATCTGGGGGCTCGAATCCGAGTTCGGCGCCGGCGTCGGCAATTATCCGACATTCAACGCGCTGGCGACGCTCGCCTACGATTGCCGCCGCGCCGACCAGTTCCGCGAAGAACTCGTCGACGCCTTGAAGCTCGTCGCGCGCGGCGACATGCAGCCGGAGGAGATGCACGGCGCCTGGGCGGGCGAGATCGGCCAAACGCAATTCATGCCTTCGACCTATCTCAAATACGCGACCAGCGCCGACGGCGGCGTGATCGCCGATCTGGTCGGCAACGCCGAGGACGCGCTCGCTTCGACCGCCAATTTCCTCAAGAACAAGGGCTGGAAGCGCGGCCAGGGCTTCCACGAAGGCGAGCCCAATTTCGCCGCGCTGCTCGAATGGAACGCCGCGCCGGTCTACGCCAAGACGATCGCCTTCTTCGCCGACCGGCTGGCCGAGTCCGACGCGCAGTGAGTCGCCGCTGCATTCGACATGGGGCGCGGACTGCGGCGAATTAGCGCGGACCGCGGCGGGCGCTCCACGCTCCGCTCAAGCGGCGGTTTCGTCGGCTGGGCCACGAATTGGCCGGCAGTTTCGTCACATTTTATCGCAACGCAACAAGCGGTCGCATTTGAGCCTGCGCATTGTTTGTGGGTTGGGATTCTGGCATACGCCGCCTCGTCTGAAGCGGGCGGCGCTTAACGCCGCGATTCCGTTCCCTGGGGGACGCCATGGCCTTGGGTCTAATTCTTATTATACTTTGCGGCGCGTTGTCGCTTGTCTACGGCGGTTACACCGTCACGAAGTTGATGGCCGCCGATAGCGGCTCGGCGCGGATGCAGGAAATCTCCGCCGCGGTGCGCGAAGGCGCGCAAGCCTATCTGAAGCGCCAGTACGCCACCATCGCCGCGGTCGGCGTGGTCGTCTTCATCGCCCTCGGCCTGCTGTTGTCGTGGACGGTGGCGATCGGCTTCCTGATCGGCGCGATCCTCTCCGGCGCGGCGGGCTTCATTGGCATGAACGTCTCGGTGCGGGCCAACGTGCGCACGGCCCAGGCGGCGACCCAGTCGCTCGCCGCCGGCCTCGACGTCGCCTACAAGGCCGGCTCGGTGACCGGACTTCTGGTGGCCGGTCTCGCGCTGCTCGGCGTCTCTGTCTACTACTGGGTGCTCACCGGTCCGCTCGGCTACGCGGTGTCCGATCGCACCGTGATCGACGCGCTGGTGGCGCTCGGCTTCGGCGCCTCGCTGATCTCGATCTTCGCCCGTCTCGGCGGCGGCATCTTCACCAAGGGGGCCGACGTCGGCGCCGACCTGGTCGGCAAAGTTGAAGCCGGCATTCCCGAGGACGATCCGCGCAACCCGGCGACGATCGCCGACAACGTCGGCGACAACGTCGGCGACTGCGCCGGCATGGCCGCCGACCTGTTCGAGACCTATGCGGTGACGGTCGTGGCGACGATGGTGCTCGCCTCGATCTTCTTCGCCGGAGCTCCCAACCTCGCGCAGACGATGCTCTATCCGCTGGCGATCTGCGGCGTGTGCATCATCACCTCGATCATCGGCACGTTCTTCGTCAAGCTTGGCGCCAACAACTCGATCATGGGCGCTCTCTATAAGGGTCTCATCGCCACCGGCTTGCTGTCGATCGTCGGTCTGGCGATCGCCACCCAGCTCGTTGTCGGTTGGGGCTCGATCGGCGTCATCGCCGGTCAGACGGTCTTCGGCTGGGCGCTGTTCGTCTGCGGCCTGATCGGTCTCATTGTCACCGGCCTGATCGTCGTCATCACCGAGTACTACACCGGCTCGGGCAAGCGCCCGGTGGTTTCGATCGCCCAGGCGTCGGTCACCGGTCACGGCACCAACGTCATCCAGGGTCTTGCGGTGTCGCTGGAATCGACGGCGCTGCCGGCGATCGTCATCGTCGCCGCCATCATCGCCACCTTCGAACTCGCCGGCCTGTTCGGCACGGCGATCGCGGTGACGACGATGCTCGGCCTCGCCGGCATGATCGTCGCGCTCGACGCCTTCGGCCCGGTCACCGACAACGCCGGCGGCATCGCCGAAATGGCGGGCCTGCCCAAGGAGGTGCGTCATTCGACCGACGCGCTCGACGCGGTTGGCAACACCACCAAGGCGGTCACCAAGGGTTACGCAATCGGCTCGGCGGGCCTCGGCGCGCTGGTGCTGTTCGCGGCCTACACCAACGACATCAAGCATTTCGTCGATACCGGGGTGCCTTACTTCCAGGGCGTTGGCACGGTCGATTTCAGCCTCGCCAACCCGTTTGTCGTCGCCGGCCTGATCTTCGGCGGTCTCATCCCCTACCTGTTCGGCGGCATCGCGATGACCGCCGTCGGCCGGGCGGCGGGCTCGGTGGTGATGGAGGTTCGCCGGCAGTTCAAGGAAATGCCCGGCATCATGCAGGGCACGCAGAAGCCCGACTACGGCCGCGCGGTCGACATGCTGACCAAGGCGGCGATCCGGGAAATGATCATCCCCTCGCTGCTGCCGGTGCTGGCGCCGTTCGTCGTCTACTTCGGCGTGCTGCTGATCTCCGGCTCCAAGGCTTCGGCCTTCGCCGCGCTCGGCGCCTCGCTGCTCGGCGTCATCGTCAACGGCCTGTTCGTCGCCATCTCGATGACCTCGGGCGGCGGCGCGTGGGACAACGCCAAGAAGAGCTTCGAGGACGGCTTCGTCGAC
>Ga0302320_10014318_pt1 | contig 16431 bp, 13 predicted proteins | sample Bog_T0_3_FD_202130 | JGI IMG/M metagenome (GOLD analysis project Ga0302320, IMG submission 202130) | Peat permafrost microbial communities from Stordalen Mire near Abisko, Sweden - Bog_T0_3 | ecosystem: Environmental > Terrestrial > Soil > Wetlands > Peat | place: Sweden: Abisko, Stordalen Mire... | reverse complement strand
AGCGTCGACAACATGGGCGCAGCCTAGCCCAGGCGCTTGTCGGCTCTTTGCGCAGCCAAGGCCCATATCGCGGAGAAGATCGGGCACGCCGCGCTGGTGCCGCCGATGGAGCCAAGCTCTCCGTAGTAGACGAAAACTCCACCCGTGTATGGATCGGCGAGGTCGGCGATGTCCGGCTCCTGGCGGCCGGTTCCCGGCAGGGCCTTCTGCCATTTCGGCTTGGAGATATACGTGCTTTTACCGCCACCAGCGCCTCCAACATAACCTCCGGAGGGGGGCACAGGATAGGTCCAGCCAAAGGACAGATAGGTCTCGTTGTTGCCCCAGCCTACGTCGGAGGTGGTTCCATCGACATTGAGAATGTCGATGCTGGTTCCGCCGATGGCGGTCGCATACGCTGAGGTTGCCGGATAGGAGGCACCACCCAGGTTGGGAGCGCCCGTCCCTTCGTCGCCCGCATCGCCGCTGGAGAAGTTCACAGTTACGCCAGCCGCTGCTGCGGACTCAAGCGTCTGTTCGAAGCCCAGAACGGTTTGTTTGCCCCAGAGGAATTCAGGGTACCCGTAGCTGTTGGAGATGACATTGCCCAGTTTGTTCGTGACCGCATATTGGATGGCGTACTGCAACTCGGACCAGTCTTGCGTGGGAGTGATGAGCAGTACGATCTTTGCCTTGGGAGCGATGGCATGCGCCCACTGCACGTCCAGATCGGCTTCTTCGGTCCAGTCGGCAATGTACTCGAGCTCAATCGCGCTCGGGGCACCATCCGGGTAAACAATCTGGAAGTTGCTCTTGGTGGGCGCGGGCAGGCCGGTCCATTTGGAGAAGTTGGTAAAGTCGGTGGCGACCTGCGTGGCGTAGGATGGGCCGTCAACCAGCACGATGGTCTGGCCCTCGCCCTCGTAGCCGGCTTTATATGCCTTTTGCAGCCCGTAGTAATTTTGCAACTGCGCCGGGGTCCAGCCGCAGGGAAGATTCACCGCGCCGTAGGTGTTCCCAAAATAAGTAGCCGCGGGCAGCGGGGGATTTGCCTGTGTGGTCAGCTGAGCGTTTGCAGCACCGGTAAAGCATGTAGTGGTGAAGAGGTTGCTCAAAACCGGAGTGGAGCCCGCTTTGACCTTGATGAACGGCATCGGCTTGCCGGTGCGGGGATTCTTGGCCACCGCGAAGTGCGGCTTGAGTGGCATGTTCGACAGGCCGGACACGGATTTGACCAGGCCGCCGGCGGCTCCCGTCAACGCTGCAGGAGTGACGTTGGAGTGGAAGGTGTGGCCTTCGCGTTCAAAGTCGTGAATCCGCGTCTGGAAGGCACCCTCAATCTGGGAGATCGTCCCGCGCGCGCGAATCGAGGAATCGTTCCGATTGATATCGAGCGGCGTCAAGCCGTGCGATTCCAGTTCCTTCTTCACCACCGCGAAGTCGCTATCGGTGGCTCCGTAGCGGGCAATCTCGGCCGGCGTCATCCAGTGATGGAAGCTGGACGAACCCTGGCGGTACAGTTCTTCGACCGCTTTGTCGAATCCCGCCTGGTCGCGCAATTTGAGGTGAACGGTGATGGTGGCGGCTTCCTCGGACTTGGACGGACCATGGTCGGAGGCATAGTCGGCGACCTTGGGAACTTCGAGCTGCGTTTGCGCCGGGAGGGCGGGGAGAAGGAATGAACTGAATGCCAGCAACGCGACGTGCTGTGTTACTTGCCTCTTAAGCGAGTGAATGCGCGACTTAGACATCACGGGTATATTCTCCTTAAGTGTTTCTACGTCAAGTTAGAAACAGCGTGGAGGTTTTGGACACAGTACAGCCTGCCTGTGCCGTGGGCCAGTAGAGACGAGACAGAATTTGGGTGCCGTACGGAAGTTAGTGTGTGACTGCAAAGGGAATACGCACGAACTATGCCGCATGCCGGAGAATGCATGGAGGTAACTGAGGGAGTGGGACAGGGACAGCGAATGTTACGCCGCAGATCAGTGCATGGGCCGCGGAACGACAACATATCGCCTTCCCCGAGGAAGGAAGAGGCAGGCGGACAAAGCCGAGGTGTTGCAGATGTCGGAGTCGTCCTGACAGGATGGGAAATGGCGAGGGTGCAAAGCTGAACTCCGGGAACGGATAAATGTTAGGGGAGCCGAAACAGCCTGGTGAAACGATTTTGCAGACTCTTCACGGGACTGTCAACAAAAAAATTCAACGAGTGTGGACAGACCTGAATTGAAGCAGGTGCTTCGAGCCGCAGTGCGAATCGCCGTTCTCCCTTTCTCTACCTACGGAACTCCGCGGTTGGGCATGCACGATTCCGGTGCAAGGCGCTCGGCGCGGCTGAGTGAGGATGCAGAAGAGACCGTTGGATGATTGGCCCAGATTGTGGAACATCCGCGCAACTCCGGGTGGCCCAAGCTCTCCTGCTCTTGCATGTGGGTTTGTCCTGAGGCATGCTCCGTGGCTCATGACTCGAAGTTTTCCGGCTGGACTCAATGAAACTCAATCGCGTGCTTTCGCACTGGAAAGAGCAAGCGAAAAAACGTAGCTCATTCACTGGGATGACTTGCGATCTGAATAGGTGTTGGTATAACTTCTTTCAAGCGATGCCATCGCATCCAAGTCGGATAGGCGAGCATTTATGTTAGTAAATTATTTGTGAGTTATTGGAAGCAGTAGGGCAATCATCTCCTCCGGGTCTCCAGGCCTGCCCGTGTCGAACGGAAGGAAAGCGAGCGCCAGTTCCAAAGGGGAGCGGCAGGGAACGGAGTCATTGGGCGAGGATAGCTCAGGAGAACTGCCGCCACTATGATCGAGGCGCGATGAATGGCCCGCAGCAAACGAGGTGTGCTCGATTCGAACGGATGCGATCGAGACAGGAAAGAACCGGGAACGGGCTGCCGCACTTTTTCTTCCTTCTAGTTCGACGCAGCCGGATTGTCGGCATATACTGACCTGTCTCTACCTCGAATCTTCGAGCCGGTTTGGGTGCCCGGCTTTCGAGGCGCCGAGACAGCGACGCGATGCTGGGTGCGGTTGAATCGCGAATCGAAAAGGACAAAAGAACCCAGACGCTCTTGACGCGCTGGAAAATATGAGAAGCGGAGGCTGACCATGGAAGTGGAGTTCACCGCCAGACAAGTAAAAATCTCCAAGGCTCTGCGCACGCAGGCCGAGGAGGGGATGGAACGGATTGCCCGGATTTTGGGCAAGACAGCGCGCGCCAGCATCACCTTTGGCGCGCAGAGGCACCTGCAGATCGTGGAGTTGACCTTGCAGGTCCGGACGCAGACGTTTGCAGCTACGGGCAAGGCGGATACGCTGGACGCCGCCTTGAAAGAAGCGATCGATCACGCCGTGAATCAGGCGCGCCGTTATCGCGATCGCCGTATGGACGGCAAGCGCCTGCCCAAGGGCGAAAAGGTGCTCACGGCGCCTCCCGTGGCCAGGCCCAAGGCGCGATCTCCACAGCCGGAAGAGAACGCGGAAGCCAAGCCGTCGCGGGCCAGAGCCCGCACGTCGATCGCGGTGCACTCGTTTCCCAGCCGCGCCACGGTGGTTGAGCCGCATATCCTCAAGAGCGGCGAGGCCATATCGATGAAGCCGATGACGATCGAAGAGGCGGTGAAGGACGCGGAGTTCCGCGACCGCGACCTGCTCATCTTTCGCAACCCGGCCGGAGAGATGTTTGTGCTGCATCGACGCCGCGACGGGCAGATGGAACTGGTGGAAATCTCCTGAGCGCCGGCTCCGGCAAAAGTGGTTTTGACCGGAGGTCAAAGTATCCTGGGTCCCAACTGCGGGACCTGGGATTTTTGGCGCTTCCCGCAGCCCGGAAGTGCATGGCTTCTCAAGCAGATTGGCCTCTCAATCTCTGAGAATCGCACGAGAAACCCTTTTTGCTGTTCTCCTCTGCCCTGGGGCGGGCCCAAGTGTCCGTCTTTGAGACACTGCACAGACTTTGGTTGCACCGGGTACCCGGTTTAGGGGATGGAGACTCGATCGCATTCGTCTTACGATTCCAAGCATGGCAACACCGATCTGGAAAACCGCAGATATACCTATCGGAAGGCAAGCCAAGATGGGAATCGCGGTTGATCCCTGCGAGACGCCGAGCTTGAACTTGCCAGAGAACGCCGAATCCATTGAGCAGCAGGAAGTTCTTGACGCACTACCCGTGCTCGTTTTTCTGGAGCGAGAAGGCAAAGTGGTGTTTGCCAATTCCGAGGCGCGGCAGACTTTGGGTCTGGCGGAAGGCGATTGGGTCGAGCGGCCGGTGGAAGACGTTCTGTGGGGATTGTTCCCCGGCACGGCGGAGCCGCAGACACAACTGATCGGCACCCGCGCGGGAAGCCCGTTCCACGCCACGCTGCCAGCCCGCAACGGCCGCCTGCTGCCTGTGGAAGGCACGTACAGCATTCTGAGCTCTGAACTACGCCAGGCAATCATTGTGGCCCATCCCAGCGGCCGGGTGCGAGCGCCCAAGTCGCGGTTGATGGAAGACGTGCTGGCCAGCATCCCCGAGGCAGTGGTGATTGTGCATGGCAGCCATGTGCTCTACACCAACCCGGCCTTCACGCAGTTGTTCGGATTTACGGCGGAAGAGGCCAGCGGAGGCAGTCTTCGCGAACTGATTGTGCCGGAGACGCGGCAGCACGAGCTTCTGATGCTGGAAAAGGAAGTGGACCAGAAGGGGCGCGTAGCGATTGAAACCGTGCGCATGAACAAGGTGGGCGAACTGGTGGATGTGGCGCTGGTTGCCGCGCCTCTGCGCGTGGACGGAGCCAACGTCGGCTACGTGCAGAGCTTCCGCGACATCGGCGACCGCAGGCTGGTGGAAGCCAGGGTGCAGCGCGATGCCCTGTTCGACGTGTTGACCGGGTTGCCCAATCGTGCGCTCTTCTTTGACCGGCTCGGCCTGGCGCTGAAGCGGCGCACGCGGCGCAGGGACCAGAATTGCGGCGTGCTGCTGATGGACCTGGACCGCTTCAAGGAGATCAACGACGCCCTGGGCCATGCGACGGGAGATGAACTGCTGGCGGCGGTGGCCGAGCGGCTGCGGGCCACCTTGCGGTCGGAAGATTCCGCCTCGCGGCTGGCCGGAGACGAATTTGCAGTTCTTGTCGAAAACATCCTGGATCAGGACGACCTGCAGGCCGTGGGCCGTCGCGTCCTGGAAAAGATGGCCGAACCGTTCGAGGTCTTTGGAAGCTATTTGCGCGTGAGCGCGAGCATGGGGATGGCGATGGCCGGGCCAGCGCATACCTCCCCGGAACTGCTGATCCGGGATGCCGATTTTGCGTTGAACCGGGTGAAAATGACCGGCGGGGGATGCTCGGAGATTTTCAACTCCCAGCTTGAGATGCCTTTCAAGAAGGTCCACCAGGATCCGGAGCGGGAGCTGCGCCGCGTGCTGGAGAAGCGCCAGTTCGAGCTGTGGTATCAGCCCATCTACCATTTGGAGAGCGGCAGGCTGGAGGGATTCGAATCGCTCCTGCGCCTGCGCCGGACGGATGGTTCGGTGGAGAGTTTCCTGGATCTGCTGGGTGTGGCCGAAGATACTGGCCTGTCGATCACGCTGGGCCGCCAGACCTTGGAGATCGCGTGCAGGCAGTTGCAGAACTGGTCCGAAAATGCGACGATGCGCGCACTGACCCTGACACTGAATATGACCGAACGGCAGTTCTATCATCCGGAGATGGTGGGCCAGTTGAGAAAGACACTGGCTGGCATTGCCGTGGATCCGACGCGACTGTTGTTCGAGGTGACGGAAGGCACGCTGAACCTGAACCCGGAGGCGGCGGAGACCATTCTGAACCGGCTGACGCAGTGCAAGGTGCGCGTCGGTGTCGACAGCTTTGGCTCTCGGATCGGGCCCATCGGCCATCTGGCACGTCTCTCTTTCGACGCGGTGAAGATCTCTCCCAAGCTGGTTGCCGCGGCTGTCGTCCCCGGCCGCCAGGCGGCAGTGCTGGAGTCGCTGATCCATCTGGGCCGCGCGCTCGGAACACAGGTGATTGCGCAGGGCATCGAGACGCAGGAGCAACTGGACACGGTGAGCCGCATGGGCTGTGCATTCGGGCAGGGGCACCTGTTCTCCTACGCCCTTGAACCGGCACAGGCAACCAAGCTGGCCGCCATGGGACGCTGGGCACTGCCCGCAGGCGCCTGAGGCCCAGTCAAAGCCGGAAAATACTGCGCTGAACCGCATCAACCTGCGCCACTCGCAGCGCGAAGTCACCGCCTTGCCAGATGCGGACTTCTGTTACCGGGGAGTTTTAAAACGGAGCCTCACCATGCGCTCCAGAACGTCTGACCTGCCAGAAAAGCCGCATTCGGTGTAGGATGAAGCTCATGACGTCCTCAAATACGGCGACCCAGCCGCGTGCGGCCGCCAAGCGAACGAAGCTTATCAATCATAAGCCTGAGAAAGAGCTTGTCATCGTGACGGGAATCTCCGGCGCGGGCAAGGCCTCGGCGCTCAGAGCCTTCGAGGATCTGGGTTACCACGCCGTGGACAACCTGCCGCTGGAGTTGCTGCCTGAATTCGCGGCGCTTGTGGGAAAATCCTCAGACGTGATGCGCGCGGCGATTGTCGTGGATGTCCGCGAAGGGGCCACGCTCGACCGCCTTCCCCAAATCCTGATCGGCATCCGCAAGCTGCTGCCCACGCGCGTCATTTTTCTGGACGCGCAGGACCCCGTGCTGGTGCGTCGCTACTCTGAAACGCGGCGGCCACACCCGTTGGGCCGCACGGAGACCGTTTCGCGCTCCATTGTGGAAGAGCGGCAACTGCTCGATCCGATTCGCAACGTTGCGGACACGCTGATCGACACATCGACCTTCAACGTGCATCAGTTGCGGGCCGTGATTCTGGACCGCTTTGGCCACGACGATCAGACCAAGCACCTGCTGGTCTCCTGCCTGAGCTTCGGGTTCAAGAATGGCGTTCCGCTGGATGCGGATATGGTCTTCGATGTGCGGTTCCTTCCCAATCCCCACTTTGTGCCGGAGTTTCGCAAGCTCACCGGCCAGGACCCCAAGGTGGCGCACTATGTGCGCAAGTTTCCCCAGACCGTGGAGTTTCTGGGCAAGGTCACCGACCTGATGCTCTACCTGCTGCCGCACTATGTGCAGGAGGGCAAGAGCTACCTGACGGTGGCGTTCGGCTGCACCGGCGGCCAGCACCGCAGCGTGATGATGGCCGAGGAGATGAACAAGCGGCTGCGCAAGGCCGGCTACCAGGTGAAGGTCGTGCACCGGGATATGCCGCGATAGGCCGGCGAGCCAAAGCTCGAGCCGAGCGCCGGATCAACCGTGAATCTGCGACAGGAGCCTCTTGAGCAACTCCAGGTCCACAGAGAAGGCCTGGGCCTTGCAGTGGAAGATGGCGTCCCAGCCGCTGTGCATCACGGCGCGATCGAAATCCGGGACAATCTGGTGATAGCACTTCACGCGCGGGCCCAGGCACACGGGGTAATACTCGTGATGGACATGGGCCGGGAACAGTTCGATGACTGAATCGATCTGCTTGTTGAGCACCAGGTAGCTCATCGCCGCACCGTGCAAGGCGATCACATGGCGGGCATGCGCGCCGATGCTCAACTGATCCGCAATTGAGTAGTCTTCCATGAAGACCGTCTTGTAGCCGTAGCTGGAGACAAGGCTTTCGACTTCCGCGTGATTGATCAAACTGCGCTGGCCGCGTCGCGCCATGAAGACTCTTTCGAATTTCACTGCGGTTGAAAAGTCGAAATTCGAGTAAACATCCGGCACGCAGGTGATGACCGGGCAATCGAAGCCCGGCAGATCGTAGACGGAAAGTCCGCGCGCGCCGCGCACCTTCACCGCGTTTGCCCGCACTTTTCGATCCTCGGAGACAGAAACGATGTTGAAGGCATCGAGCAGCGGGCGAAACGGCTCATTCACCTTGCGGGTCATCAAGGCAACTTCGGGTCCAACAGTGCTCTTCGCGTAGAGATACCAGGGAACGATCTCAAACAGCAGATGGGCAATGTTGTTCGGCTCAATGCTGCGGGTATCGAGCAGGGGCATGGGAAGGCTTATGGCGGGGAGAAGGGAAGCCCTCAGGCGGCGGAGGGAGAAATAGCCGAAACGGGCCAGGTCCCGGAGAGAGTTCAAAGGTATCTCCGGCATGGCCAAGGCAGGCAGAGTCTCCTCAACGAGGGCGACGGCGAGCCAGTCATAACGCGTGGGGCGCGCCATGTCGACCGTCATGGTTTTGTAGACGCCGGCCTCGAAGAAGTGGACCGTGACCCGGACCGGCCTGGGTTGAGGGGCGTCTGCCTCGGAGACGATTCGTACCTTCTTCACCAAGTTGATCGGAATCTCCATCTTCGGCGCCAGTTCCCTCAAATTCTACACCGGTAAACGAGAGCTTCAGGGCGGAGACAGAGGCGTGTTTCGGAGTGGATTACGGCTTGCCAGCCTTTGTTGCTAGATCGTCGAGCCAGCGGGAATAGGCGCCGGCGAACTGCTGCGACAGAGTCGTTCCTGGCTCAAGCCAGGCGAGCATCTTCCGTGCGGAGATGCGGTCGTAGCCCACTGGGTGTTGTGTCCGATCTTCGGCCTTGTCCGCCGCGGAGGGCGAAACCATCCACAACGAGGGGATCAGAAGAGCGTTGCCGGCCTGCTCGGCATCGAAGCGGTCGTGAAACAGCAGGTGAGCCGGAACCATTTTTGCGCGCGGGTCGTTGAAGAGGTCTCCGACCGGGGAAGAAAGCGGCGATTCAAGCACCACGCCGGCCAACTCGGGATGGGCTGCGGCAACTTCGAGTGCAAGGTTCGCGCCCAGCTCCCTGCCGTCCAGCACGATGGACCCTGCCGGAACGTGGCGGGTCGCTGTCAGGTAGCTGAGCGCCCATTCCGCATCCTCGCGCCAGCGCGCCTCGCTGGGGTGCGCAAACTGGCTTTGTCCGTAACCGCGGTAGTCGAAAGCCAGAATGTTCACGCCTACGCTGTGGAGCGCGGCCAATGCGTCCACCGTGTCGCCGAGGTTGCCGGTCTGGCCGTGGAGGTAGAGCACTGTAAAACGCGCATACGGGGCGTTCGGCGCGGCGGGAATCCACCAGCCCTTGAGCAGCGGCTCACCCGATTCCGTTGCGGCAAACGCTACCGGATCGAAGGCCAGCCCCGTGCTGGCAGGTGTGCGCGTAACCGCCGACGCGGGGTGGTAGAGCAACTGCCAGCTCCCCTGCCAGAACAGCAGGCAGAGCGTGAGCCATGCGCAGACCGCCGCGGCCACCATCGCAACGCTCGCCGCTTTAAGCAGCCAACGGCCTGAGACCGTGGGCTGCGCCGGTCGTGCAGGCTGGTGCGCGCGCGGTCGGCTCCATCCCTGCTCGAATGCGGAAGAAGAGAGCGGAGCGGCGGCCTTGGATGGGGACTTCTTGTGAGGCATCTGTGTGAGTCTTTCGTTTGCCGCTCAGGGACGGCATGCATGTATGTTACTCGTGCGGACGGTAGCCGCCGCATCGGAAAAGCAACTGGGACTCTAAGGACCGCACTCGGCCACCGGCGCCAGTTCGGAGCCTACCGCCTTCATCTCTTCGCTCAGCCGCGCCGCCACTTGCGCAAACGGCCCGGCGGGCAGGGCATTGGCGTTGAGCGCGCGGGCAACGCCGCAGACGGTCATCGGCTCGGTGCTCACACTGAGCCGATGCAGGAACTCCGCGTCGCCGTAGAGCGGCACGCCGCCAATCATGACCATGTCGATGTTGGCGATGCTTCCGCCTGTGATCGCTTCATAAGGATTGCCGGCGGCTTTGTTGGTGTGAACCAGGAAAAGATCGGCCTGCATCCCGGCCGCAAGGCGACCCACCTTGTCGTCGATGCGGGCCACGCGCGCGGGAATGGTGGAAGCCATCTCCACCAACTGGCGGCTGGAGAACAGGCCGTCGAGCTTTTCGCGGTTCACGCGCTCGGCGTACTTGATCTCGTCGAACATGTTGTCGGACCCCGAAGGCGACCAGTCGGGCGCGATTGAGACTGTGACGCCTTCGCGAAAGGCCGCGGCCAGGTTGGCGGTTGCTCCGTAGAGCTCGAAGTTGGAACGCGGCGACCAAACGATGGAAGCGCCGGCACGATGCACGCGGGCCAGTTGGCTGGGCGACAGGCCGACGGAGTGGATCAGCGCCGTATGCGCCGTGAGCAGCCCGCGCGCGTCCAGCGCGTCCAGCTCCTGGGCGGATTCGGCATCGGTAGGCAGCCCTTCGGCGATATGAATGGCCAGCAGATCGATGCTGCCGTCGGCCAGTTCGCGAGCGGTGCGCGCCGCTGTGTTCGAGTCCATATCGAGCGGCGTCACCCCAATGGAGTTCACAATGCGCTCGTGGCCTTGTTCGGGGCCGTAGAAGCCGGTGTAGACATCCAGGTTGCGCACCAGCCCCTTGATGCAATCGGGAAGAACGTTGGCCGGGTCGTGCGACGAGAAGCCAATCATCGAAGTGGTGCCGCCGATCAGCGCTCTCACCTCGACGTACTCATCGATGTCGCAGAAGTTGGCGCCTCCGGCGGTGAGCGCACGCTGGCGGTCCTCCAAGACTGCGCGATAGGCGTCCAGGCTGCGCCACGCGTAGCGGTTGGGAAACTTCTGCGGTGGTGTCCAGCGGGGAAAGATGTTGAAGCTGGGATGATTGTGCAGGTCGATGAAACCGGGGAAAATGAGATCGCTGGTTTCAAGCGCAGGTACGCCGGGCAGGTTGGGGCGCTCGCGCTCAATGTGCTCGATGCGGCCGTTCAGAATATCGAGCCAGGCATTGGGCAGCACGCCGTCGGGAGTAACAAGGTTGCCGCGCAGCAGCAGGCGGATGGGGGCTTGCGCGGCGGCCTGCGAAAAAGCTGTTGGAGGCAACGCAAAGGAGGCAAACAGAAGAATGGCGTGGGCGCGCAATGCCAGTCGGAACATGATGCTTTCATGATCCCATATCTACGAGCAGGGACTAGACTAAACGATCCTTCGCACGCCGGGCAGACGAACCAGCGGATCGGCCACGAGCCAGGTCGCCGCACATGCCAGCAGGCCAACCGCCCCGAACTTGACCAGCGCCGGCGCGGCCCATCCATGCAGCAGCAAGGCAATGCTCACCAGCACCGGTGGATGGAGGATATAGACCGCGTAGGCGCGGCGGTTGAGCCAGTCCCACAACATCGACGGCCGGTTCATGTGCGCGCGAAACAAAAGCAACCACGCGGCAATCAATCCCCAGGCGACGAACGGCTCCCAGAGCGCGTAAAAAATCGCTGCCCACGAGAGGCCACCGGAGAAATCCGGTTTCACATGGCCTGCCAATGCGCGAGCAATCGCGACCGCGACCAACAGCGTGGGCCACGCAATCGCGAAGGCGGCAATCCCCGTTCGCGCGCTCTTCCAACTGAGCAGCCGCAGCCAGTCGTAGCGCCAGGCCGCGACGCCTGCCGCGAAGAGAAAGATGTAGCTGGCGAAGTAGCCGAGTTGCAGCCCGAAGACATTCACGCCCGTGGGAACGAACTGCCGGATGGCCAGAGCGGACAGCCCCGTTGCCAGTCCGCTCAACAGCCACCAGCGCCCTGCTGGAACCGGCCTTGGTTCGCGCTTCGCTTGAGCCAGCGGCGTACCGGCGACGGCGCGCCAGACGCAATACGCGAGGCTGAAGAGCAATAGAGCCTGGGCAAACCACAGCGGTCCGTTGATGAACCGTCTATGTTGCCAGAGCCAGACAAAGGTCGTCCAGAAGCCGTGCCCCTGCGCGAAGTCGACGATGGCGGCGGTCAGGGGGCCGAGCAGAAGCCCGAAGGCGAGCAGCGGCAGGCCGAGGCGGAGAAACCGATCTCCGATAAACCGCACATAGCCTTTTCTCTCCAGCGAGGCGGGCGTGAAATACCCGGCCAGCAGAAAGAAGAAACCCATGAAATAGGCCTGGTTGGTGGTGACAAAAAGCGTGAGCAGGATGCCCGCGGGCGAACCGGAGGGTTTCAGCTCGGTCCAGAACCAGCCGCCGGGTGCGCCATAGGTGATGGCGGTGTGGTGCAGAATGACCAGGGCGGTCATCACGGAGCGCAGGCGGTCGAGGGAGAGATCGCGTTGGGCCATGCGCCCATGATACGTTGGGCCGCGAAGGTTGGTTCGCGGCCCAATCTGGTTCCGGTGAAATTAATACTTGACGATCTTGGCGAAGGAATCCGGCTTGAGGCTTGCGCCGCCCACCAGTGCGCCGTCAATCTCTTCCTGGCCAATCAGGCTGGTGGCGTTGTCCGGCTTCACGCTGCCGCCGTAGAGAATGCGGACGGCCGCGGCAACATCTGCGCCCAGCAGCTTGGCCACTTCGGCGCGGATGATCTTGTGCGCATCCACAGCAATCTCCGGTGTGGCCGTCTTGCCCGTGCCAATGGCCCAGACGGGCTCGTAGGCAATGACGATGGGCCCGGCCGTCTCAGCGGTGATGCCGGCCAGTGCGCCTGCAACCTGGGTCTTGAGCACGTCGGCGGTCTTGCCGGCCTCGCGCTCGGCCAGAACCTCGCCCACGCAGACCACCGGGACGACGCCGTGCTTGAGCGCGGTATGCAGCTTCTTGTTGACGATCTCGTCGGTCTCGGCGAAGTACTGGCGGCGCTCGGAGTGGCCAATCAGCGTGTGGGTTCCGTCCACGGCCTTGAGCTGGCCGATCGAGGTCTCGCCGGTGTAGGCGCCTTCCTCGGCAAAGTGGATATTCTGCGCGCCCACGGCCACATTCGAGCCCTTGGCGGCTTCAATCACCGTGGGAAGCAGAACGGGCGAAGGGAACAGGGCAATCTCGTCGCGGTCGTGTCCGGCTACGAGGGGCAAAAAGGCTTCCACAAAAGCCTTGGCTTCGGCAGGGGTCTTGTACATCTTCCAGTTGGCGGCAATGAGTGCTTTACGGGGCATTTTTGTCAAACTCCTCAGCCTGATTCTAGTGGATGGAGTTGAGGGGCCGGGGTGACGCCGGGCACAAGGGCGACAAGTTGGCCGTCAGCCTCATGCTCGGCGTCGGCAAACAGGAGAAGATCGCAGCGGCCAGGGTGGTTCTACTCAAGGCGATCTCCCATCTCCGGGCACCGTCCGGCCAAACGAAGAATTGGCCCCTGTCGGAAAACGGCAGAGATCTCGCGTACGGGGGAAGGTGCGTCCTCCTGAAGAGATGCGGCGCGGGTCCCGAGCCATTGTTTGGAGGATTCGCGCCCCCTCCGCGCACCTCCCTGCGTGCGAAGTCCTCCGAGTTTCCGTGCGCAAAAGCGCGGCCCGAGAGTAAACTTGACGGCAACACTCACAAGTCCGCAATATGCTCGAGTCTTCTGCTGAGGTGCGCATGACCGATCGCCGACGCCTTTGGATTGTCGCCGTCGCGCTTCTTGGCGTCTTTCCTGGAGCGTTGGGCGGTTTCTGGGTGGGGCGCGCCGTGCTGATGCGCACGGCATCGCGCAACCTTGCCGACTTTGCCCGCTTCCTGGCTCTGAATGGACGCAGCTACGCACTTGAGACCAGCGAGGCCTGGAGGGCCTTGGCCGCTTCTCCCGCTGGATTTTGTTCTCCGCGCGACATTGCTACCATGCGGGATGTCGTGTTTCATTCCCTTGAGATCAAGGACATAGCTCGCAGCCGGGATGGCAAAATCTACTGTTCTGCCGTCGCCGGCCAGCTCGCCAAGCCGCTTCCAACGCCCTCGTCCTTCATGGTACTTCCCAATGGCGCAAAGCTGTTTGAAGGCGCGCCCTTTGCCTCCGCGGAACACGGCACATTCATCGAATTGGGTGGAGTCGCCGTGCTTACCAGCCCAATCGCCTATAACTATTGGGCGCGACCGCCGATGCGGTACGCCGTGTATCTGACCAACCCCTCCGTGAAACAGGTAAAGCGGATAGCCGGAGAGGAACTGGGCGTGGATCCCGCCGCGGTGCTTGCCGAAACAGAGGGGAGCGGACCGAGCGGTCTTTATGCCGTTTTCTGCGACCACACGGACCATATTTGCGTGCTGGCGGCGGAAGATCTCCCGAATGTCTTGAGCGGTGCGCAGCCGGGGCTCAACGGCTACCTGGCGATCGGAGCACTGGGCGGATTCAGCCTGAGTCTCGTGTTGGGGCTTGCCTTCCTGCGCCACGAAGTGATCGACAAGCAACTGCGCCGCGCGATCCGCAAGGGGAAACTGCACCTTGTCTACCATCCCATCCTGGATCTGCCTTCCCGCCGTATCGTCGGAGCCGAGGCGCTTGTGCGATGGAACAGGCCTGGTCACGGCCCGGTTTCGCCCGAATTCTTTGTTTGCATTGCCGAGAAGTCAGGCTATGTGCACGAGCTCACCGCGTTCGTCTTTCAACGCGCCATGGAGGAACTGCAGGATCTGTTACGCGAGAATCCCGGTTTCACCCTTTGCATCAACGTTGCCGCATCCGACCTGACCCACGAGGAACTCTACTCTGTCCTCGAGGTGCATGTTCGACAGAAGAGAATTCGACCGGAGCAGGTGGCGCTGGAACTGACCGAGCGCTCCACGGCCGAGCTGGCCGCTGTTGGCAAGGCCATTGCTCGCCTGCACCGGCTTGGCCACAGAATCTACATCGACGACTTCGGCACCGGTTTCTCCAGTCTCTCCTATCTTCAGGAACTGGAGGCAGATGTCATCAAGATCGATCGCGCCTTCACGCGCGTTTGCGGAACCAACGCGGTCACAGCCTCCATCCTCCCGCAGATTCTGGCCATGGTCGAGTTCTTGCACATTGGTGTGATCGTGGAAGGCGTGGAGACTGAAGCGCAGGCCAACTATCTGGAGTCGACGGGAATACCCATGTGCGCGCAAGGCTGGTACTTCAGCCGCGAACTCCCAGCGGAGGGACTCATCGAGACCCTGCGGCGCACCCGGATGCAGGACGCACAGCCCGAACCTCCGCAGCGGTAGATGCCAAGGGCGGAAAACCAGAGAGCCTCCCGGCCTTGATCCCGCGAAATGCCCGCGCGACGAGGGCTATAGCATTTTCGGGATTGCTGTAGACCGAAAACTGGAACTCAAATGGCTTTTTCCTCAAGAAAAAGCCACCTTGCACGTCCCTCAAAAAGTCTATGTGTATTCCGAAAATGCTCTAGCACCATGTTCTATTCGTGCGAACCGGCGGAGCGAATCGTCGTCAAATCCTCCGGCACTTCGCCGGCCTGAAACGCCGCGCGATGCTCGGGGTCGCCCAGATCCATCTTGAAGTGGTGCCACAAGTCGTCCTTGTATATGCCCATGTTCCAGGGGCCGGAGACTGAGTCGGAAAACTGCCAGACGATGTGGAAGCCTTCCTCGTTGGTGAATCCTTCGCCGTCTGCCTGGATGATCGCGTCGCCTCGTTCCCAGAGGGCGGAGCGCAGCGCGTGCAAGGCGTTGCCGCCGTCCACCATCTCCGCTCCTTGCAGGTGCTGGAAGGCGTAGATGGTCTTCACTTCGGCCAGGTAATCCGAGAGCCACTCAACGCCGCTCTCCGGCTTGCAATCCTGAAGCTCTTCGAGGAAGTCGGCAATTTCGTCCTGGCCGGTCGAGCCGTCGTAGACGGGATTGCGCTCCAGAACCGCAACCTCGACCTCGTCGACGCTGGAAAGCAGGAGCGACTCCCATTCTTCTTCCTCGCCGCTTTCCAGGGTCAGCCGGTAGTCGGGGTGGCCGCTGCGAACCAGCTCCGCAAGCTCCTGGAGGGAAGGGAATTCTTCGTCTTTCGACAGAACGCGCGAGTAGTAGGGCATATTGTTCTCCAGATTCGGGAGCCGAAAATCCCCCTGTATTTGAGATTAATCCGTCGGGGCCAGGAAGCGTTGGCATGCAGTTGCCTTGCGGCTCTGTGCATCGGTGTTAAAATATGACCATAGTCCGTGACCATGGGAGGAATGCCATGCCAACCACAATTGCTGCCGGGGAGTTCAAGGCCAGGTGTTTGAAATTGATGGATAAAGTGGCTGCCGAGCGCCAGCCAATGGTGATTACCAAGTATGGCAAGCCTTTGGTGCAACTGGTGCCAATGCCGTCGGATGAACGGGTAGATCCGTTTGGAGCTTTGCGGGGCAGTGGAACGATCATGGGCGACATCGTTTCGCCCTTGGACGACGAGTGGGAGGCTAACCAGTGACGAGCGCTCCGGACCCAGCGCGGCCGGTGCTGCTGCTGGATACGCATACCCTCATCTGGTTGATGTTTGGCGACTCCAAGCTGGGGGAGGAAGCTCTGGCGGCAATACGCCGGGCATGCGCAGAGGATCGCGCTTCTATCTCGGCTATTACTCCGTGGGAGATCGGCGTGCTGGTGAGCAAGAAGCGCATCGACCTTTATCGGGATGTTCTGATGTGGATTCGAGATGCGCTTTCGCTGCCAGGGATAAAACTCGCTCCGCTCGATCCGGAGATCGCCGTCGACAGCACGCGCCTGCCATGGGAGGCGCACAGTGATCCGGCGGATCGAATCATTGTAGCGACCG
>Ga0302320_10014317_pt1 | contig 16431 bp, 14 predicted proteins | sample Bog_T0_3_FD_202130 | JGI IMG/M metagenome (GOLD analysis project Ga0302320, IMG submission 202130) | Peat permafrost microbial communities from Stordalen Mire near Abisko, Sweden - Bog_T0_3 | ecosystem: Environmental > Terrestrial > Soil > Wetlands > Peat | place: Sweden: Abisko, Stordalen Mire... | reverse complement strand
TGTTCGCTTCGCCGCCGAACTCGGCTACGAGGTCACGGTAGTAAGAGATGCGACAGCGGATTACTCGGACAGGGAGATGCACGCTGCACTCGACGTCAACCTTCCGAACTATGCCAATGCCATCATCACAACACAGGAAATGGTTCAATCCATTTCTTTGTTCACTCCCTTAGAAGTCGGAGCGAAGCGCTGATCCGACTGCCGGGAATGCTCTTGATAACGGGTAGTCGGCTCCTTTGGCTGCCCACTGACCGCAATTCGGAGAATGCCGCGTGACAGCTTCCTCTCAATCGCAGTGAACAAGCTTGAAATCGCCAGGTCACTCGTCAAGGAACCGATTAGTCCCGAGGTGTTGACCGATGTTTGCAAATCCAATCCACCTGGACCTAAAACCGGCTTGGCGGAAACATGAAGCTTGGCCCTACTCAGTTGTTGGTATCACCGCTCAGCAAGAATGCGTCACAATCCTGGCGGTTCGTCACCCTCGAAGCACGGGTCATATCCCATAAAAAGGAGGCACTCCATCCGCTCAGCGTCCCGAAGAACGTCGTCTGGAACTCGCTTACGTTCCGCGGAAAGGTAATCGACGAGCCCATGAACGGCGGCGGCGACTTGCTTGTGAATCAGTGCATCCGCCTTAGTTAATTCGGCATAACGTTTTGTTGCTGACCAAAACGCTTGAAACTGGCTGATGAGCGCAATCGAGATCAAATCCTCGCAGAGCGGAAATACTACTATGGCATTCCTGTTACGAAGGATGTCCAGCGTCTGCGCCGACTTCTCGATCCGGTGATTTCAGACCCGTTCATTCCAGATGAGATTCGTAACGCTGTGGTTGATCTCTTGGATAATCGCATTCAAGTTCTGGGGAGCCTGTATTCTGATGAGTTCGAGAAGTACTCGAACGATCTGGCGAAGGGCAAGCATGGGACTTTCACTGATCTCGATGACGTGAACAAGATTCACAATAAAATCGTCGAGCAACAACGGTTACGGTGCTGCGGGATCGCGCAGATCGAGGAAGAGGTTTACGAGATTCGCGCCTTGATACAGGATTATTTCGACTCCTTCAATCCTCATAGGCGCTGGTGGCAAGGTAAGAGGGCGCGACCAGGAAAGAAACGAGAGGCCGCCAGTGACTCGTGAATTCACAGCAGTTGGCGTTCGTCGACAGAAATGCACGTAGTTCGAAGACGGAAGAGGATAATCGAGCACGAACGCCGTGATACATGCCGCGTCAAGCTGGCGCTTGCAAGGGACACGGTGTTGAGAATCGGGGCCAGGAGTGTATCAGCAGAGCCTTCAAACAATTACGAAGGAGTTGAACCAGCGGGCATCGAGCTTCACTATTGGGAGCCTCCAACAAATTCGCGTTCAACTAAAGGGGCTCCGTCACGCGTCGTCTAGAGCGATCTTTTGCGGGGCCACAACATTTGATAACTGGGCCTTTCATCATGGGGGCCGTTACGAACTCCAGTTCAACATTGGCTTTGAATCGCTTGACGGTGTCGAGTATTTGCGCCACGGAGTTGCATTTTCCTTGGAGACAAGCAGATCGCTCCCGTCAATTGATGTGCTCGTCCCGAAGATGGGACTTTTTAACGAGTTTATCCGTCGGAACGAGGAAGCCATGTCAGGCTTTCAGATGTGGCGTTTCCACGAAAGTGAGCGCTTCCCGAGCCGTCCGCCCGGCGCCATTACCCCAAACCTTATAGAGAAAGGCGTCTTCATCTTCCTGGGAGCTCTTCAGCGTCGCGATGAATTCGACTATGCGAGGATACTGTCCGATTTCGACCGTCTCCTGCCGCTCTACAGGTTCGTTGAATCAGGCGGCACCTTTGCTGCGTACCGGGACTCTCCCCAACGATTCCAGTTCCGTGCCGGTCATCACGTCAGGCGGAATGCGACCATGTCCACTGGAACTGAGGTCGAGTTGTCTGTCGTTCTCCGTCACAACGCCCTACAACAAGTGTTGTTTGATGAGTCATGCAAGGAGCATGGGAAAAAGGGCGTCGGAACCGAGATGGCCAACGGGAGCGGCGGGCGCATTGATGCTGTCGTTCGAACTGATGGCGGGTACATCTATTTTGAGATCAAGGTCGGTCAATCGTTGCAAGCATGCATTAGAGATGCCATTGGACAATTGCTAGAGTATTCGTTCTGGCCAGGCTCGCAACAAGCAGCATCGCCGGTAATCGTTGGCGAACCGTCCTCGACAATGAAAGCCGGGCCTATCTGAAAAAACTTCAGGAGTCGTTTTCGATTCCAGTCATTTACCGACGAGTTGTTCTTCCTTAGCGAATGGTATCCGAATCGCACGCCCGCAAGGTCACGGGGTTTCAAACCGAAAGCCACTGAAGTTTCGCTCCCTCTACGGCCGTGCCGTCTCGTAAGCTTTGGGACGAAGTAGTCCTCGTGCCGTGACCTCGACACCTTGTGTCCCTGCATGCGCCACCTCTATCGCCGGGTAAAGCAAAGGTAGACACCGCTGGGACATAGGCGCGAAAGACATCCGATGGTGCTCGGTCGTCCCAAGCTCTTCGATTGCTGCCAAATGCTCCGGCGTTCCATACCCGGCATTCTTCTCCCATCCGTATCCAGGGTGGCGAATGGAAAGTTGCGCCATCATCTTATCTCGCGTCACTTTCGCAACAATCGAAGCGGCGGCAATCTGCGGAACCTTAGCATCTCCCTTTACGATTGCCAGGGCGGGCAACGAGATCCCGGGTGGCACATCCAAGCCGTCGACTCGGACTGGCGCGTCGATGTTCAACCGCAAGATCGCTCGTGACATTGCATCGAGCGTCATGTTCCGAATCCCGTGTTTGTCGATCATTGAAGGAGTTGACCAGGCAACCGCAACTCGTGCTACACGTCGGATCTCGATCGCTAGCCTCGCGCGCATTCTCCGAGGCAGGAGTTTGCTGTCATCCAGCTCTCCCAACAAACAACTTGGGATTGCAGAGGGTTCAAACCACACCGCCGCGACCAGGACTGGACCGCAAAGACTGCCTCTCCCGACCTCGTCACATCCAATAACGGCTTCAAATTCAGCTGGATTTGATGAATCAAAGGCCAATCCTAGCTCTCCTTCTTAACAATCTTTAACAGGGCATAAAGGAATCCAGGGCCCGCCGCCTCGACAGCCCCTTCCTTCCAAAACAGTGCGCCCGAAGCCGGGTCGAACCTTAGGCTCATACCTTCGCCGGATTCCTCGATAGCCTTGAGGAAGCTTACCACGGAGTTGATTTCCATTGGGTTGAACTCATTATGAACAGCTGACTCCGTGAGCTCCTTCACAACCGGCGGTGCGAAAGACCCGTCTGGATTCAATTCAACCGGCGAAAGCTTCGATATGAAGTTCTTGAGCAGGTCGATTCGGCGAACCTTGCTCCTGCTGTCGGCCAGAGCCTCCCGCACTTTTACTCTTGTGTGCAGGTCTTGGATCCCAAACAGGAACTCATCGGATTCTGAATACTCGCTCTTCTTGCCCTGTGGGCCTCCGTACTCGGCAGAGTAAGCGCGGATGATCTCCTTATAATCCCGCCCTTCCTCATTTCTGATCGATTGCGCTTCAGGCCCTCCTTCCAGTTTCATTGCCTTGATAGTCCTGCCGACATTCGCGAAAGTGAATTCGTGCGACTTTACCTCTCTGAGGTGTTCGAGCGCCTTCCAAACGTTTGTAAGGCTTTTTTGTTTGCGCGGACTGCCTGTCCTCAGCATCGTCTCAGAATAGAGTTGCTCCGACTTGCTCGGAGGAGTTTGGTCTACGGGTCTAATTTCCCTCGGTTTTATGCTCCTGAGCTCTACGAGCTCGGCCGTCGATCGAACTGTCATTCTCTTGCCTCATTTCTGTTGCGTCCTTTGGCGCTTTCAATATGGTGCTCGGATGTGCTGGAAAAGTCGCGACCAGAACTTCCAGACCTGCCTCGATTCCCAACTCCTTTAGCGCCACGTCGCTTTCAATTGCGGCACCCAAGGCTTCTTCTCCAACAACGTTTCGGAGGTACGCTGACCATAAATTTCCAACCTCAAGTAGCTCATCGTCTTTCACGGCGGCGAAGACGGCATGAAACCCAAATCGAATAAGCAAAGCATCGAATAATCGAGCTCGTTGAATTGCCGGAAAGAGAGAATCGACAGACGTGTAGAACACAGAGGAACGACAGATTCGATCCCACATCTCAAATTCCGAACAGTGTTTAAGCGAGAGCTCGAAATCGGATGTATCGCCATTCAGCAACACTGGAAGCTTCCCGTTGGTGTTTTGTTGCGATATTCTGTCATGACATTTCTAATCTTCTTAAGAAGCCTCAGCTGAGCGCCCCAGGTTATTGATAGGGCCTCGACCTCGCTTCTTATGGACTCTACAGTTTCATCCGCGGGACCGCCACCCATGCGAGACGATTTTCCAGCCTCCCCAGAGCCGATAGCGGTTGCTGCTAGTTGACGCCGGCGCGCCTCGGCATCCTTTAGCTTGCGGCACTTCTCGCGAAGCGCGGCGGTGTTCGCATTACATTTTGCAGAAAGCCCACCAAGAAATCTGGGGCCGGTGACAAAAAAACGGCAAAGCACACAGCTTCGGCTGCCCCCCGGCACGGGGCCATAAACATTATGCTTTTTGCTGAGCAAAGGTCCGCCGATATGGCAAAGGGTGCCGCCATTCGGGCACTCTCCATCATCCATCCTGGCCCTGAGAGCGGATTGCGAGCCTTCGATCCCGAGACGTCCACCTTCGCGGTTGTAAACGGAGAGGTCGTGAATTAGCTCAGACGGTTGGTTCGAAAGGAAGTCCTCCCAATCTTCCTCCTCTATAGCTGCCCTTCCAAGATCCTTTTGGACTCTCCAGAACGCCGGCCAGTCTTCCCCTTCTCCTTCCCCATTGAAGAACAATCCATGGCAACCTCTTCGATTGAATGAAGCCGTTGGATAAGACCGCCCACTTTGAGTGCAAATTCCTCCTTGTTCACTGCTTCGAAACATCGATCTAACAGACGTGCGTTTTCCTTGTGGTAGGCCTGACCGACTCAAAGAAGCTCAGCGAGAAGAAGCGGGACGAGTTCGCCCTACAGATTCGCGCCAACCCCGTGGCCTGGGCCGTGGCCGCGGTGGACGTGGAAACCATCGATCGCATCAACATTCGCCGGGCCTCGCTGCTGGCCATGCGACTCGCCGTTCAGCAACTCGCTCCCGGATCCGACTATCTTCTCATCGACGGCTGCGACACCATTGACTGGCCCTGCCCGCAACAGTCGGTGATCCAGGGCGATTCGATCAGCTTGTCCATTGCGGCGGCGAGCGTGCTTGCCAAGGTGCACCGCGACCGCCTGCTGGTCGAGTTCGACAGCCAGTTTCCCGGTTACAGCCTGGCCAACCACAAGGGCTATGGAACCCCGGAGCACCTCGCCGCACTCGCCCGCCTGGGCCCGACGCCGCTACACCGCAAGAGCTTTCACCCGGTGGCGCAATCGGCGTTACAATTCCCTGAGTTCTGAATTCGAAGAAAGGCCTGCATTGGCGCGGCTCCGTTGGGTCTCGATTCTGTCTTTTGGCTGCCTTCTGCTGGCGGGCTGCAACAAGTTCCAGCATAAGAAGCCCGATCCCACCAAAGGCGTGGTTACTGGCGTCGTGATCTGCACGGATACCGGCAAGCCAGCGCGCTTTGCGACGATTGTGCTCACAGCTGCCCCCAAGCCTGGAGATAAAAGCGACGATCCCGATCCGATGCCCGCCTCGGAAACCACAGTGACCGATCTGGATGGACGGTTCAGGTTGGAGGCTGTTGACCCTGGCCATTACTATGCTTTCGCCACTCTGGAGGGCTATCTGGACCCGTCTTTGGTACTGGACCCGGACAAGCTCAAGTCCATGTCTGACGGATGGAAGCAACGTCAGTATTCGATCGACCAGTGGAAGTCTCACTTGAAGGAAGTGACCGTGAGTGCGCACCGGGTCTCCGATGTTTCCATGCAAATTGAGCGCGGGGCGGAGATCGCGGGAACCGTGACCTTCGACGACGGCTCTCCGGCTATTGGCATGCACTTTCAGCTCTTCCGCAAGAAAGAAAAGGGCGAATTTACCGACGTGGGCCTGGCACTTCTCGATTCGTGGACCATCCACGCCCTCAGCGACGGACACGGGCGCTATAGCATAACCAATCTGCCTGCCGGCGAATACGCGGTCTGCACTCTCATGCCGACCGATGTGCAGGATGCAGCGGCGCGCGTTTGCCTGGGCAACGTCTTTCGCAAAAAGGAGGCCAAGACCGTGAAAGTGGCAGCTGGGGAAACCGCCGGCGACACGGACATCGAGATCCCTCTCACCGGTTTGCACACCGTAGCCGGTGCCGTAACCGCGCTGCCCGATGGACATCCGGTAGGGCATGGTACCTTGCGGATGCTTTACGCCGACGATCGCGAGAAAGCGCGCGAAACCTCGCTGCTTGAAGATGGAAGCTACTCCTTTGAGTATGTCGCGGAGGGAAAGTACATTCTGCAGTTGACCGGGGCGCAGGACGAGGAGCAGAAGGAATCTGACTCCAACTCGGCCAATGCTGAGGCAGCAACCGTAAAATCGGTTCCGATCCGCCACTACACGGACAAGGAAATTCCACTCAGTGTGCTGAATGATATTGAGGACATGAATCTCGCGGTGGCCGCATCTGTCCCTGGCAACGTTCCGGCAACGGTCGCCAATCCGGTGCCGCAGTAAGGACGAACGATGTTCGTCAAGCCGATGCGGGCCGCATCCTTCGTCTTGTCCACCACGCCAGCACCGGCCTGGCAGCCAGCAGCACAGCCAGCACTAACGTCAAGCGCAGGGGACTCAGTACGCCCGGCTTGACCTGCCACCAGTAGTGAACGACTCCGCAGACCGCCGCTGCATACACAAGCGTGTGCAGGCGATTCCAGTTCTTGCCGCCGAGTTTGCGGATTGCCCAGTTGGTCGACGTCGCTGCCAGCGGCAGAAGCAGCAGCCACGCGGCCACGCCTACGGTGATGAACTTGCGCTTGCCAATATCGTCGAGCATCGTCTTCACGTCGAAGCCCGCATAGAGGGCAACATAGGTCAGCATGTGGATAGTGCCATAGAAGAACGCAAACAGCCCCAGCAGCCTGCGGAACTTGATCAGCCAGCTTAGCCGCGGGATTAACTTCCGCACCGGCGAAATAGCGAGGGAGATGATCAGCAGCAAGAGGGTGTTATAGCCGGTAGTTAGCTCGATGTTAGCGGTTGGATCGGGGCCAAGCGTATTCGTTACCGCCTGATAAGTGAGCAACAGGGCCGGGCCCAGGCAGGCGAGCCATGTCAGTGTCTTCAGCAGAATGAGTGTGGATTTCTTCATAATCAGCGAGCTCTGACCGATGCTTTCTTCTTTGTCTTAGCCTCACGCCGCGGCGCACTGGAAGCATCGTTGCCAGACGGCCGCCGAGGTCTCTGTTTTGCGGAAATTGATCGGATGATCGTCTTCCGAGACCCCTTCGGATCGAAAGGCGCCTTCGCTCTCTCAACCGCCTCGCGCATGAGTTCCCGCACCGGTGGGTAATAGAGCAAATCGGGAGATGAAAGAACAACGTGCTTCGCCACAGTTCCGCTGCCCTGCAAAATCCTGTCGGGGTCTGGCAACCCCTTGGCCTGCAGGAAAAACAAACTCACCCACCTGGGATAGAGCGCGATGGAGAAGATAGCCTCCGACGGGCGTTCCGTTGGGCAGAAACCTATGGCAAGCGCATTGTAGTTGTCGTACACAAGCTCATTCGCTGTCGGATAGAGCCGCCGCATTTCATCGAGAATCGATTCTCCAAGTGCGACAATTTCGTCTGTGTACTTAGCCAGAAACGCAGCTAACTGCGCCTCCGGCGCCTTGGCCTCCGGTACCTTGGATTGTCCCATACGATCTCCGCGCCAGTTAGCCAGTTGATTGCAGTGAACTGATAACTGACCACTAACAACTGTCTTCAGTAGTTTTTCTTCAGATCCATCCCGTTATACAGCGAGGCTACCTGCTCTCCGTATCCGTTGAACATCAGCGTGGTCCGGCGCTGCGCGTAGAACGGGAGGCCAATGCGGCGCTCGGTCTTCTGGCTCCAGCGCGGGTGGTCTACATTCGGATTCACGTTGGAATAAAAGCCGTACTCATTGGGCGCCTGCTCGTTCCACGTGGTTGGCGGTTCCTTGTCGAGAAAGCGGACCCCGACGATGGACTTTGCCGACTTGAATCCGTACTTCCACGGCACCACAACGCGCACCGGCGCGCCGTTCTGGTTGGGCAATACTTCGCCATACAAGCCGAATGTGAGGAGCGTCAGTGGATGCATCGCTTCATCCATCCGCAAACCCTCGGAATAAGGCCAGAAGATTGCCTGGTCGGTACTCCACTTCTCTACCTTTTTGTCGTAGTAGGAGATGAACTGCACATATTTCGCGGTGGATAGCGGCTCGCACTGCTTGATGAATTCCGAGAGCGAGTAGCCGACCCACGGAATCACCATGCTCCACGCCTCAACGCAGCGATGGCGGTAGACGCGATCCTCAAGCGGGCGAAGCTTCAGCAATGCTTCAATGTCGAAGGTCTTGGGGGTTTTGACTTTGCCGTCGACCTTCACTGTCCACGGGCGCGTGGGCAGTACGCCGGCATTCAAAGCGGGCTCGTTCTTCTGCACGCCAAACTCGTAGAAGTTGTTGTAGTGGGTCAGATCGTTCAAGCTGGTGAGGTCTTCGCCTGTGGTGGAGAGCGGACTTTTCACCGTGTCCAGTTTGGTTCCGGCGAGCGCGCCGATGCGCGGATCGAATAGCTCGGCGACCCGTTCCGCGCACAGAACTGCAGCGCCCGCGGCGACAACTCCGGAGACGGCTCCTCGCAAAAACTTCCTGCGGTCCATGTACCACTCGTACCCGCTGCGGGGTGTTATCTCAGAAGACGAAACGTCTGCGGGCTTTCGGATATGCATGTGCTTTGACCTCGTGAGGGGGGAAACTCCCGATCTCAGTTAATTAGATACCTCGGAGCGTCCCCACGTTACAAGATACGTTTCAGGTGGCGCTCCGGATTTGCCCGAAGCCTGGGTGCCCCAGGTCTCGCTTTAGAGACCTGGGAAAGAAATGGTCTCATCTGACTTCTGGCCGCTCTGTTTTCTCTCGTACAAACGGCCATTGCCCTTCCCGCCGCGCGCGGTAGAGATAAATCAATGTCCCGCTGACCCCGATGCCCGCAGCGACCGCAAGCCCTTCGAGTGCATGGCTGCGGTTCACCAGCATGAACACGAATCCACCCATTGCCAGCAGCGGTGGCAGCGGGTAGAGCGGCATCTTGAAGGGGCGGTCGAGTTCAGGTCTTTGCACGCGGAGCAGCATCACTCCGGCGTGCTGCAGGAAGAATTGCAACAGAATGCGCGTGATCACCAGCAGCGTAATTGCCTGTGTCAACGTAAGGAAGCAGAACGCGGAAGCCACCAGGCCCAGCGCGACAAGAGAACGATGGGGGATGCCATGACGCGGATGCACCGCGGCAAGAAAGCGGAAATAGTTGCCGTCGCGCGCCGCCGCATAGGGCACACGCGAATAGCCCAGCAGCAGTGAAAATACGCTGGCAAAGGCTGTCCAGACCACAAGGCCGGCGATCGTATACCCAGCCCAACCGCCGAACGCCGCCCGCGCTATATCCGCCACCAGTTGCACACGGACCACTGCGCTCTCGGCGGTGCGATTCACGGACGTGCCAAGCGATGGCAACACTGCGAGATTCATCGCGATATAGAACGCGGCAACAAAAAAGACTGACAGCAGAATTGCTCGGGGAATCGTCTTTTCGGGCCGCTTTACCTCGCTGCCGAGAAACGTGATGTTGTAGTAGCCCCAGTAACAGTAGGTCGCCAGCAGCGTACCCTGAGCCAAGCCGCCCATCACGCCTTTCAGTCCGCCCAATGCCGGCGCCACAGGCATGTGCCAACCGCCCATCGCCGAAGCGTGGGCGAACCCGGAGACGATCACCCCCGCAATCGCCGCCATCACGCCGAGGAACAGCACCCAAGCCATGCCCGTCACGATGCTCAAGCGGCGATAAAGCATCCAAGTCACCATAAGGCACACTGCAGCAGCGACCAGGTTCCCAAAGTGCAAGCCGGGCAGAGCCGCAATCGGCGCGGCATCAATCCCAGGCCAGAAGACGCCGAGAAAACTTGCAAGCCCAATGCACCCTGAAGCGATGGACAATGGCGCAGAAAAACTCAGCTGCCACACATAGAGAAAGCTGAGCCAGTTGCCGGCGCGATCCGGTCCGTAAATCTCACGGAGAAACGCGTACGAACCGCCCGCGCGCGGAAATGCCGCTCCCAGTTCCGCCCACACCAGTCCGTCCGCAACAGCGATGGCCGCCCCCAGCACCCATGCCCACACCGACAGCTTGAAACCCGCCGCTGCAATTACCAGCGGAAGCGTGATAAAGGGGCCCACGCCGATCATCTCCAGCATGTTGAAAAGCACCGCCGAACGCAGACCAATGCGGCGTTCGAGTCCTGCCTTTGTGCCGGTTGATGTGTCGATCATCGGGGAACTGGTCCTCTAAGTTGGGCCGGGAATGTCTTAGCGCTGCGCACATTTCAAAGGCGCGTTGTCCTCGTGCAGCAGTACATCGTAAAGGCGGACCGGGACATGGCCCTCAAGCCCTGCGAGGCGATCGTAGAACTCTGGATAAAAGAAAAGCAGCGCCGGCGCTTCCTGGGTAAAGTAATCGAATGCCGGCGAGGCTGGCTTCATGCGCAGATAATCCACGGCTACGATCTGGTCTTTTGGGTAGCGTTTTTTCAGCCATAAAAACCACTTGTAGACGAGGCCTTTGTCGGAGACGCTGAGCGGTCGGCCCTGGATTAGCTGGCCTTTGCGAGTCTTCACGGTGAACGACTCATGCGGCGACAACTGAACGGTCTCGACATCCGACCAGGAGCTGCGCGCGCTGAAGAGAACGGCATCTTCCTGCGTAACCTGCAGCAAATCGGCGCGCAGGATGGTGACGGGCGGCTTTTGGAGCGGCTGAACGGTTACGGCTTTGGGTGTGATGTTGGAGATGGGGCCATCGACGCAGGTACCGTCCCGCATCATGAATGTGAGACTCGCAGACGGCGGGGCCGGCCTGGCTTTCGCGCGATGATGAAACTGCGCAAAGGCAAAGCCACCGCTTTGCAAGAGGAGGAAAAGCGCGGCAACACGGAGGCATAAATGGCCCCATCTGCTGCGCGTCGATTCGGATTTGGTTCTGTCTTCGAAGCCCGTAATCACTCCCCGGATTGTACACTGACGGGAAGTATGGTTTTCTTCGATAAACATCTCAGGGCAGCAGCGGGCACAGCCCTTGCCGGCCTCTTCTTCGCGAGCATCGTCTCCTTCCGCCTGTCCGCACAGCAGCCAGCCCAGCCGGTCGAAGCGCAACGGCAGTACGCGTCTTATCCCCTTCCTGAGCCCAGCAGCATTGCCCTGCCCTTGGCCGAAGACCGCGGCGCGGCAGCCCTGGAGCAGTCTCTCCGCAGGCTATCCACAACCGCCAGCTTGATGATGATCGTGGCCCATCCTGACGATGAGGACGGCGCCCTTCTGACTTACTTGTCGCGGGGCCTGGGCGTTCGCTGCACTTTGCTCACGCTCACGCGCGGCGAAGGCGGCCAGAATGCCATGTCGGCTGAGACCTACGACGCACTGGGCCTGATCCGGACCAATGAACTTCTGAAGGCCAGCGAGTATTACGGCGTCAAGCAGCTTTGGGGCACGGAGGTCGACTTCGGCTTTTCAAAAACTCAGGAAGAAGCGTTTGCGCGTTGGGGACACGATCGCGTTCTCTATGACGCCGTGCTGGCCGTGCGCCGCGAACGGCCGCAGGTAATTGTGTCGACGTTTGTGGGCGGGATTACCGACGGCCACGGGCACCACCAGGTTTCCGGCGAGATTGCACAGGAAGTCTTCAAAGCGGCGGGCGATCCGAACGTCTTTCCCGAGCAGTTGAAAGACGGCCTGCAACCGTGGCAGCCGCTGGCTGTGTATGGGATGGTTCCGTTCGCGCCTGTCACGGATCAGGGAATGTTCGACTACGCCACCGGCAAATGGGCGCCGGCGCAATTCAAGAATTACATCACGGGCGAGATCACCAAGGGTGTGCCTTCCACGGATGTGACGCTGCCTGTAGGTACGCGCGACCCATTTCTTGGCCGCAGCTATGCGCAGATTGCGCGCGAAGGCTGGGGGCAGCAGAAGTCGCAGAACGGCGGCGCCATCCCCACGCTGAGCGGGCCGGCCAGTACCTACTACCATCTTTGGGCGGTTGCTCCGCAGTCAGCCGCGAAAACCGGCGCGATCACGACCAACAGCGATCTGTTCCACAACAGCCGGGTCGACATCAACACGTCCTTCTCCGGCCTCGATCGGATTCTTGGAGCAAATCCACCGACGAACATTCGTGAGGGCATCCATCAGCTAGACATCAGCCTCAAGCAATTCGAAACCGAACGGCGCGGCGAGTCTGGTACGGCGGCGGCACACAAGCTGGCGCCCGTTTATCGACAAATCCTGGCATTGCGGAAGGAACTGGCTTCCGGCAATCTGGATATTCAGGCCAAGACGAGCCTTTCTTTCGAACTCGAAGCAAAGATCGAACAGTGCGAGACCGTTCTTAAGAATTTGCTCGGACTCGATCTCGTTGCCTTCACAACCCACGCAACGAAGGTCGAAGACAACGGTTTCCGGGGCAATGGGCCCGACGAAACACCACGTAGCGTCAGTCCCGGCGAGGAGATCAACGTACGCATCCATACAGCTCACGCGGCGCCGGAAGCGCACCTCGAGAAGGCCTGGCTTGACAGCCAAACCGGCGACCAGTGGCAAGACGGCGAGCCGATCGGCACGGGCGACACAGATTCCTCCTCGGACGCCATCTTCAAACTCAAAGTCCCCGGCGGCGCGCAGCCCACGCAACCCTACTTTACCCGCCCCAACATCGAGCAGCCTTACTACGACCTCGCGCAGCCTGAGTACCGCGAACGCTCCTTCGCTCCCTGGCCGCTGGCCGCCTGGGCGGAGTTCACCTTTGACGGTCTGCCCATTCGCATTGGAAAGGTCGTCCAGACCATGCAGCGTGTACTTGGGCCTGGCGGCATTTACGAGCCGCTGGTCGTCACGCCTGCCATCGGCGTCCGCATGGACCCCGAGGCTCGCATCCTGCCTCTGGACGGGTCGGCTCTGCCTGTTCGAGTCACTGTGCACGCGCAATCGGCTGCGGAAGGCACAGTGGAGCTGAAGCTGCCCGACGGCTGGACGGCTCAGCCCGCGTCCGCGCCGTTCCACCTTGCCGCTGCGGGAGATACCGAGCCGATCCAGTTCTCCGTCACCCCGCTCGCCGCGGCTTCCAGCGCGAATCCGCTCCAGACCCCGATTGCGATTCAAGCCGTGGCCCACGCCGCTGGCCACACCTACCAAACCGGCTGGCAGAGCGTCGGCTACCCTGGCCTGCGCCCTTATAACCTCTACAAACCCGCCCAGCTGCTCACACGGAAGGTGGATGTCAAGCTGGCGCCCAGCTTGCGTGTCGGATACATCATGGGCACGGGCGATGAGGTTCCCGACGCTATTGAGGCGTTGGGAGTCATGCCGCATCTTTTAACCAAGTCCGAGATAGTTTCGGCCGACTTTTCCACGTGGAACGTCCTGGTTGTGGGAATTCGGGCTTATTCTTCTGTCCGCGAGCTCGCTGCCGCCCAAATGAGGCTCAACCAGTTCGTGCAGCGCGGCGGAACTCTGATCGTCCTCTATCAGAGCGCCATCTTCCCTGCCCCCGTGCCGCTCTCGCTGGGCCGCGCCGAGCGCGTGGTCGACGAGCAGGCACCGGTCAAGCTGCTGGACGCCGCCAATCCGCTCCTGACCTCGCCCAATACCATCACCACCGCCGACTTTGACGGCTGGGTGGAAGAGCGCGGCCATTCCTTCCTCGAATCCTGGGACCCGGCCTATACCGCGCTGACTGAAACTGCCGACCCAGGGCAGGATCCGCAGCGTGGCGGCCTGGTTGTGGCCCACCCCGGTAAAGGGACGTTTATCTACGTGGCGTATGCGCTCCATCGGCAGCTTCCGGAGCTGGTTCCGGGGGCGTACAGGATTCTTGCCAACCTGCTGAGTGCGGGCGCGGTGAAGTAGTGGGCCGGCAGTCGATTCCCAGGTCTCAAAAGCGAGACCTGGGGCACCCGGCACCCGGCACTAATCGAATTCAACATCCGGCTGATGAATTGGGCGGGACTCAATAACTGACTGACAGGCATCGGTTTTTTGCTACAAACGTATGAATCAGCAGGCGCTATTGAGTGTTAAAAATGCGTGAATTCGTCAAATATTAACCTGAATCTGCGACTCTCAAATGCGGAACCAGCCGTTAATACTTGGCTTTTTGTAAAGAGTATGTGCGGCTCTCCTTGTTTCACCCGCATGTAGATAGAGATCCAGTCCGGCTTCATGTACAAGCTGTCCGCAGTGCGGGATCAAACAGCATTTGCAATCGATGCGAACGCTGCCACGATTCAACCTGATTCGAGAGGAAAATGAGAGGCCCAATGAATTTCAAGCTCAATACTGCTGCCGCAGCAATTCTGGCAGTCGGCCTTGTTGCCCTGTCCGCCAACGCCAGCGCACAAACTTCGCCCCCGCCGGCCAAAAAGCACCCCGTAACCAAGAGAGCCGTCAAGCCAAAGGCGCCACCACCCCCCACGGTGGAAGAGCAGATTCAGCATCTGCGCAACGAAATGCAGGGCCAGATCGACGGCCTGAAGAACAGCCTGGCAGACAAGGATGCGCAACTCCAAAGGGCGCAGCAGGCCGCGGCCGATGCACAGGCCGCCGCGTCCAGGGCGGAAGCAGCAGCTTCGGCCGAGAACCAGGCGGTTACCACGAATGCCGCGGCCGTCACTACACTTGAGAGCACCGTTACCGACCTCAAGGGCAACCAGGCTTCGTTGGCTGCCACAGTTTCCGATGAGACAGCCAACATCAAGAAGGCGATCGATCACCCAACGACTCTGCACTACAAGGGAATCACCCTGACTCCTGGCGGCTTCACCGCGGGTGAAACTGTTTACCGTACCAAGGCCACCGGCGGCGACATTCCGACCGCCTTCAGTGCTATTCCGTACGAAGGCGCCGACGCTTATTCGCTCAGTGAGTTCTATGGCACCGCTCGCCAGTCCCGCATCGCTCTTATGGCGGAAGGCAAGACAAACTGGGGAACCCTGAAAGGCTACTACGAGGCTGACTGGTTGGGCACCGGAACCAGTTCCAATAACAACCAATCGAACAGCTATGTCATGCGCCAGCGCGTCATCTGGGGTTCGGCTGAAACCAATAGCCACTGGAAGTTTGCCGGCGGCCAGATGTGGTCTCTGGCAACGGAAGTCAAAAAGGGCATCTCCAACGAGCCCTCCGATATCCTGACGCCGCTCACCATAGACCCGAACTACGTCACGGGCTTTGTGTGGACCCGCCAGTACGGCTTCCGCGTGGTCAAGAGCTTCGACCATGTTGCGTTCGGCATCTCTGCTGAGAATCCGCAGCTGCTCTACACCGCTTCGATCGCCGGCGACACGCCCTACGCGGTGCTTGGCAGCGCGGGCAACAATGGCGGCGCTTATAACGCCACCATCAGCGCCTGCTCGCCCTCCACTTCGATCGTCAACTACACCAATCAGAAACAAACAGACTCCGCAGGCAACACCGTCAACATTGCGGTTCCCGTATACAAGACCGTCAACTCCTGCGCCAACGTGACCAACATCTCCTTCAACACCGCGCCCGATGTGCTCGCCAAGATCGCACTTGATCCGGGCTGGGGCCATTACGAAATCTTTGGGATCTTCGGCACCGCTCAGGAGATGGTCTACCCTGGCGAAACCACCAACAGCAACCTCTACGGCGGCTTGAAGGACATCGTTTCCGGCCTGACGGTTGCCCCTGCACTTAGCTCCGCCGGCGCTTACAAGGATAGAGCCATTCTGGGCGGCATTGGCGGCAGCCTCCGTGTCCCCATCATCGCCGACAAATTCACCTTCGGCGCCAAGGGCCTCTGGGGACAGGGCGTCGGCCGTTACGGCGACACGACGCTTTCCGACCTTACCGCCAACAGCTACGGTGCATTTGCCCGCATGGAGAACATCTCCGGCCTGATCACCGCCGAAGCCACTCCCACCCCGCGCCTCGTCCTCTACATCAACTATGGCGGCGACTATGCCGGCCGTGCCGACTCCGCCAACTCCACCGCCACCACACTCGGCGCTCCCAGCGCCGCGCAAAGTGCAACCGGCGTCTGGGGCGGCACCTGGAAGGCTCCTTCCGCCGCGGCTTTGGGATACGGCTCGCGCCTGCTGAGCAACTCCGCTTGCGGAGTCGTTGCAGCTCCCGGCTACAGCGGCA
>Ga0302320_10014316_pt1 | contig 16431 bp, 15 predicted proteins | sample Bog_T0_3_FD_202130 | JGI IMG/M metagenome (GOLD analysis project Ga0302320, IMG submission 202130) | Peat permafrost microbial communities from Stordalen Mire near Abisko, Sweden - Bog_T0_3 | ecosystem: Environmental > Terrestrial > Soil > Wetlands > Peat | place: Sweden: Abisko, Stordalen Mire... | reverse complement strand
ATTTCAGAAGCGCAGCACGCGGCCAACAAAGCAAACGCCGCCCACTCAACAGGTCCAAAAACCGAAACCGGAAAATCGCGGTCCTCGAAAAACCGCCTAACCTTCGGCCTCTTCACCATCTCCGACTACGTCCGCGAAGACGAATCCGAATCCTACACCAAAATCTGTACCAATCTCTGGGCCGAACTCTCTCCAGCCGGAACCATCGAAGAGGCCTTCACCACGGAAATCATGAGCGCCACCTGGCGTCTCCGCCGCTGCCGCATGGTCGAAGAGGATATCGCGCAGATCGCCATCCTCGATCCCATGCAGGACCCCGAAACCGCCGCCCAGCAGAAATCCGTGGACCGCGCCCGCGCGCAATCGGTCAACATTATGAATCGTTGCATCAACGCCCTGCGCAAACTTCAGACCGAACGCGGCATCCGCAGCCAAGCCTTCCCTGAAACCGACGTACCCCCAGGACTCGGCCTGATGGACATCCGTCAGGTGGCCAAGACCAAACCTATGGACACCGACGCCGAACCGGAACCCACCCCGGCCGCCGAGGCACCGGCCGCTGTACCGACAGGCTTCGACGCCCTCATGGCCCTCGCCGATAAACAACTCGCCCAGCGCTACCGCGACTACGGCATGGCCGCCTTCACCGGCGCGCCCGCCGCTCCCGCAGCCGCTCCGCCCGCCCCTTCATCGCAAGGGTCAATGGCTTCGAATTGTAAAGCGGTTACGGCACCCACCCCGGCACCCGCAAAACCCGCTGCGGCACCCATCAATACGCCCCGGAACGCCCTCTGCCCCTGCAAATCCGGTCAGAAATTCAAGCGTTGCTGCGGAAAGGAAGCCCCGCCGGTCTTAAACAGAGCCGCATAACCCGTTTTCAACGGCCAAAATTCGACCGCGCTTCACTACTCAAGCCCGAAGTGTGCCATGTGGTCCTGAACGCGCCTGCGAAGCAGAGTCGTCAAGAAACTTCAAAGGATCACTATATAACGATAAAACGATCCGGATATCGTGTATACTGGCTTTGCGATGCTTTCTCAAACCGCCGAATACGCACTGCGGGCCATGGTCGCGCTCGCCGTCGGCCCAGGCGCTCGTACCGCGGAAGACCTTTCCCGCGAATCCAGGGTTCCTCTCGATTACCTTTCGAAAGTTCTGAATTCGCTCGCGCGCGCAGGTGTGGTCACCAGCCGACGCGGACGTGGCGGCGGCTTCCAGTCCGTTCGCCCCGCGTCGGAACTGACGGTCCTCCAGGTTGTCACTGCGGTCGATCCCGTCAAACGAATCAAGACCTGTCCGCTTGGACTGAAAGCCCACGGCACGAACCTTTGCCCCCTGCACCGGAAGCTGGACGATGCCGCCGCATCTGTCGAAGAAGCGTTCGCATCCACCACGATTGCCTCCCTCTTGGGCCAATCGTTTTGTGAAGGAGATGTCTGCGATGCGGCTGCGTAACGCGTTCGCCATATTCCTGCCGCTCGCCGCGCTGGCCGGCGGACTGAGCAGTTCATGGATGGTGCCCATCGACCACGAGGCCATTCAGTACACCAAAGGCCCGATTAACGATCCCGTCGCGCGCCTGCAGGCACAGCTCGACTCCGGCGCCGTCAGGCTTCAGTATGAGGATGAGTTCGGGTACCTGAGATCCGTGCTGAAAGCTCTCGATGTACCGTTTTCCTCTCAGGTCCTCGTCTTCTCGAAAACCAGTTTCCAGGCGTCGAAGATCGCCCCGCGGACCCCCCGCGCGCTGTACTTCAAAGACAACATTACCGTTGGCTTTGTGCGCACCGCCGACGTCCTCGAATTCGCCGCGCTCGACCCGAAGCAGGGCATCATGTTTTACACGCTCGATCAGGGCCGCACTACGCATCCCCGTTTCGACCGCCGCGATGTCTGCCTGCAGTGCCACCAGTCGGGCGCAACCATGGGCGTTCCCGGACTCGTCGTTCGTTCCATCACGCCCGACCGCACCGGGATGCCGGTAATGAGTGAGGGCGGTTTCATCAGCGACCATCGCAGCGCCCTGAAGGACCGCTGGGGCGGATGGTATGTCGAAGGCACAACCGGCATGCAGATTCACATGGGCAACGCCGTCCTCCGCGATCCTGAAAACGACGACCGGCTTCCGATTACCGAAGGCACCTCGAACGTTACGAGCCTCAAACCCTTCTTCGATACCGGCGCATATCTGACGCCGCATTCCGATATCGTCGCCCTGATGACGCTGGAGCACCAGACCCAGATGGTCAACCTCATGACGCGGGTGGGCTGGGAAGCGCGCATCGCGCTGTACGAAAACGATTCCATCAACAAAGCGACCGGCGAGCCGCCGGCGGTTCGGGAATCCATTCAGCACCGCGTCGATACAGCGGTCGAGGATCTGGTGGACTACGCGCTCTTCAGCGGCGAGGCAAAACTTACCGAGCCGGTGAACGGGGTTTCCGGCTTTGCCGAGGAATTTCAGCGCGGTGGCGCGAAAGATCCCAAAGGGCGCTCTCTACGCGATTTCGATTTGAAAACGCGCATGTTCCGTTATCGGTGCAGCTACATGATCTATTCCGAAGCCTTTGATTCCATGCCCCGGATAGTGCGCGACCGCTTCTACCAAAGACTTTGGGAAGTACTGAGCGGCCAGGATTCCAGCCCGGCGTTTTCACATCTTTCCACCGCCGACCGCAAAGCGATTCTCGAAATCCTGCGTGCGACAAAGAAAGGCCTGCCGGGATACTTCGCAGGCTGAATCGGCTGCCGCGATCACTCGTGCCGCAGAGCGACCATCGGGTCGATGCGCGATGCGCGCCAGGCGGGTGCGTAGGCCGCGGCCAGTGCGGCAAACGTTAGGACACCTACCGAGATCAGCATCGCGGCCGGATCGTTGGGCTTCACGCCGAACAGGAACGATGCTACCAAGTGCGAGGTTTCCCAGGCGGCGAAGAGGCCGATCGACAGCCCGATGACCGCCAGGACGAAAACCTCCCGCATCACCATCCATACGATGCGCGGCCGCTCCGCGCCCAGCGCCACCCGAATCCCGATCTCGCTGGTGCGCCGTTCCACCGCGTATGCCATCGTGCCGTAAAGACCCACGCACGCGATCACGAGCGCCAGGATTGCGAAGCAGGTGCAAAGATCGGCAAACGTGCGTTCCTGCGCGATGGTCCGATCGATCTGCGCCGCCTGCGTGGTGAAGTTCGAAACCGGCACTGCGGCGTTGGCGCGATGGACGATCTCGCGCACGGTGTTCGCGAGCCCGATGGGGTCTCCGGCGGTTCGCAATTCGAAATAGACCTGCCGCAATTCCGCCAGATTCTGCGTGTAGGGAACGTAAACAAGGGGCGGCGTCTCGGCCTCTTTGACAGAGTTGTAGAGCGATGTCTTCGCCACGCCGACGATCTCAATATCGGCTGGCGCGTTGCCGCGACCGAAGCCGATATGCCGGCCCACCGGATTTCCGTCGGGGAAGAATTTCTTCGCAAACTGCTGAGTAATCACAGCCACCTTCGGCGAATTCAGGTCGCGATCGTCGATACGACGGCCCAACACCACCGGAATCTGCATCGTCTGAAGGAACGACGGATCGACCTGCATCAGGCAAGTGCTCGGCTGTTTACCATCGGCAGTTTGATATCCGGGAACGACGAGTTCCTCATCGTCCCAGAACCCGGCCACCAGCGGGAAACTGGAAAGTCCGGCGCTGCGCACGCCCGGGACCGCGCGGAACTGCGCTTCGAGATCGCCGTAGAACCGGGCGAGCGCGCCTTCTTTGTAACCCGCCTGACGCGCGTTCAGGCTGAAAAGCAGAATGTTCTCGCTGTTGAAGCCCAACTGAATCGAGTGGAGGTTGGTCAGGGTGCGGACGAAGAGACCGGCCGCGATCACGAGCAGCAGCGAGATGGCGATCTGCGACACGATGAGCACCTGGCTCAGGCTGAAGTGCATCCGGCCGCGCGACGCCGCTATGCGTGTTTCTTTGAGCGCCGGAGCGACGTTCGGCCCCGTTGCCTGAAGCGCGGGCGCAAGTCCGAAGACGATTCCCGAGACGACCGCCAGCGCGAAGGTGAATCCCAGCACGGGCAGATTGAGCGACACACGGAAAATCATTTCGCCGTCATTCGTAAGCAGCCACGAGATGGAGCGGATGGCCCAGAGCGCCACGAACAGTCCCAGCGTTCCGCCGGTTACCGATAAGAGCACGCTTTCGGTAAGCAACTGCCGGATGACCCGTCCGCGGCTTGCGCCCAGGCTGAGGCGGATGGCGATCTCCCGCTTGCGCGCAGTGGCGCGGGCCAGCAGCAGATTGGCAATATTGGCGCACGCGATGGCGAGGATGAGCCCCACCATTCCCATCAGCACGTAGAGGGGTTTGGAGTACTGGCGGCGCAGTGAATCGAGCCCGCCCGCACCTTCCTCTACGAGGAGCCACGGCAACACGGCCTTTTCCTTCTCATTGGCGGCGGTTCCCACCGCGTACGAATGAAACTGCCGCGCGAGGACAGCCTGCGCCTGCTCGACTGTTACGCCAGGCCGGAGCCGCCCCATCGTTTCCACCCAATAAAAAGTCTTCGTGAAAAAGCGGCGCTTCTCATCTGCGCCAGGCTCAGTGGCAAGCTTCGAAATCATATGAAGCGGCATGAAGACCGACGGGTTTGACGAACTGTCCACGCCGAAAAAGCCGGGTGCGGAAACGCCTGCGATGGTGAACGGAATGTTGTTTATCGTGATCGTCTGGCCGACCGCGGCTGGGTCGGACGCGTAGTGGCTTTGCCAATACGCGTAAGTGAGCACGGCTACCGGGGGCGCGCCGGCGCGGTCATCGCTTTCGTTGATCAGCCTGCCCAGCGCGGGCAGGACGCCCATCCCCGAATAGAAATTGCCGGAGACGTAAAGGCCGCGGCCTACCTCCGCCTGATTGCGCGCCACGATGTTCACTTCCCACGCCGAGGCGTACGCAAACAGTGTGGACAGAACATCTTTGCTTTCGCTCAGAAACTGGTAGGCGGCGTAGGGAATGTTGGGGCTGATGCTGCCCGATTTGCCGTCGCGGTACATGCTTCCGTTGACCCCCTTCACGACTCCGGAGTGGCCGACAGCATGCCATCGGAGGACCACCAGTTGTTCGGGATGGCGCACCGGCAGAGAGCGCATGAACATAGCATCCATGAAGCTGTAGATGGCGGTGTTGGCTCCGATGCCAAGCGCAAGCGAGAGCACGGCCATAGCGGTGAACAGCTTGTTGCCGGCCATGGCGCGCATTCCATAGCGGATGTCCTGTGCGAATTGTTCCCAGAATGCGAAGGTCCACATAGCGCGGCTTTCCTCTTTCAGCAATACAATATTTCCGAAATGCGATTGATCGCCGCCGTTCATTGCGAGGTGGTGGCGAAGTTCCTCTTCCAGCTCGCGCTCGAAACGATCGCGATGCAGGAGCCAGACAAGTCTGCGCCACAGTTCCTTCACACGGCCTCAATCACGCGCGCGATGGCGGTCATGACGCGGTCGAAGGCGCGCAGTTCTCGCGCCAGTTGCTTCTTTCCTTCAGGAGTCAGCTGGTAATAACGGGCGCGACGGTTGTTTTCCGATTGCCGCCATTCCCCTACGACCCAGCCCTTCACGAGCATGCGCTGCAGAGCCGGATAGAGCGAGCCTTCTTCGACGAGCAGAACGTCGTGGGAGGACTGCTGAATATGCTGCGCGATCCCGTAGCCGTGCATAGCCCCGAGACGGGAGAGCGTCTTGAGGATGAGCATGTAGAGGGAGCCGGGAGGGATCTCGGGTCGGGTGGTCGCTTCCATAGTTAAACTATACGACAGCTGGACTATACAACAGTCAGACTAGGGAAGCGCAAATCGGTTAGGAAAATTTCCGGTGCCGCCCGATTATTTCGGGATCGTGTTCGCCGCTTCTTGCCAATGGTCGACGAGGTAGCGAACCACCTTATCGCCCACGATCTCAGCGGCTTCGAGGGCGGGCATATAGGCGGAGTAGGCTCCGAAAACAAGGCCTTTGAGGCTTTCCGCAGTCGTTGTGCCGGGCGCTTCGCGGTCATAGTTGCTTACCGTGCGGAGCACGAGGACGCGGTTCAGGTTGGCTCGACCGGTTTGGCTGAGGAAGGTCAAGGCCTGCATGGTGCCGGTGTCTTCCATAGCGGAAATCATGTAGTTGCCCTGCCCTTTCGTGTAATAGCGGGTCCAGGTGTTGGCCCATTCGTCCATGTGTGAGCCGTGCCAGAAGGTACTTCCGGAAATCGTGTCGCCCCGGGCCACGAACGGCGGCCGGAGGGCGTTGGGGAAACCCTGGAAACGGGCTCGGGAGGCGCGGATCTGGTCGGTATCGGCGAGCGCCGTGCGCTGTGTCAGGCGATAAGCCCAGTCGACGAGTTGCGGGTTGAGAGTGTAGAGTTCACCTTCCAGTTCGGGTTTGAGGGGCTGCTCGTAGGGGAGGTTCTTGCGCAGCGGGACGTAGCCCGTAGGCCAGTCTTTGGGGATGTCGCGGGCATCGATTTCATAGGCGAGGTCGCCGTCGATTACGTGTTCCGCCCACACTGCGGAGCCGAGGGAAACGTCGGCCGGGTCGCCACCACCGATGCCCGCGACGAGCCAGTAGGCGTGGGAAAGATCGAAGCGGGGGTCGAGGCCGAGGGCCATCACAGAGGCGGCGGCTTTGGCGGTGCCGATGCCGGTGAGCAGACCGAGAACTCCGTCCTTATTCATCCGGACGTGGTGGTAGCCGGCCGAGGGGAAGATCTGGTCGAGGTGTTCGCGTTCGACCCAGAGTTGATATTCGCCAGGAATATCGCCGGTGTCTTCGCCGCGCTCGAACATGGCCACTACGACCACCTTTACCGGTATGGGTTGCGCAGGAAGCAGGGCGGCGAAGGTGAGGGCGAGCAGGGGCAGGAGGAATTTCATTGCAGGCTCCAGGTTCGTTTGGCGTACCCCGAGTATTCGGGCGCGGGCAGTTGAGTTTCCCATGCGGGCCTATCGAATCGGCGTTCAAAAGCGGAGACGGCGCCTTCGTAATCGCGCAGCATTTTTTCCTTGAGCGGTGGCTCGGCGAAGGAGTAGAGCAGGCTGTTGCGGCCGAGGGTAACGACTTCGTTCCAGGTGAGATTGAAATTGGTGACGGCTGTGTAGTACTCATCGGTCATGTTGGAATCCCAGGAGCCGCGATCGTCGGTGTTGAGACACACGGGAATTCCGAAGCGCAGGTATTCGGGGAAAGGGTGAAGCGCGGTGTCGGGCACGTAGCCGAGAAGACGGTTCGAGACGAGGTTGACTTCCACCAGGTAGCGATTGTTGCGCATGAGGAGCATAGTGTCGGGGTCTGTGATGAGGTTGACGCCGTGGCCGATTCGCGATGCGCCCAGAAGCAGGGTATCGCGGACTTCGTGGCCGGGGCTGTCCTTTTCGCCGGCGTGGATGGAAAGCGGGATATCGCTGTAAGTGCGGCGCATTTTCCTGTAAGTCGCCAGGAATCGTAGGGCGTAGCCTCTGTCGTTATCTTCGCGGCCCGCCATGTTGATACCCACCCAACGGTCGCGATGGGAGGCAACCCAGGCGTAGGCGGCTTCGAGGCGCTGCTCGGCATCGGGCGCAAAGCGGATGATTACGGCTTGAAAACGCATGGCAACTCCGGTGGCTAAGGCATCGGGCCGGTTGAGACGCCCGGTCAGAATACGGTTGGCTTCCTCGGGAGTTACTGGTGATCCGCTTGAGTCGATCAAGTTAGTAATGCCGGTTTGAGCCTCTATATAACGGAGACCCTCCGAGCCAAAGAGTTTCATGTTGGCAACCATTACATCGGCTAAGAGCCAGGGGTCGTGGCTCAGATCGCCTAAGCGCGGGACGATGCGTTCGAAAAACTCGTCGCGGCCTTCGTCCGGTTTGTCCAGAACAAGTGAAGACAGCCAGGCCGATCGGACATCCGGCGACAGGGACGTAAGCGGCTCGTAGAGCGCTTTCTGGCATGCCGGCAGATTCTCGAAGCGGGAGCGCTGGATGGTGTTGAAGCGCAGTTGAGGGTCGGTTTGATCAGGGCAGTTCCCCAGGCGGGTCATGGTGTAGAAAGTATTGCGCTTCAGCGTTTCAGGTGACGTTGCGGCGGTGTACCAGACGGAGGCGTAGACGGAAAGACCGTTGTGATGGTGGAGGTCTCCGCCTTTGGGAAGCGCGTAAAGAAAAGCGTATAGGTCGGAAGGTGAGGCCGATTTCTTGAGGGTTTCGAAACGCTGCGCAAAATCGGCGGCGGTGAGTTGGAATACAAGCAGCGCTGCTGAAGTGAGTCGTCTCATGTTTTCTTACAAAACTATTTACGCACGTTGAGGGTTACCTGGAGCTACAATACAGTTGTCGGCGGTGTCAGCCGACTGCTTTCCGTCCCGTCCCGCGGCAAGTCCCCCGTCCGGCTCCTGGTTCATTTCCACTTACTCGCTTCAGCGAATCATCCCTTACTCGTGTGATGGATCTCGTCCTACTTGGTAACCGCGCTCTTCAACTGGCGATCCGGCGGAATCTCGTCTGTTTTCCGTCACAGGCTCCGGTATTTGGAAAGCTGCCGCGGCGCGACCTGCAATGGAGGCTGGCAGTGCTCTATTTTATCCGGGGATGGTCTACGCGGGAGATTGCGCGGCGCTACGGATTGACGCGGGAACGGTGCGGACAAATCATTTCGGACTGGCGGGTGCGCGCTGTGAATATGGGCTATATCCAGGATGTGACGCCGAGCGGTATCGAGGAGCGGACCCTGGAGATGTTTGTCGCGGATGTGGAGACGATCCGGCCGGAGTATGCGGTGGCCAAGTATGGCGACTAAGTTTTATGCCGCGCTGGAGAGTGTGAAACGCGCCGGCATTGAGAGCGCCGACAGCAGGTCCTTTGCGATTGCGTTAACATCGCGATCTGCCGTGACGCGATGGTAATTGGCGGTCTTGTAGTAATCGATCAATGGCGCGGAAAAGGCCTCGTATTCCTCCATGCGGTGGAGAATTACTCCTTCGGTATCGTCGTCGCGCTGCACCAGCGCCCCGCCATCGGTTTCACAGCGCGAACCGCGCCGGGACGGGCGGGAGATCAGGTTGTAAACCGAACCGCAGACGGCGCACTGGCGACGTCCGGCAAGGCGCCGCAGCAAACCTTCCTTTGAAATCTCAAGATCGATCACTGTAGGGCGAGGCAGGCCAAGATCGGCGAGCAGGCTGTCGAGGAAACAGGCTTGCTGCACGGTCCGCGGAAAACCGTCCAGAATCAGACCGTTTTCCGGCTTCTCGCGCTGGAGGCGGGCCCCTACGACCGCGCACACCATATCGTCGTCTACAAGCGCCCCGGTCGCGAGTATCTGGCGGAGCCGGAATCCCGCCGGCGTGTTCCGCTTCGCTTCGGTGCGCAGGATTTCTCCCGTTGACAAGCAGGGTATACCGAACTGTTTCGACAACCACGAACTCTGCGTCCCTTTCCCGCTTCCCGGCGCACCCAACATAAGGATGACGCGGGCGCGTGACTGGTCCGATAAGTGATTTGCCGTCAGCATCGCCATTTCAGTACAGCGGAATTCTGTTTGCAGCTCAAGAGGCATAGGCATGCCGAGGCCAGTAGTCCGTTATGGACTAGTCTTTGGTACGCTAATACCCACATGGCCACGCCAGCCCCCACCGACTTGTTGGAGAGTCTTCGCGAAGATTTGGGATTAAGACGGATCGGAAGCGGAATGGCACGCCTCGATTCATACTGGGAAGCAACCGGACGGCTGGACCCGTACGATCCCGACGCGGCGCCGCTGCTTTGTTATGTGGCGCAATGGGTGGACGCGGGATGGCGCGATGTGGATGTGGTCCAGGACGGACTGGCGCATTTCCCAAAAGGACGGCGGGCGCAGTTGAGTCTGCTGGATTTCGTCCATGTGCTGATGGCTGAGGGCGTGGTTTGGGTGCATGAAGAGCACATGGACCGGGCACTGGGGAACTTCGGACTGGTGCTTTCGCTGAAGGATGAAGCGGCGGACCCGAGGATTCTGGCGCTGGCGCATTTCTGGTCGTCGCGGTGCCACCGCAAAATCGGGGAGTACGACAATGCGCTGCTGCATGCGGGCGCGGGGTATCAGTTTGCGGGCCAGGCCGGCATGGAGCCCATGGCGGCGGCGATGCGGGTCGCGGAGAGCTGGCTGTTGTTCCAGAAGGGCCGGACGAAGGACGCGCTGAAGCTTCTGTCCGAAGCGGACGCTGTGCTGAGCCAAACCGACGACTATATTACGAGGGGGAATATCCAGTCGAGTTACGGGCGCATGTACCGCCGCGAAGGGCGTTACGAACTGGCGCTGCGGCATTTCGGACAGGCGATTACGGAATACAGCAAGCGCGACCCCGAGCACCGGAATCTGGCACGGTCGCTGGCGAATATGGGGTATGTGGAGCGCCTGATGGCACTGCAGCTTCGCAAGCGCATCGACGCGGACGCCGCGCAGCGGAGACGAAGCGAACCGGAACTGCGCCGCGAGTATGAGGCGATGGGAGAGCAGGCGCTGGCGCATCTGGATCGCGCTACCGAGATTTACCGGATCCATTCGCACCACCGGGGAGCCGGGACTGTTTGCGTTAACCGCGGCCATCTGCATCTGGACAGCGGGGATCTGGCGCGGGCCGCGGAAGAGGCGCGTCAGGCGTACGCGCTGGGAGAGGAGAAGAAAGACTATATCCTGATGGCGCGGGCGCGGCTGCTGGAGTGCATGGTGGAGAACACTAAGCTGGAGGAAGAGATCGAAGATCCGGCGTGGGTGGCGCACCAGGCGCTTGAGGCGGCGCGGGAGGCGGTGGAGTTGTCGCGCCGGACGGAGAACCGTCGATTGCAGGCGCGGTCGCTGATCTGGCAGGGCCTGACGATTTGTAACACGCAGTTTTCGAATGCCACGCCGGGCAGCACGGACGCGGCGCGGGAGATTTGCGATCAGGCGGGAGCGCTCCTGAAGAACGAGGTGCAGGACCATATCTGGGAAGATCTGCAGACGCTGAAGGCCAAGGTGGTGCGCGGCGGCAATCTGGATACGACGCTGCAGGCGTGGTCGCAGGGCGTGGTGGGAGAGCGGACGTTTCAGCAGCTGACGGAAGACTTCGCGGACGTGATTATTCCGAAGATCTGGGACCACGAGGGCCGCAAAGTGGCGCGGGTGGCGAAGAGGCTTTCGATCTCGCCGAAGAAGGTAAGGCGGGTGCTGGCGCGGCTGGGTCTGCACGGCGGATGAAAAGCTAATCGGGTCTTCTCCGTCCGGCCGACCGCCAAACCTGTGAGATAAACTCGATGCACATGCCTCCGCAAGGCCCGGCCCGCGCGCAAGGCCCCGATGTCCCTCTCAAATATTCAAACCTCCTGCTGGCCCTCCTGATATCCCTGGCATGCCTGCGGATCATCTCCACCTACTTCGTCTTTAGTAACACGGTCGACGAACCGGCCCATATCGCATGTGGACTCGAATGGCTCGACCGTCATGCCTGGACTCTTGAGTCTCTCCACCCACCCCTCGCCCGCGTCCTCGCCGCCCTCGGTCCCTGGCTTATGGGAGCGCGGTCTCATCCCGAACTCGGCATGTGGAGTGAGGGTTTTCGTATCCTGGGAAGCGGACACCATTACGACATCGCGCTCGCCGTCGCGCGCCTCGGCATTCTGCCCCTGTTTGTTATCGCGGCGACGGCCGTCTATTCCTGGGCCCGCCGCATCGCATCCCGGCGCGGCGCATTGTTCGCCGTGCTCATCTTTACCACTACGCCTCCGGTACTTGCGCACGCGAGCCTTGCCACCACCGACTTCGCGCTCGCGGCATTTTCGGCGACATCGGTCGTGGCGGCGCTGTACTTCCTCGAACCGCCCACCTCCCGCATCCAAACCGCCCTGCGGGCGGCGCTCCTCGGGCTTTCGCTTGGCCTCGCCATCTCATCCAAGTTCTCGGCTCTCGTCTTTCTCCCGGCAATGCTCTCGGTTCTTCTCGTATGGCGCTGTATGCCCAATCCGCGCCGTCCCGATTTCAGCCCCCTGCGAACGGCGGCACTCTATGCGCCGCTGATCGCCCTCGCGGCCTTCGCGACCGTCTGGAGCATCTATCGCTTTTCGTTTTCCAGAGACCCTGTCCTCGGTTTCAGTGTGCCCTTCCCTGAACTGTTCGCAGGCCTGAGAATGCTGCGGGAAAAGAACGCATTCGGAAGTCCGGCCTATCTGTGCGGCCGCTGCAGCCTCTCCGGGTTTTGGTATTACTTCTCCGCCGTGTTGTCCGTCAAGACGCCCCTTGGGATGCTGGCGTTGCTCGCCCTCGGGATTTGCTTCGCTGCGCGACGCCGTCCCCGGGTCCTGCTCTGCCCCCTGTCCGTAGTTGCCGTTGTTTTGATCGCGGCGTCTTTCAGCCGCATCGATATCGGACTCCGCCATATCCTTGTTGTGTACCCCGCGCTTTCCGTCGCCGCCGGGATTACCCTGGAGCGAGCCTGGAACGGGGTGAACCGGGGTGTCGTCTTCGCTCTGACCGCGGCATTGCTGCTCTGGCACCTTGCCTCGGGCGCGATCGCCCACCCGGACTATCTCGCGTATACGAATGAACTCGCCCTTCCGACGCCCGAAAATGTCTTGGTCGATTCCGATCTTGACTGGGGGCAGGACATGAAGCGTCTTGCGTTGCGAGCCCGCCAGTTGGGTATCCGCGAAATGGCGTCGGAAACAATGGGAGCAAGTTACGTCCTGGCGGGCAACGCCTTCCCGAAAGCGCTTCCTTTCGATTGGCGCCGTCCCGCCCCGGGCTGGAACGCGGTCAGTGTCACACCGTGGAAGCTGCGTTGCTTTTTTGTGAAAGGATATCGGCGGCCAACCGATCTCTGGCCGGACGCGGCTACGCCGGTAGAGAAGATCGGGAAGTCGACATACCTTTTCTACTTTCCACCGGACGGTCACCGATTTACACCGAAGGAACCGTCGGGCGTTCGGGGTGGCCAATAGTGGTTGTCTCCGGGAAGACGTGTGCATGAAGCCGCTCGAAGGAATCCGGGTTCTGGATTTTTCGCATGCGCTGGCGGGGCCTTACTGCACACTGCTGATGGCGGATTACGGGGCGTCGGTTTACAAGCTGGAAGCGCCGGGCGGGAGCGATATGGGACGGGGGTGGGGGCCTCCGTTCGTCGGTGGTCACGCCGCATTCTTTATGGGTCTGAACCGGGGCAAGCGGGGCATCGCTATCGACCTGAAGAAGCCGGAGGGCGTGGAGCTTTGCCTGCGCCTGGCGGAAAAGATGGACGTGCTGATTGAGAATTTCCGGCCCGGAACGATGGAGCGGCTGGGGCTGGGGTATGAGGCGGTGCGGGCGCGCAATGGGGAACTGATTTATTGCTCGATTTCGGGATATGGGCAGGACGGCCCGTCGCGCGACGAGGCGGCGATGGATCTGATTGTGCAGTGCTCGAGCGGTCTGGTCAGCATGACGGGGACGGAGGCGGGCGAGCAGGTCCGGTGCGGCTATTCGGTGGCGGATGTGACTGCCGGAATGTTCTCGGCGATCGGAATTCTGATGGCGCTGCGGGCGCGGGAACGGACGGGCGTGGGGCAATATGTGGATGTCTCGATGCAGGACTGCATGATTTCGGCGATGTCGTCGAACTACATGACTTTTCTGGGGTCGGGAGTATCGCCGCGACCGCTCGGGACGGGGTTTCCGACGGTGGCGCCGTACACGGTGTTTCAGGGCAGCGATCGCGGATTTGCGCTGGCGGTGGGAAGCGAGAAGCTGTGGTCGGCCTTTTGCGGAGCAATCGGCAGACTGGACCTTGAGCGGCATCCCGCTTACGCCACAAATGCGCTGCGCTGCATCAACCGGGCGGCAATGGAAGCGGAGTTGACCATGGTGTTTGAACTGCGGCGGGCGGAGGAGTGGATCGCGGTGTTGCGCGCGGCGGGGATTCCGTGCACGCTGGTGCGGACGTTTGACGAAGTGGCGGCGGATGCGCAGTCGGAGGCCCGCGCGATGTTTCCGGAAGTGGAAGGGCATCGCGTGACCGGGACGCCGGTGAAGATGTCGGCAACGCCGGGCGGGCCGTCGACGGGCGCACCTCAGCCTGGCGAGCATTCGCGCGAAACACTGGGGGAACTGCTGGGGATGGACGCGGCGGCGATGGACGAGATGGTGGATCGCGGCATCGTATTCGCTATAGTTTGACTGACAGTGGGATCTCGAAAAAGCGGCATCTGGAGTCTCGCGATTGTAGCGGGACTGTTTCTTGCGATTATCATTGCGGGCGTTATCGGGAGCGTGCGGAACGGCAATTTCGCGGTGATCGCGATTGTGTTCACGGCGCTTTGCATCTGCGTTCTGGCGATCCTCTTTGGGCATTACAGGGTGCGCATTTTGCTGCGCGACAAGACACCGGACCGGATCATCGCACATTACCACCGGAGCGTGAGGCGGATTCCCCACGCGAACGCCGCCGCGGCATATCTCTCGGCGCTCGCGGCGGCGTTTTACGGACAGTACGGCCGGGCGCGAACGGAACTCGACGCGGTGGACTGGGACGCGACGACGCCGGTTTATCGGGGGCATCGCATGTACGTGCTGGCGACGCTCGCTTTGATGGAAGACACGGATTATCCAAAGGCGCTGGCGCTGGCAGCGCAGGCACGCGATCTGGAGACTCGCGGTGAAGGCGGCGGATTGCAGGCACTGGATGACGTGATCCGGCTGGTGGCGGGGGCGGGTGACGATGAGGCGATCGGGCGGCTGGAGAAGATCGCGAAGAAACAGCACGGGCTGATGCCGGGGATGTGCGCGTGGGCTCTGGCGGTGTATTACAAGCGCGCGGGAAAGCTGGATCGGGCGGCGGAGTTTAAGGAATTGCTGCGGATGTCGGTGCCGTTCAGTGCGCCGATGTTGAAACCGTAGCCAGCGTCTCGATCCGGGCCGGCAGCACAGGCGGGCGAACGGAAGCTGCGTCAGGCCATCCAAAAAGACAGCGGGCGGCCGGACCGCAGATACGGCCCTGGCAGGGACCCATGCCGCAGCGCGTGTGAAGTTTGGCGGCCCGGAAGGAACCGCAGTCCTGTAGTCTCCGGAAGGTCACGTCCTCGCAGCGGCAGACGATGGTTTCGGGCTGCGCGAGGCGGCGGATTTCGGGCCGGAGGGCGAAGGCCCGGTCGAGCGCCGCCGCGAATTGCAGAGCTTTTTCGCAGCGGGGATAGAGTTCGCGCGCCAGATCTTCGCGGCCGGCCGCCAGGAATCCCGCGATGCGGCCCTCAAAAAGGGAGACATCGACGCCTCCGGTTCCGGCGATGGAATCGCATCCGAGTAGCAGGGCCAGTTCGGTGTTGGGCACGAGTCCCCAGGCAATGGCCGCGTAGTCGATTTCTTCGCTGAAGGTGTGGGTACCGCGCCGGAGTTGCACTCGCTCGAGGCGGTCTTTCCCTTCCGCCGCTGCTACCCAGCAGCCGTGCTTCGCCGGTACACCGAAAAGATTGCTCTGGAGTTGCACGGCCTGAAGGAGCTTGCCCGGATGTCGGAGCATCGTCAGAGCGAAGCGGGCCAGCGACGTTCGGGATGCCTGTTCTGCAATCAGAACCACGTCTGCGCCCTTGCGGCGAAAGTAATCGGCCGCTGCCAGCAATAGCGGGCCACTTCCGGCTACAAGAACACGTTTGCGGCGGAGCGGCAAGCCCGCTTTAGCGAGCGCCTGAAGCGCGCCGACGCCGAAGATCCCGGGAAGGGTCCAACCCGGGAAGGGCAGGAATAATTCGCGGGAACCAGTTGCGAGGATGAGCTTGGTGTAAGCGATTTCGCGTGCGCCCTCCGCCGTTTCGATAAGAAGCGTCTTCGCCGTGGCATCGCCGGAGACAACCCGCGCGCAGGAGACAAAACGAACTCCGTCGGGCAGGGTCCGCGATTCGCCGCGCCAGATCTGGCCTCCCGGCGAGGCATTGTCGTCGACGACTATGACTTCCGCGCCGCATTCGCGCGCGCTTTGCGCAGCCCCGATTCCCGCCGGCCCGGCTCCGACGATCACAATCATGCGGTCTGGATGTCCATTCCCTCGCGCACCGGGATCTGGCAGCTTCGGGCGTGGCACTGCCCGTCGATGGTGACGCGGCATTCGAAGCAGATGCCCATGCCGCAGAGAGGCGCGCGCACTTCGCCGCTGACCGAAAGGCGGAAGGTGGTTTGGCCGGCCATGAGGAGAGCGACAGCGACGGTGGAGTTGGCAGGGGCTTCGAAGTTCTTGCCGTTGATCCGGATTATCACGAGCAGTTCGGCCGCCGACCCTTGAAGACCATTTTGCCCCACTGGTATCTTAACGCAGCGAAGTGGTTTAGAATGAAGAGACCAGCAAATGTCGGGGCGTAGCGCAGCCTGGTAGCGCACCTGCCTTGGGCGCAGGGGGTCGGGCGTTCAAATCGCCCCGCCCCGACCAATAAAATCAGTAGTTTG
>Ga0302320_10014315_pt1 | contig 16432 bp, 8 predicted proteins | sample Bog_T0_3_FD_202130 | JGI IMG/M metagenome (GOLD analysis project Ga0302320, IMG submission 202130) | Peat permafrost microbial communities from Stordalen Mire near Abisko, Sweden - Bog_T0_3 | ecosystem: Environmental > Terrestrial > Soil > Wetlands > Peat | place: Sweden: Abisko, Stordalen Mire... | reverse complement strand
ATACTTTTCCTGGTTCATAACGGCGCTCCTTTCGGTCAGTGGTGATCTCCAACAATCACAACCTACCGCAAAGTGGGCGCCTTTTATATTGCGTGAAATGGGTGACTCGGTGCCGAAGCACACGGGGCCGATCTCATTGACTGATACTCACCCTCGAACCGAGCATCTGCAGAACTGAATGCGTCTTCGGGCGGCGGAGCTTGCGTCTTTTTTCCGCCGGGTCAGTTTACGTTCGCATCCAACTTCAAGTTCGTGTTGCCGAACAGCAGCGCCTCAATCCAACGTTCAGTCCAATGAATATTCAAATGATTCGACATGGTGAAGAATCTGGGAACTGGTAATACCGTTGGCGCCAACCCCTTAGTCGCCTAATTTCGGCCGAAATCGCACCATTGGAACACAAGATCATTATCCTGAAGCCAAGTTGACGGGCAATCCAGGTAGCTCGGCGGAACATAGAACTATACGCAGGCCTCCCCGGCCTCGTCGAGGCTCTTGGACGGCTAAAATTGCCGATCAAAACAAAGCTTCTCCCAGTCACGACTTCGGCACTTCTGCATCTCGCCTTCCCCTCGTCCAGCGTGACTCTCTTCGTGACTTGCCAACCTTGGCTAGAGTCGTCAGACTCTAGCGAGCGCCGCCATTTCCTGGGTAAAGTATCCTCACGGTTTGAGCTGTAATCCCCCTCGAGAATTTCCCGGAAGGCTAGTCGAACACGTATTTGTAATTGCCATGCGGGCTTGCGTTTGGAACGCTCAAAGGAGCTCATGCTTATGTCGCTTCGTCGATTCCGCGGCTTTATGCCGGCAGCGCTATTTGTCTCCTGCGCGATCTTGTCGAACAACACTCGGGCGTTTGCCGGCGCACCTGAAACCGTGACCACCTATCACTACGACAATTACCGGACAGGCTGGAACCCGAACGAAACCACGCTGACTCCGGCCAACGTGGCCAGTTCATCGTTTGGATTGCTCGAAACCGTGACCCTGGACGACCAGGTCGACGCCCAGCCGCTTTATGTGCCGGGTGTGAACATCACCGCCGGGCAATACCAGGGAACGCACGACGTGGTTTACGTGGCCACGGGAAACAACACCGTTTATGCAATCGACGCCGAGAGCGGCACGGTGTTGCTGAGTCCGAATTTCGGCGCTCCGGTGAAGGCTCCCCTCGGCTGTCACAATAACGGCCCCAATGTCGGCATCACCTCCACGCCGGTAATTGACCTGACCAGCAATATCATGTACGTAATGGTCTACACCAACAGTGTTTCCGGGCCGGCCTACACCATTCACGCGCTCGATATTGGCAGTCTGGCCGACCGGGTTTCCCCGCAGATTGTGGTGGCTTCGCACACCCTCACCGACGGCACTACCTTCACCTTCAACGCCACCTATCAGCGGCAGCGTCCCGCGCTGCTGTTGGCCAACAGCTCCGTGTACGCGGGCTTTGGCAGTTTTTGCGATAAATCCCCGAACCTTTCTCGAGGCTGGTTACTGGGCTGGCAAACCGGAACCCTGACTCCGCTCGCAGCCAACTCGCTCCTCGATACCCAGGCGACTTCGCCCAACACTTTTTTTCTCTCTTCCCTCTGGATGTCCGGCTACGGCCCGGCAGCGGACGATTCGGGCAATGTGCTGGTCGTGACCGGCAACTCCGACCCTTCGGGAACTACTTACGACGGCGTGACCAACATCCAGGAAAGCGTTGTCAAGCTATCGTCCGATCTGTCCACCGTACTCGACCTGTTTACCCCCAGCAACTGGGCCGCTCTCGATAAGAGCGATGTCGATTTCGGCGCCGGCGGCGTCATGATTTTGCCCGATCAGTCTGGTTCACTTCCGCACCTGGCGGTGGCCGCCGGCAAAGACGGCGACATGTATTTTATGAATGAAGATGACCTGGGCGGCTATTCCAGCACCAGGAACAACGTGCTCGGTACTTACCGCATTGGCCATTGCTATTGTGGACAGTCCTATTTCGTGAACGCTAAGTCATTGCCCTTCGTGGTGAGCAGCGGCGGCCAGACCGTGCTCGCCTGGAAGTTGCTCAATGCGACCAAGCCTGCGCTGAAGAACGTGGCCAGTTCCCCGACTCTCACCTCGGGGCAGAACGGTGGCTTCTTTACCAGTATTTCCTCCAACGGCAACAACAGTGCGATTATTTGGGCGCTTTCCCGGCCGCTTTCACACACCCAGCCCGGGATGACCCTCTACGCCTTCAATCCCAACTCCGGCGGCACCACCATGACCACGCTCTTCCAGGGAAGCGCCGGAACATGGCCCAACGTTTCCGGGGATTCGAATCAGGTTCCGGTGGTCGCGAATGGCGAAGTATTTGTGGCTAGCAATAAACAACTGCAGATATTCGGGCTGAAAGCGCCTAAGAAGAAATAGAAGAAGAAATAAAGTCTCGAGTGCATCACTGGCCACACTACATCCCGATTCGGGAATCCGCCTCTCCTTCGCACCAGTTATAGGTCCCGGATCACACGCAAGACATGTTGCGAGCTAGGACTGTATCATCGCACCGGCCATGTAAATCCTCGAGTTACTTAGTTGCCAAGCGAGGCCGGGCATTACCTTGGTCTTACCAACGCTCAACAGTCTCAGGGCTAGTTCCTTTTTGGACCCCCTATCGCAATGCCCCTTCGGAACCTTCCCACTCACCACAACTGAGGCCACAATCCACATAGAAAGTTTCGCGTTGAATCCACATTGCCACCGTCTGCGTCACCTCGTCGTTACCTGTTGATTTCTTCGAGGTTTACCCGCCGTACTGTCTCAGACGTTTCAACTTTAGTCTGACTTTTTTTGACTCGAGTGTGTAGGCAGTTGGTTCGCGCAGAGACTGGACGATCCCCGTTGTTGGAGATGTGCGATGTATAGACCAGAACCTGCTGTCCGTCGAACCCATTCATCCGCTATTCCTAGTCTGATTCCGGCGGCTCACCGGCCAAAGCTCCTGCGCGGAGCCGTTTGGTCCCTTTTGTCCCTTCTGTTTCTTGGCTCGCTGGCCTTGGCTCAAACCAATTTAGGACCCTCAACCTTGGCATTCGGCATGGTGGCCGTAGGCGGAGAAAGCAGCCCGAAGACCGCTACTCTCAAGAACACCCAGACCGTTCCCCTGACCATCAGCAGCATCCTGATCTCTGGCGGTACTGCTCCAGCCGATTATGCCCAGAGCGGCAACTGCCCGATCAGCCCGCAAACCCTGGGCGCCGGGCTGAGCTGCAGCATTACCGTCACCTTTATACCCTCAGCTTTGGGCAGTCGCACAGCCTCACTCACGGTTACCGACAATGCTTCCAATAGCCCCCAGTCGGTCGCCTTGACGGGCACGGGAATTGCTCCGGTCACGATGTTGCCTGCATCCCTGTCGTTTGGAATCCTGGCCGAAGGAACGACCAGCGCCGTGCAGACAATAACGCTCAAGAACGCGCAATCCGTCCCCCTGACGATCAGCCACATTGCCATCTCGGGAGGAACTGCTCCCGCTGATTTCGCCTGGGGCGGAAACTGTCCAGTCAGTCCAAGCTCACTGGGCGCCGGGCTGTCGTGCAGCATTACCGTCACATTTAAACCCTCAGGCTTGGGCAGTCGCACGGCCTCTCTGACGGCTACCGACGGCGCTTCCAATAGCCCTCAGTCGGTCGCTCTGAGCGGCACGGCGATTGCCGCCGTCGCTGTCGCCCCGGCCAGCCAGACGTTTGTCAGCCGCCTGCTGGGTACGACGAGCCCCTCCCAAACTGTCACCCTGACCAATGATCTCTCTACCAAATTGCTCATTTCCTCGGTCGTCGCCAGCGGAGATTTCACTGTGGCCAGCAACACCTGCGGTTCGAGCGTCGGCCCAGGACTGAAGTGCACCGTCGGGGTGACGTTTACCCCCACCTCTGTCGGTTTGCGCCCTGGCACACTCACGATTAGCGACAACGCATTCGGAAGCCCAAGCCTGGTCGCGCTCACCGGTACGGGTAGCGACCCTCAACTGAATTCCATCAGCGTGACCCCCGCACAGCCTTCGGTTTCCGCCGGCAAGACGCAGCAATTTGTGGCTACCGGTCACCTCACTAACGGCAGCACGCAGGATCTAACCCCCTTTGCCACATGGAGCTCTGCCCAGACTAACGTGGCAACCATCGCTCCGGGGGGCGTGGCCACCGGTGTGGCACCGGCCACCGCCAGCATCACCGCAACCATGGGTGCTATCAGCGGCCTGGCGGCGCTCACCGTGACGGAGACGAACTTGATCGTGGTAGCGCCAGCGACCGCCTCCTTGGCTGTCGGCAAACCGCAAACATTCCAGGCCACGGGTAGCTCCACCACTGCGGGCGTCGACTGGTCGGTGACCTGTAGTGCGGGCGCATGCGGCTCCTTCACTCCAACTCATACCGCCAGCGGCAGCCTGACCACCTACACCGCGCCCTCCACCGCTCCCCTCGGCAATGCGGTTACAGTCACGGCAACCTCCACCGCGGAAAAAACCGAATCAGCCTCGGCCACCGTTGACATCGCGAACACCATTTCGGTGATTGTTATCGGTGTTGGATTTCCCATCAGCTCCTCCGTCCAGGCCATACTGCCCTTCGTTGACGGGGTTACGATTTTTGTGAACTGGGCGGGACTGGTTAGCTCAACCGACACCACGATTTGTACCACCGCGCCCTGCACACAAACCACCGATTTCACCTCGTACGACAAGGCGATTACAGCCTATACCAGCTCCACCTGTGGCGCCTCTCTGCGCGGCAAAGCCAGTCCCTGCATCGTGAATTTGACATTTCCACCAGTTACGGCACTCATGAGCTATAACTCGAATACTCCGGCGTGGGTCTTCTCCCAGGCCTGGGCAGACACTGTAGGCACCCCGGTTGAAGATGCCGTCTTCTGCAGCAATTACCCTCAGAACACGAGTGCTAGTCCGCTTCCACCGGTCGCTGGGATCTCCAACATTGACACTACAAACTGCGGAAAAGCCGGAAACCAGCAGTGTACCCAGGCTACCGTGGCCACCGGCGCTCCAGCCATTTGGGAGAGACCCTATGTCACAGCGGTCAATAACTGGCATCAGGCGATCATCCAGCACTACGCAGGTGTCACTTATCCTGCCTATCTCCGCTTAGGCGTTTCGATTGGCGGCGAAGCTGCCGTCACCTGCTCCACCATCAACAGTGTGGCGGGTACGGGTTTGGAGTCTCTGACTTCTCCTGCGAACGCGGACGGGTTGAAGGCAGCCTGGACCGGAGCGGTGGTGAATCAGATCGCCTTCAACGCCGCGCAACGTGCTCTCCTGAGTCCCGCCCCGACCTGGCAACTGATGAACACGGTCAACGAGGGCCAGCGACTGGAAGTAATGGACGGCGATGGCGGCATTGACCCATCCTGGGCCATCATCGAGGCGGATGCCATTCTGGCAAACCAGCCTTATGCAATCGGTACCGAGGGACTGGCCAACAGCCTGCTCCAAAGCGATGTCAATAACGTCGCGAATATCACCTGCAGCGGCCCCGATTGCTGCTCTGATAACTGGTGCAACGTCCACACCCTGGTGGAAGGGAAAGTCCCAGCTATCGAGTTGCAAACGTGCAACCTGAGCGATCCGGCCGGAGGAACAAGCCACTGCCTGGACTGCATCCAGGCTGGGACCTGCACCAATGATTCGCAGACGCTGTCGCAAGTTCTCGCCCTCTCCGCGCAACACGGCACTACTTCGCAGGAGTTATATCTGGGAGAGCTCCAATGCGCGTTTAGTCAGGCGAGTTACGTGAGTGGGTTCCCGAGCTGCACTCCGACGGTGAGCGCGGCATATGCCACCGCCATCCAGGCCCTGGCTACCGGCCAATGAAAATGAAGCGGCCGCTCACTTCCGGAACGGGCGCGCTTATTGCACGGTTTCCTGAAACGTTACGGAACTTATGTTAGTGACGGAAGCCGTAATGCTAACCGCACCGCTCTGCGACCCAGTCGTGTAACTTACGCTGGCCTGTCCGTTGGAGCCAGTGCTTACGGAAGTTGGAGAGAACACGCCTCCCGCGCCATTATCGGAGAAGCCCACGCTCACTCCCGCCACCGGGTTCCCGTAGGTATCCGTGACTTCGACTACCAACGGGTTCGTCAACTGAGTATTCGGCGGCCCCGTTTGATTATTTCCAGAAACGATTGTCTGCGACGCCGGACTTCCCGCCACGCCCGTCTCTCGGATATGGACTGCGAAGGTCGAGTACGAGGCTGTCACGTTAACTGTTCCCGCCTTGTCGGGCAGTGTATAGGAAACTGTAGCCGTCCCGGTTGCGCTGGTATAAACCGTATTGGCTGAGAAACTGCCTCCCGGTGCGCTGAAAGTAACCGGCAGTCCGGGCACACCGTTGCCGTACTGGTCCTTAAGTTTCACCACGATGGGCTGAGGCAAAGGCGAACCCGCTGTGCCCGTCTGATTTCCACCGGAGACCGTAACTATGCTGGTCGGTGATCCAGCAATTGCGGTCTCTGTAAGAGAGGCCGTGAGATAGTTCGTTGCCGTAGCCTTAAGGGTCAAAGACTCCGCCTTGGTCGGCAGTGTATAAGTCGTGTAAGCCGTTCCGGTGCTGTCGGTCATGGAGCTCGGGCTGCCGAACGTCCCAGTCTTGCCGCCGCTGAAATTCACCGTAACGTTGGCCACGCCCACTCCCAGACTGTTTACAGCTTGCACCGCGAGGGTTACAGGCAAGGTGGTTCCTACCGTTCCGCTCTGGTTATTGCCTGCGGTGCCCTTCAGAAACGGAAGCAAACCAAACGCCTCTAACTGTGTGTTCGCTCCGACGTAAACTTTTCCGTTGGCAACGATTGGAGTGGCAAAGTGGGCAGTCACTCCCAACGGGTCACGGCTCTTGACTTGTTCGGAGTTGTACAACATGGTGAGGCTCGTGGCGTCAAAACCATACAGCGTCTCCTGGTTAGGATTAATCACGGCCCACAGAATCCCGTTAGTGGGCCCGTTCGACGATATCAGCGGAACCGCCCCCGAATACACTCGGGGCGTACTCACGGTAGGAGTCGTCGAGAGCAGCCCATTGCTCAAAGTGAATCCCTTGATCATGTCGGCGTAAGCCGCAAAGTACACGACGATATTGGTGCCGTTATTCCAATACGCAGGGGTGCTGTAAACCAGCCCCAACCCAGTTACGCACTCCACCGCGCTGCAACTGGGCATCGTCGCGTCGTATTCACCCATGCTGCCATCGTCGATATCCACAAGATAGATGGTGCCACCCTTTCCTGCCTCCACCAGCAAAGGATCGGGGCTCGCCTGCGGCGGCAGCAGCATAACCCCCCCCGATCCCAGGTCCACGTCGTTGTCACCCAGGTAGGCCTGGTTGTAAGGAGTGAAATAATCCTCCAGATCTATCGCTCCGGGCGTTCCGGGAGTGTAAGTCATTTGAAGAATGCTGTCTCCCAGGTCGGGCCCGCCGGTGTCGAAGTCGAATACTCCGTTCGCTGTGGCCAAAAACACATTACCGTTGCCGTCGCCCGCCGGCCCGTCGCCGCTCATCCAGACGTTATTTCCCCAAGCCTGGTTCGGAGCAAAGGGGAAATCGGCAAGCTGCTGCAATGTCCCGGAGACGATGCCGGAATCCATGGCAAACATCCATCCAATGGAGGTAAGGTCACAACCGTTCGAGCCGAACGCCACATACACGACATTATTCTGCAGCAGCAGCCCTGGGCGCTGGTACTGCTTTGGTGCGGGGAAATTAATGGCTGTGCCATTGGGCGCAACATAGTTCTGATCAATGATCGGCACCGGACCCCCAAACTGCTCCGCGCCGCTCGTGATGTCCAGCGCGTGCAGGTTGAAGTTGTAACCCGGATTCGTTTTGGCGACAACGTACAAAGTGCCGGCCGCACCGTTGGCGCCCGCCGTCAGGTTGATGGCCGGCGTTCCCATGATGCCCACTTCACTGAACCCGTCCTCATAGCACCCTTGTTGCGCAATTGGCACCGACGTCCCCAGGTTGACAGTCCACAGCGGTATCGGGCTGTTCGGATTATTATCCGCATCGAAAGCGTAAACGCTGTTGTGTTGCGTGGTGACATAGACGACGTTGTAGTTGTTTCCACCGATGGATACGTTCGGCACGTAAAGCGGCTGGCTCACCACAAGGCCGTCTACAGGGTAGGAAAATAATTTTCCAAACTGCGTCGAATTGACGTTGCCAGGTGTCAGAAGCGTCTCGGTCTGGTATAGCCCGCTCCGCGTGGCATCCGCGTGATATGTCAGAACCGGCGTCTGCCCGCTCAACGGGAATGGGTGCAACGCCCCGGCCAGCAACACCAGCGCAGGACACAGCTTCCGGAGGAAACGCACACCGCGCCCCTGGGACGCGGCTAAACCGTAACCTGACCCGGGACCTGGATTGCACCCGCCGGGAGCGGGCTCTTCCAGAGATCCCCTCAACGCTTCACCTATGCGGTTTTTCATCGATCGCTCCAGTTTTGCTTGGAACGTTGACTTGCGGTTAACAGTCTGGCCGGTGGGGGGAGACAGCTGTTTCCGAATACAAAAGGGGCCCGTACAATTCGTCCGCAGGATTATCCGCCCATACAATCCGTTAGTCAACCACTAGTTTCGCACTTAGTTTCGCACTATCAGTCAGTGAGTTTCATAGCGGGAACGATGCCAGTTCGATTGCAGCTACGGTAGTGGGTCACCTTGAATCTGTTTTGAAACGGCGCGGCTTCAGCCGCGCCGCAAATGCCGCAAAATCAATCGCGGTTTTATAGCCGCTGCGGGGAGACGTTTTTCAAGATAACCCACTACGTGCGCAACAATCTGCATGTTGACAAACGGTAGATACAATTCTACAGTTATGCGCCCCCAGTTCTTCCGCTGTGGAGGAAGGACAATCCCCGATACGCATTCTGACGTTCAGCCCGAATTACTCTGAGCAAGACAAGAGGAATGGAGAACCTATGAACAAGGGAACACGCACCCTCGGTTGGTTGCGCATATGTCTGGCTATGTTGCCACTCGTCGCGCTGGGCCGCGCTCAAACCACTCAATCGCCCTTGGAAAGTCTGCCCTACTCCCCGAGCATGCTGGCGGCGCGAGCGATCCGCGCGGGTAGAATCCAGCCGCGATCGGCGAACCTACCCTTGAAGGGAAAACTGTTGACGTGCTCTCCGGGACCCTGCGTCATGCCTACATCGCAGGCATCGCCCGCCAGCGATGTGGGTCCCGTAAACACAACTCCGCTCGTCGCTCGTCCTCAAAGCATGAGTGTTTTGATCTCAGGGGCCAACGACTACAACTGCCCCAACCAACTGGGTTTCTACATTACGGCCAATACCGGGTCGAGCTGGAATCAGACCTGCATGGCTCTTGCACCCGGAGCCTCGGGCGGCGACGGTGGTCCGGGGGTTGGTTTCGACACCAAAGGCAATGCCTACGTCAGTGGCATTGAGTCCCTCCCCAGCGGTGCCACCGAGGTCGTCTTCGAGACATCCAGCAACGAGGGATCCAGTTGGAGCGCCGCCCAGGTTGCAGTCACGCCACTGTTCACCGGCGGAATACTGGACGCCGATTACCTCGCGATTGACACCAATCCCGGCAGCCCCTTCCTGAACTGCGTCTACATCTCCACCTCTCAGTTTGATGCCTCCAATGACAGCACCATCGCCGTTGCCCATTCCTGCGACGCAGGCGCGACCTGGACCAACCTACAGGTGGATGGCCTGCAAATCGCAACCAAGACCGTCGACCAGTTTAGCAACCTGACCATCCAGGACAACGGTACGGTCTATGTCAGTTGGATGCGCTGCCCCGAGACGAACCGGAGTGGCAGTTGCGGTGGCACCCTGGCCAGCATGCTCATCTCGCATTCCGCCGATGGTGGCACTACTTGGTCCACTCCCGTCATCATGGCCAAGGCTCATCTGGCTCCCAGTACCTGCGGCGCGTTCTTTGGCTGCTTGCCCAACACAAAGGAGCCCTTGACCAACATCCCCGTCATCTCGGTGGATAACTCCACTCGCCAACATAAGGGCAACCTCTATGCCATTATGTACAACTACAGCTCGACTGCCAAACAATTGCAGGTCCAGGTCATAACTTCGCGCAATGGCGGAACTACCTGGGGGCTGCCGGTATTAGTCGCTCCCACCTCACTCGGCGACGAGTTTTTCCCCTGGGTGATGGTGAACAGCATCGGAAAAATCGGCGCCACCTGGCTTGATCGTCGCAACGATCCAGCCAATGTAAGTTACCAGGCGTATTCCGCTCTCTGCCACAACGGCGGTCAACTCTTCGGCGCCACCGGCACCCTCGACACCAGCGGAACCGCAGCTACCTGGGTGGCTGGGGACCAGTTCGGCGACCTGACCGATGGTGACGCCATCACCATCAACGGCGTCACCTACACGGTTGCCACCGTCAATTCGGTCTCTTCGATCACCTTAACCAGCAGTGCGGGCACGCAGACGGATGTCACCTTCACCGGGTATTCGAATGCCGCTCTCACCCCCAACTTGTCGAATCCCGCCAACGACGGCTTTGGCGGCACTTTCATGGGCGATTACACCGGCAACTACTTCCAGGGTCACACCATCTTTGCTTCCTGGATGGATAGCAGCAATGGATCCACGATGGTTGATCTGGCCGGCGGCTATGTCGTGGAGTGAACCGTGTGGGTCGGACACTCTAGTCCGCCGCCTTTGACTTTGCTTTTGAACCTGATTTTGCATTCGCTTTCGACACCGGGTCGCACTTGATTTTGGGTGGCGCAGCGGTTCACCGCTGCGTGCCCCCAATCAGGTCATGATGACAGTCACAACTCCAAGAATCACATCTGGGGACATGCGCACACCTCCGCTTAGTCAGAGCCGGCCCTTGACTGCGGAGAATTGTACGCTCCCAGCTTTTCAGTAGCGAACAACACACGAATCTACTACCCTCTCTCGATGGAAGAAGGCAGCAAACGAGTGCTCATCGCGGCGTCAGTTTCAATGCTGCAGAAGCGATCATGCGGAAACGGAAGATTGATGGGAAGTAGGGGCAAATAGGGGTCTTAACGTAGCGCGGGTGATGGTGCCGGAACTAATGGAGTCTATCCCACACTAGTTGCACAAACGTGCGGGCTTCCGCAAGGTGGGGGTCCGTAGCCAAGTCGTAATTTTCGATAACGCGCTGAACCCAACGGGGACCGTGGTTTCCTTCTGATTTGCAAAATCCCTCTAATTCACCAACCGAGAGCACCAGGCGGGATTTCTTCAGCTCCTCGGCGCCGTTGAACAATTGACCCATTATGGAGCAGTTTGCAATTGGCAGAGCGCGACGACATCACTGCCGATCGTTTGTGCGCCGATCAGTGAGTTGGGAATCGAGTGTGCGGCGCCGGCAATACACGAGCTGCCTTTTGCGCTTGTGATGGCGCTTTCCCACGTCGTCCCCTGATTCGGGCCGGCGCCCATGTCCAGATCGCCGAATCGAAAGTTGACGAAGGTGTTGGGATATGACAGGGCGGCGTCCGTCGACACGACGCTGTCGTGCAGGAAGATTGCATCAAAAGTCGTCTCGTGCGTCTTGTAGGTCTCGGAGCAGATGGGCTTGGAGTAGGCCGGATCAATAAACTGCTCGGTGCCCGAGAGACCCACGCCATAACCCGAGAGGTTTCCGCAAGGGTTTACGACATCCGGCTGGGTCCCATCGCATGCCCAGACCTGTTGCGAGAAGGACGGTCCGCTGGTGGGTTCAACCATGGCAAAGATGGAGCCTAGGCCGTAGTGCGTCATGGCTTGCCCGATTTCTTCCGCCCCGGCGCTATTGCCTGTTGCACAGAACGGGGCCCCGGTGTTTGCCTGGTGAATGTTGGTGTAAATCCACTGGGCCAGCGTGGCATAGCGGCAAGCGAGGGCCCGGACGCCGCCAGGGCCCGTTTCCCAGCCGTGGGGTTGCGACATCGTGAAGGGATGGTCCCACGTAGTCTGAGCTACGGTAAGTCCCGCTTGACTAACCGTATCCAGGACCGTGGTTCCATACGTGTAGTCCTTTTCATACAAACCGGTTCCGTTCCCCCCACTCGAAAAAACCACGCTTCCAACCGGAGTGCCGGTGGGATAGGTGACCTTTACATAGCCGGTAAAGTCATTAACATTGGGGCAGGAAATACTGACCGCGTAGCAAACTCCCGTAAGACCGCCGGGGGGACAGTGCACAGATGTGCCGATCGCTGTGCCTAACGGATCCGTAACGGTGACGACGCTCGAACCACTGACCGACCCGTAGGAAGCAGTAATGGTCGCTGTCCCTCCAGCGGTTGCCTTTACCTGGCCGGCCGAAGTCAGTTGCGCCTGGGTCGGCCCCGAGGAAGACCAGACAACAGTGTCGGTAATATCTGCCTGCGCTCCATTCCCCCATATACCGGTAGCAGCAAACTGCTTTTGACTCCCTAGGGTGAGCGTTGGGTTCGCGGGTGTGACAGAAATCAAAACTAAACCCGAGAGCTTGCCCTCGCTCGACGGATTTGTCGATTGCAGAGGCGGAGATGGTGAGGTTCTTCCTTTAGCCGCTAATATCTCTGTTTTTGCGGAGGTTTGAGGTTTCGCCATTAAAGCGCTGCAGCCAAGCATTGACAGCGCAAGCAACCATTGCGAGAGTATCCTAAGTTTTGCCACGACACACCCCCATCGCTAGAAATGTGAAGCCCTGTGGGTCTGACCTGACTGATCTTTTGTACCGAGTGGAATGATAGTGTAACGCCTCTTTTGACCTTTGTCCGTAGTCGTCGTCGGGGGTGTGGAGATGTGGGAAACGCGAAGCGTTTTCCATATCTCCATGCCCCGGTTTTGGAATGATGGTTTGTGGTGCCGGTGGCCGGTAGCCTAGCGCCGAGTGCGGACGCTCCGTGTTTGTATTCCACACGCCATCTCTCCGTCAGAATCTGCGCCTCCTTACAACGAGTAAAAGATCTCGCCGTTCAGGTCACTTTCAATTCACGGACAAAAGCCAAAGGACACCCTTCGCGGGGTGCCCTAAGTGATTGAAAAGATGGTGCGCCCTGAGAGATTCGAACTCCCGACCTTCTGGTTCGTAGCCAGACGCTCTATCCAGCTGAGCTAAGGGCGCGCGCAGGTTGCAGATTGACCGCTGAAGTCGCTCAGGAATTATAGCGGAAGTCGCCGCCTGCTGGGAACAGGGACCATGTTCGCCTTGCGCCGCGTTCCCGCCGAAGTAAATCTTTCCCGGCGCAGAGCAATTCCTACAAAGTCGGCAGAGTGCGGAGCGTGTATTTTGAAGGGCTTACGGACGGCACGCTATGTGCTCTAGTAAAGCCCAGACGAAGTGGCGCGCAACGGGGCGTTCCAAGAATGACTTCGGCCAGAGGTTCTCTTGGGCGCCCCTTGCATTAAGTTCCGCGTCCACGCAAGCCCTCCCCCAACCCTCGTCTGCGCTGGCCGCTACGCCAGCGCCAGCCGTTCCCGCACGTCCACCCCAGCCTGCCTTAAGAGTCGAGCCACCGCGTCCGCCTTCAAACGCGAAGCGTCAAACTCCACCCGCACCGTACGCTCCGCCTCATTGAACTTCACGCGCCGCACTCCGTAAACCTCACGCATGCCGTCGATGGCCCGCAATTCCTTCTCGCCAGGCGCCGCCCCGTATCGATAAACAACGTCCAGATAAGTCATGCGATATCCTCAGATCTAAGCCGATGAAACATCTCAGCCGATAAATGATTCTGCCTATGAATGAAGACGCCCAGGCTCTCAGCTCGGCTGAATCCAATATAAAGCATTGTCCATCGAAGAAGTACCGCGGCAAAGACGTCGGCCCGATTTTTCGCCGCGGCCGGAAGGAGTACAGGTTTGCTTTAGCAGGCTGAGAAAATACTCGGGGATGCGGGCAGTCACGTGGAAGAGCGGCGCTTCAGCGCCGCGTAAGGCGTCCACCAATCAGCCCGCGCTTCAGCCCCTGAGAGATCTTCCGACTAACCCAACTTCATGTCCACAAATCCTCCAAACCCAGCCCCCACGCTCGACCGCGACCCCGTCTGCGGCATGAATGTGAATCCCGCAACCGCGAAACATGTCTACGGACATGGCGGCAAGAACTACTACTTCTGCTGCGCGGGATGCAAAGAAAAGTTCAAGGCGAGTCCTCAGGAGTATTTGAACCCGCCAGTTCCCAAATCGTCTCCATTGGTCACGCTGGGAATGCCCGCGAAACCCGCTTCAGCCGCCCCCATGCATGGAATCAGCATCAGCCCGACATCTCAGGCCCTTCCGAAGCCCGAGGTCCAAGGTCTGAGGTCTGAGGTCCAGGCCGCCTACGTCTGCCCCATGTGCCCCGAGGTCCACGCCAGCAAGCCGGGTGCTTGCCCTTCCTGCGGCATGGCGCTCGAACCGGAAGTCCCCGTCGCCCCCACCCGCACCGAATACACCTGCCCCATGCACCCGGAGATCGTCCGCTCCGGCCCCGGCTCATGTCCGATCTGCGGCATGGCGCTTGAACCTCGCACGGTCACCGCTGCAAGGGAAGACAATCCCGAACTCCGCGACATGACCCGTCGCTTCTGGATCAGCCTCGCGCTCACCGCTCCGCTGATGGCGATCGCCATGGCTTCCATGCTTTGGCCGAACGCCTTCATGGGAGGGCTCGACGTTACTCGAGGCAACAAGTACGTGGTCACTCCTTGGAGCTCGATTCTGCCCTGGCTCGAACTCGCCCTGGCCACTCCCGTCGTGCTCTGGGGCGGCCTGCCGTTCTTCCAGCGCTTCTGGACTTCACTCGTCAATCGCAGCCCAAACATGTTCACCCTGATCGGCATGGGCACCGGCGTGGCCTATGGATACAGCCTCATCGCCACCCTTGCACCCCGGATTTTTCCCGAGTCGCTCCGCACCATGGGAGGCTATCCCGACGTCTACTTCGAAGCCGCCGCCGCCATCACCACTCTCGTCCTGCTCGGCCAGGTCATGGAATTGCGCGCCCGCAGCCGCACCAGCGCCGCCATTCGCGCCCTCCTCGATCTCAGCCCCCGCACCGCGCGCCTGCTCAACCCCGATGGTTCCGAGAAAGATGTTCCGCTTGAGCAAGTAAAGCCCGGCGACCGTCTGCGCGTGCGTCCCGGAGAAAAAGTCCCCGTCGATGGCGTCCTGCTCGAAGGCGGCAGTGCGATTGACGAGTCCATGATCACCGGCGAATCCATGCCGGTCGAAAAATCCCCTGACAGCAAAGTCATCGGTGCCACCATCAACGGCACCGGCTCCTTCGTCATGAAAGCCGAGCGCGTCGGCAGCGAAACTCTACTGGCGCGCATCGTGCAACTCGTCGGCCAGGCCCAGCGCAGCCGTGCTCCCATCCAGCGCCTCGCCGACCGCGTGGCGAAATGGTTCGTGCCCGCCGTCGTCGCAGCCGCGGTTATCACTTTCCTCGCGTGGCTCTTCCTCGGTCCGCAACCGCGCTTCGCGCACGCCCTGGTGAATGCGGTCGCGGTCCTCATCATCGCCTGCCCATGCGCCTTGGGCCTTGCCACGCCAATGGCAATTATGGTCGGCGTAGGCCGCGGCGCACGCGCTGGCGTGCTCATCAAGAACGCCGAGGCTTTGGAGATCCTGGAAAAAGTCGACACCCTCGTCGTCGACAAAACCGGCACGCTCACCGAAGGCAAGCCGCAACTCGCAAGCTACTCCCAAGCTCTGCGCGACGATCCCGAGCTTTTTCGCCTCGCTGCCAGCCTCGAGCGCGCCAGCGAACATCCTCTGGGATCGGCAATCGTCGAAGCCGCCGCAAAATATGGTTTGTCTCTCTCCCCGGCGGAAGAATTCCGCTCCGCCACCGGCAAAGGCATCTCCGGTGTCGTCGATAAACGCAAGGTGGCCGTGGGCAATACCGCTTTCATGGTCGATCTCGGAGTCTTCGAAAAGGATAAGCGAGTTGCGGCGGAAGACAGCCCACCGGACGGCACCACTCTCTATATCGCCATCGACGGCAAATATGTCGGAAACTTCATCGTCGCCGATCAGTTAAAGCCCACCACTCCCGACGCCATCCGCGATCTCAAAGCTCAGGGTCTTCGCATCGTCATGCTTACCGGCGACAGTGGCTCCGTCGCCAACGCCATCGCCAGGAAAGTCGGTATCGACGAGGTCGAAGCCGAAGTCTTGCCGGCAGGCAAGTTGGCCATCATCCGCAAACTGCAAGAGCAGGGAAGAGTCGTCGCCATGGCCGGCGACGGCGTCAACGACGCCCCCGCCCTGGCTCAGGCCAACGTCGGCATTGCCATGGGCACCGGCACCGACGTCGCCATGGAGAGCGGCGGCATCACGCTGGTAAAGGGTGACCTCACCGGCATCCTGCGCGCCCGCAACCTAAGCCGCGCCACCATGCGCAACATCCGGCAAAACTTATTCTTCGCCTTCGTCTACAACGCCATCGGTGTCCCCATCGCAGCCGGAGT
>Ga0302320_10014314_pt1 | contig 16433 bp, 11 predicted proteins | sample Bog_T0_3_FD_202130 | JGI IMG/M metagenome (GOLD analysis project Ga0302320, IMG submission 202130) | Peat permafrost microbial communities from Stordalen Mire near Abisko, Sweden - Bog_T0_3 | ecosystem: Environmental > Terrestrial > Soil > Wetlands > Peat | place: Sweden: Abisko, Stordalen Mire... | reverse complement strand
GCAACCGAATATTGATGGAGAATTCCCGCTGCGAGATGTATGCGTGCGCCGCGGCCTCGTCGAACTGCGGCGCGCGTCCACCGTCGCGGCAAATCGGCAACGCGCCAAAATCAATATCGAAGCGATTGGGATCGATCTGCGCGCCGGAGTAGCCGATCGCCGCCGCAAGCCTTCCCCAGTTGGGATCGCAACCTGCCCACGCGGTTTTGACCAAAGGGCTGTGTGCAATCGCCTTGGCCACCTTCACCGCATCGGCGTCGCTGGCCGCGCCGTCAATGCGCAACTCCACCACATGCGAAAGCCCCTCGCCGTCGGCAACCACCTGCCGCGCCAGCGAGGTGCACACTTCCGTCAGCGCGGAGGCAAACGCCGCATCGCCCGCGCCGATCCGCACTCCGCTGGCGCCCGATGCCAGCAGCAGAACCGTGTCGTTGGTTGAAGTGTCTCCGTCCACCGAGATGCGATTGAAGCTGACCTCAACCGCTGGCCGCAAATACGCATTCAAGTCGACCGGCTCAAGCGCCGCGTCCGTCATCACATACACCAGCATCGTCGCGTGCGGAACCAGTTGCGGATGGATCATCCCCGATCCCTTGCCGAATGCCGCAACGCGCACCTCGCGCGCCGCGCCATCGCCGCCCTTCACTTCGAAACGCGCGAACGCCACTTTCTCCACGGTGTCGGTCGTAAGGATCGCGCGCGCCGCATCGTCAAAACGGCTCGCATCGGATCCCAGCGCCGCCGCAAGTGCGGGCAGCGCCGCGGCAAGCTTCTCCGCCGGCAACGGCACGCCGATGATTCCGGTCGACGACGGAAACACCTCTTCAGCGCTGCAGCCGAAAGTCTTCGCCGCGGCGGCGCACGTGGCGCGAGCCGCATCGAGTCCCGCCTGGCCCGCGGCGCAGTTTGCGTTACCCGCATTGATGGCGACCACGCGCACGCGTCCGCCGGTCGCGCTCAAATGCTGCTTGTCAATCGTGAGCGGCGCGGCAATCACGCGATTCGCCGTGAACTCCGCGGCAGCGCCCGCTGCGGTGTCGGCAACAATCAACGCAAAATCCGGCCGACCGCTCGCCTTCAGCCCGGCCTTGCCTGCCGCAAAACGAAAGCCGCGCGGAATGATGTACTGGGAAAGATCGCTCATGGTCTGGACCCATTTAATCTAACAGGTAAGGGTTCATTTTCCAGAGTCTGATGAACGAGAGTCCACATCAATCTTCCGGCTTCCTCGACCTCCGCAACGTCAACATCGCGCGTGGCGAGCGCATCGTTCTTCACGATGTCAATCTCACCATTCGCGCCGGCGAGCACGTCGCCATTCTCGGACCCAACGGCTGCGGAAAATCCACGCTCATTCTCGCCATCACCTGCCAGCTCTATCCCATCGTGCAGCCTGGAATGCACGTGCGCATCTTCGGCCGCGAGCGTTGGGACCTGACCGAATTGCGCCGTCACTTCGGCGTGGTCAGCGCTGGACCGATGGGCAGCGAACTGCCCGGCGAGCGCACCGCGGTCACATCGGGACTCGACGCGGTGATCGCGGGATTTTTTTTCGCGTCCACGCTCTGGCCGAATCTGCACGTCAGCGACGAGATGCGCGCCCGCGCCTGGGAAGCGCTCGAGCGCATTGAAGCGACGAAGCTCGCCGCACAGATGGTCGGCACCATGTCCGCCGGCGAAAAACGCCGCATCCTCATCGCGCGCGCGCTCGTGCATCGCCCGCGGCAACTGCTGCTCGACGAGCCCTCGAACGCGCTCGACCTCGCCGCGCAACGCGAGCTGCGCGAAACCCTGCGCAGCCTGGCCCGCGAAGGCACCGGCCTCGTCATGGTGACGCATCATCTCGGCGACATTCTCCCGGAAATTGCCCGCATCATTCTCATGCGCGATGGCCGCATCGTCGCCGACGGCCCCCGCGAGGAGATGCTCACCGAAGCGCGCCTCAGCGAGCTCTTCCACACGCCCGTCCGCATCGGCCGCGACGCCGAGTGGCTGCATAGCTGGTAAAGCCAATCGCCGGCGGAAGCTCTTCGGGCACACTGCGAACCGGTCAATAGGTGATTCGCCCTGAACATCGGCAACGGCGTACAATTCTCGCAAATCCCATGAAACCCGAATCGGGCTCCGTTTGGCTGAGGTTCGTGTGCTGCGAACTCCTTGTTCTGGCGCTATCGGCGATGCTTGTGTGCGCGCAAGTGCCGCCTCCACCCGATGATCCGGGCTCACCCGCCATCGCGAATGGACCGCCCGCCACATTGCATGGCGCGGTACTGAACGCTGCGACCGGTCAACCTCTGCCGCGGGCGCTGGTCAAGATCGAAAGCGAATCGCTGGGCGCACTCAGCGATGGGGATGGCCGTTTTTCAATTCCAGGCGTGCCCTCGGGTTTGCAGAGTATTGAAGTAATCAAACCGGGTTTTCATCTTCCGGGCGATTCATCCGATGAGCGAGAGGGGTCATCGCACGTCGTGAGAGTGACCGCCGACACGCCTGGGCTCTCGTTTTCGCTCGCGCCCGACAATGCCATCTCGGGGCATTTGTCGCTTTCATCCGGGGTGCCTGCCGAAGGCATCGGCCTCGTGCTCCTTCGTCAATTCACCTCCAACGGGCGGCCCGCGTGGGGAGACCCCGATGAGCGGCAGTCTTCCCCCTCAGGAGAGTTCCGCTTCTACGGCCTCACGGACGGCGCATATCTGCTGATGACCAAATCGGAGTTTGATAACACCCATGCCGCCGAACCCGCCTGCAACGCTGATTCTCCGGCCGAGATGGACGGATACGCACCCACCTTCTACAGCGGATCGGAGAGCCTGGCGAGCGCATCGCGCATTGTCGTAAGCGGAGGGCAAAACGCTCAGGTCAATCTCTCCCTCACCATGACTCGCCTTTATCTGGTGCAGGTATCCGGGCAGCACGCCCCCGCCGGCGAGGGTTGGTTCTTCGAGCATGCATTATTCGATCGCAGCGGGCAGGACGCGCAATACCCCATTCGCGAAGAGAAGAACCACACCATCTGCGCGTACTTGCCCGACGGCGCATACACGCTGACAGAAACGGTATCGCCGAGCAGGGAAGCGCCGCAACACGTATTTGCCGGACAGAGACCGGTGGGAGTCAATTCAACCGATCGCACGGGCGTGCTCGAGTTCAACGTGCAGGGCCACGCGGAGCGCAATCTCCAATTGTCCCTGGCGCAGGGCACTTCGACCCCCATCAATCTGCGCTATCAGCCGGGGCCACCCAAGCTTCCCGAACCGCCCTCGCCTCAATCCGAAGAGGAGCGGCAAGAGCGGTCCGCATTGGAGGCGCCTGCGTATGAACCGTTCGCGGAATTTGGTGGAGCGCGCACGAATTCCGTCGCTGGCCTTCCTTCATCTGAGTTGGGCGCCGAGCGAATAAACGAGATGACCTACGCCTTCGATCCGTCGCCGCCCGGCGCGTACTGGATCCATGCAACCCCGGGAATGCCCGGAACATGCATGGGTGAAGTCACCTCCGCCGGTCAGGACCTGGCGCAATCCCCGTGGGTCGTCAATACCACCGGGACAGGCGCGCCCATTGACGCTGTGCTGCGCACCGATTGCGCCAGCCTCACTCTGCAAATGCCTGCAACCCTCCCCGAGGAATCTTCCGGCGAAGGCACAGCCGTCTATGTCTATCTCGTTCCTGAGTTCTCATCGGTGGCCGATATCCTGACGTCGCAACTCGACCAGTACGGCGACCGGACGGAAAAGCTCGAACACATCACGCCGGGAACCTATCGCATCTTTGCCTTCCGCACGCCACACGCGCTCGAGTTCCGCAACCCAGCCGCACTTGCGCGCATGGGCACAGGCCAGGAAATCACATTGCAGCCCGCAAGCAGCACCACTTTGGTTATGCAGGAGATCTCCCAATGAGCGCTCGACAAGAAATGCGCGTCAGGCGGCTGCTTGCAGTCGCTGCAGGAATTCTCGCAGCGGGATGGATGGCTGGCATGATGGGAGCCCAGGATGTACCGGTCGGGCAGCATACCGCCGGCGCGGGCGTGAAACTCTATCGCATTGCAGGCGCCTTAACCGACTCTGTCTCGGGCAAGCCTGTCGCCGGCGCAACCATGGAGATCCTCACCACGCAAACCTTCCTGCTGCTCCAGAGCGTAATCACTGATCCCGATGGCCGCTTCTCTTTCGATCCCTTGCCGGCGGGCAAGTTCAGTTTGCAAGCGACCAGGCGCGGATACCACTTTCAAGCGTTTAACGAACATGATCAGCAGTTCAGCTCGGCGATTGTCACCGGCGAAAACCAGGACACGGAACATATTCCTTTTCGCATCAATCCGGGCGGAGGCATTCGCGGCCGCGTCACCGACGACGCCGGAGAGCCAGTGACGGATGCTCAGGTAGTCATCAAACGCTGGACAGAGAACGGTGGACTGGGCGAGCACCTGCAACCAATCATCACGAATGAAGTGGACGACCAGGGCGACTTTGAAGCCTGGAATTTATTGCCGGGCAAATACGTGTTGGTGGCCAAAGCCACTCCGTGGTTCGCAATCCATCCGTCCATCAACACACGCGAGCCGGCGGCAGGTGCTGATCTCCGCGAGGCCAGGGCCGCGCTCGACGTTGTTTATCCGCTCACCTACTACGACGGCGTCACCGACGAGAGGTCCGCGGCGCAGTTGTCCCTGGCCAGCGGAGAAACTGCGGAAGTCAACTTCTCGCTGCATGCTATTCCGGCTGTGCACCTCACCATCAGCACCCCGCAAAATGTCGATCGGTACACTCCACCGCCCCGGCTCCAGCAGACCATCCTCGGCGACGCCGACTTCCTGCAGCCGGTAGCAGCCCGCAATGCTTCGCCGGATTCATCGACCATCGAGTATGCCGTTGCCCCTGGTCACTATTCGGCCGAGGGAGGTACGCCTCCTCATGTTGCAGAGATCGACGCCACGGGCGACCTCGATTTCAACCTCGCTGCGGGAACGCCGACGATTGAAAAAACCATGAAGGTGCGCATGATCGATGGTTCAGCTCTTCCCACGCCCCTCGAAGTTGTCCTTCTGTCGGGGGAGCAGTTGCAGCACCGCGTCAGTGTGCAAGTGGGTCAAAAGTCTGAAGCGCAGTTTCCGTCGATTCCGTCAGGTCAATGGACCGCATTTGTATCGAGCAACAATCTTGCGCTGGCGGTGGTCGGCGTGCAGGCTGGCTCGGCCTTGAAATCCGGAAGTAACATCAACGTTGCCGGCAACGGTTCAGACCTGACGCTCTTCGTGGCGCGCGGCAAGACGCGCGTTGAAGGATTCGCCACAAAAGACGGCAAAGGCGAAGCTGGCGTGATGATCGTGCTGGTGCCCAATGATCCCCGAGAGAACCTGGACGAGTTTCGTCGCGACCAGTCGGATTCTGACGGTAGTTTCCTGCTGCCCAATATCATTCCGGGCGATTACACCATCGTGGCGATTCAAGATGGCTGGGGCCTCGAGTGGGCGCGTCCGCAGGTCATCCGCAAATATCTCACCGCCGGCATCCCGATCACGGTTCCCGATCGCGCCGGTCCCCTGATCAAACTTGGCGTCCCCGTGCCAATCCAGCCGCGATAGTTAAACGCGGCGCTTTCCTCCCTCAAGGGCTTCGCCGTACGAACCTCAACCTTGCGCCATCGCCACTGCCCCTGGCCCACAACGCAGGCGAAAGAGCCGCCCCGCCCTCATTTCCAGGAGTCAAGATCCTCCATCCCTCCAAACCGATCTAACCAACTCATCCCAAACGATTTATTTCTTCCTCTCCCCTTGCAGATTAATTTCAGGAAATCGCTACACTTTATCTAGAACCAGGAAAAACGCGGCTGGGTGCAGCCAACTCCGCTAACGCCGCTAACTGCTGATTCTAGAGACTTTGCAGGGTACCATCCTTTAGAATCATGGACTTACAAAGTACCCCCACTTCGTAACTCCTTTTGAATGATGGACATGGGACCAAAGTATAGGCGCAGGGGGGAGGCAACCGAAATGTACACAACCCGCCGGCACATAATGACCCACAGGCCCCCCTGTGAGATCCCTGCGCTCGAGGCTGGCAGGGCCGCCGCCTATTCCCTGTTGGTTGTTCCCTACTCCCTGTCTTCTCGCTCCCTCGTTCCCTCGTTCCCTTGCTCCCTTGCTCCCTCGCTCCCTTGCTCCCTCGCTCCCTTGCTCCCTCGTTCCCTTGCTCCCTCGTTCCCTTGGTCCCTGCCTTCAAAAAATCGACAAAGAAACTGTGAAGCCACCTAAACCACTCTGATTCAATCGATTAGGGCAAAATTGGAAACGCCGTACTGGGGCAGTATCCCAGTACGCTCCAGCTATCTAACTGAAAACAAAGCATCGGCAAAAAGTCCTTGGCATTGCGCGGCGCGAATCCAAACCGTGATTTTGGAGCAAGCTTCGACCTCGAATCCTTGTTCTGAATGCGTTATGGTTGGGAAATGTCGATGAGCCCAAAGTCGATGCGTGTCGAGACAAAACCGGCGCGTTGGAAGACGCTTGTCGCCTTCGGCATTATCTATTTCGTCTGGGGCTCGACGTTCTTCGCCATTCGCGTGGGCGTGCACGAAGTTCCGCCGCTGCTTTACGCAGCCATGCGCTTCATCGCCGCTGGATTGCTGGTGTATCTCTGGGCGATTGCAAAAAAGGAAAAACCCCCTTCGCTGCGTCAATGGCTCTCGGTGTTTCTCATCGCGTTTCTCATCTTCGTGGTCGATTACGGATTTTTGTTTTGGGCCGAACAGCGCGTGCCTTCAGGAATTGCAGCCGTAATTCTGGCGACGATTCCAGTGTTCATGGCGCTCGCGGAGATCCTGATCCTGCGCACGCAACGGCTTACTGTGCGATTGTCGCTGGCGCTGCTTGCAGGCATTGCAGGCGTTGCGGTGTTGATGAGTCCTTCGATATTAGGCAAGCTGAGCGGAGCGCCGATTGATACGTTCGGCGCGGCTGGACTGATCGTGGGAGCTCTCGGTTGGTCGATCGCGTCGGCGCTGGCGCGCAAGCTGCCGCTGCCCGCGTCGAAGGTGATGAGCTCGGGCGCGCAGATGCTCGCCGGCGGAGCGATGCTGCTGGCGGTTTCTGCGGCGCGCGGCGAGTGGCGCGGATTTAATGTGCTCGCCGTTTCGGGAGCAGCGTGGATCGCGCTTGCCTATCTGGTTTTTGCCGGATCGATCATGGGATTCACCGCGTACGTTTGGCTGTTGCATCACGAGTCGCCGACGAAGGTAGGAACGTATGCGTACGTGAATCCTGTTGTGGCTGTGATCATCGGCTATTTTCTGGGCGGCGAACCGCTGGGCGCGCGCACGGTTCTGGGCGGAGTGTTTGTGCTGGCCAGTGTGGTGACGATTACCAGCATGAGGCGAAAGACTCCCGCGGTTGCGGAGGACGCGGAATAAGAGAGCGCTCGCAGGCAGTGAAGGCGCGGACGAAGAGCAAATCTGCCCATCGAATCTGACGATTGTGCTACCATTCTGCCCATCGGCTAACCCTTTGGCCGAGAGACGAGGTCGATGATGCCGCACATTTCCCGACGACATTTTCTGAAGGCTGGTGCAGCCGCGGGCGCGATTGCGGGTTTGCGCACGACGCCGCTTTTTGCCGAGCGCGGCTCGGCGACGGACTGGGTAACGCTGGGAAAATCGGGCGTCAAAGTCACGCGCCTGGCGTTCGGCACCGGATCGCACAGCGGAAAGATACAGCAAGAGCTCGGCCAGAAAGAGTTCACGCGGCTGGTGCGTTACGCGTACGATCGCGGCATTCGCTTCTTTGAGACCGCGGAGTCGTATGGGCAATCGCAACAGATGTTGGGCGCGGCGCTGAAAGGGCTTCCGCGCGACAGCTACACATTGATGACAAAGGTCGAGACAGACAGCGACCAGGATCCGCTGAAGCGGCTCGACGAGCTGCGCAGAAACAGCGACACCGAGTACTTCGACATTATGCTGCTGCATGTGCAGACCAAGCCGACCTGGCCCGTGGATAGCGAACGCTGGCAGGACGCAATTCTGGAGGCACAGTCGCGGCAGACGATCGTTACGCACGGCGCATCGGTGCATGGACTCAAGGCGCTGCGGCAGGTTCCAGGCAACAAGTGGCTCGACGTGGCCATGATCCGCATGAATCACAAGGGCGTGAAGATGGACAACGAGACCGACAACTGGAATGCGCCGGGCGATGTGAACGAAGTGGTGACGCACGTGCACGAAGCGCGCGCCGCAGGCATGGGCGTGATCAGCATGAAATTGATCGGCGAGGGCGCGTTTACCGATCGCTCCGATCGGCAGCAAGCAATGCGCCACGCATTCCGGAATGCCGGCGTTGACGCTGTGACCGTTGGCTACAAGAACACGGCGGAGATTGACGAAGCGATCGAGAACCTGAACCTGGCGCTTGCGTAGCTGCGCGGCGGTTTGGCGAATGTGACCGGTGCGCGATCGATTGCTTCGTGGGCGACAGACTGCGCACAGCTCTCACGTCGAAGCCTGTTGAAATTTGCAGAACACAGGTGCTTTTGGTCGAGCTGTTTATCGGGCGCTCGCCGATCCCTGTTGATCCTTGTGGCTCTTGATTGCTTTGACCGTTACAGTTTTGACTATGGGGACCCGACAGCCGCTGTATTATCGTGGCAGAATACCGTTGCCGGCGCGCAACCGTTGCCTCGCGTCCGCCAATTCTTATCCCGCGCCAATCTTTCCCGCGAGCTCCGCCTTTTATTGAGCGGGTAAGCGCGAGTCGCGTTGCTCCGCGATGGAATTCTGGCGAAGGAAAGGTACTCCGCACGTTCACGGAGGCATCATGAGTCTGCCGATGAGAATCGTCACGCGCGTCGGCCGCACCCTGCTCCTTATGCTCTTCGTCGCTGCGGGAACGATCTTGCTGGTGCGCTTCGCTCCCGGATACTTCGCGGACTCTCGCGAGATGGACGCAAAATATGCGGAAGCAGCGCGATCGGAGATTCAAGCAGAAAACTCCCAGCAGCAGTCCCTCAGTCTGATCGCGATACGAGAAGTAAAAGGCTGGATCAAAGGCGACTTCGGCGAGTCGCGTCAATATCATGTGCCGGTCGCGGAGCTGATCGGCGCTCGTATACGGGTTTCGGCTTTGCTTTTGGCAGAGGGCATTCTCTATGGCTGGCTAATCGCGATCTGCGCCGCGTTGCCGGTAAGCAGTCTGCGCAAGGGTGGATTACTGTTTGGCTTGCCCTTCACCATTCTTCTGGCCATTCCAGCCGCAGCAATGGCTACGGCCTGCATTCTTGCCGAGACAGGCGGCCCGGTGCTGGTGCTTTCACTGCTTATCTCCGCAAGGGATTTCAAATTTCTGCGCAGCCTGCTGGAGGGTGAGTGGCGCTCGCCGCATCTTCTGCAGGGCAGGGCGCAAGGGCTTTCGCCGCTGGCGTTGGTGAGAATGCACATACTGCCAAGCGTGGTTCCGCAATTGCGCGCTCTGGCAACGCTGTCCATCGTCACCGCGCTGGGAGCACTGGTTCCGATCGAGGTGATCTTTACAGTGCCGGGAGTGGGCCAGCTTGCGTGGTCCGCGGTGATGAACCGCGACCTGCCGGTGCTGGTCGCGGTGAGTTTGCTGATGGCGTCCGTTGTGGGATTTGCAGGGTTGCTCTCGACGCGAACTTTGACACTGGAGGAAGCGTGAGGACGCGAATAGCTGCAGGCATCCTTTTGGCGCTCATCCTGGGTGCGGGGCTTGTGCTTTGGCTGATGCCATACGACTATGCCTTTCAAGACCGCGATGCGATCATGGCTCCGGCGACCGCACAACACTGGAGCGGGACCGACGAACTGGGCCGCGACCGCACGGTTCGGGTCTCCGCGGCGCTGCTGATTGGGTTAGCGGGCGCCAGCGCCGCCGCAGCAATCACAACGATGATCGCTGCGGGCTTCGGGTTGGTTGCCGCATTCAGCCGGCCGGCGATAGCTGCCATACTGATGTTCCTGAGCGACGTGTTTCTGTCTTTGCCCTGGCTCTTCCTCCTGATGATGGCGCGCTCTTTGCTGCCGCTGACGGCATCGCCGATGCAGACTGCCGTAACCACGTTTCTCGTACTCGCCGCCCTTGGCTGGCCGGCTTGCGCACGAGCTATCTATCGGGGCGCGGCGGCGCTGCGTTCAGCTGAGTGGATGATTCAGGGTTACGCGTGCGGCTTAAAGACGCGGCAGCTCATTCGCCTGCATCTTGTGCCTCATCTCCGTCCCCTGCTGCTGCCCCAGTTTATTATTTGTGTGCCGGCCTTCATTGTGGCAGAGGCAAACCTGGGCGCACTCGGGCTGGGTGTTGGGGAGCCAATGCCGTCATGGGGCGCGATGATGTTGGAACTCGACAACTCCGCACTGCTGGCGCGCTCCCATTGGGTGTACCTGCCAATTGCGCTTCTCATTGTGGTGCTTTTGCTTCTTGAATCCTTCACCACCGAGGCTGAAACAAATGTATAAACTGCTGCGTTCTTCTTTGATGTCTGCCGGTCTCGTGGTGATCCTTACTCTCTCTGCACCTGGGCAGGCCGCACCCAGGCAACCGGGCGAGCTCGCGTGGGCTATTCACTACGATCCGAAGACCTTCGATCCCGCAAAGGTGGATGAACAGGAATCCGAGTTCGTGCGTTACCTAACCGGCGGGGTGCTCCTGCGGATCAACCGTCAAACGCAGCAACTCGAGCCACATCTTGCCGAGAGCTATCAGGTCTCGCCGCAGGGCACCTTGATCGTGTTCAAGCTGCGAAGCGGACTGCGTTTTTCCGACGGAACAGCGTTGACGTCAGGCGATGTGGCCTGGTCGCTGCGTCGAGTACTTGCACCCGCTACGCAAGCCGTTGTCGCGGAAGAGTTTCTCTTGCCGGCTGAAGTCACTGTCGATACGCCGGACGCGCTTACAGTGAGAGTCCATCTTCCGAAACGCATTATCGGGATTGGCAAGATCTTTGATGAAATAGCCATCGAACCCGCCAATCGCCCCAGCGAAGGCCGGGTTACGTCGGGCCCATTCACAGTGACTGACTATAAGCGCGGCCAATATGTTCGCTTGAGCCGGAACCCGAACTACTGGCGGCGCGATAGCTCCGGTGCGCAACTGCCTTACGCGAGCGGCGTGCGGCTTGACATTCTCAATAACCGCGAACAGGAGATTTCGCTATTCCTGCGCGGTGAGTATGACCTGATCGATCGTCTTTCTCCAGACTACTTCTCCATTGTGGCGCAAAAGTCGCCCCAGTCCGTTCGCGATCTTGGCCCTTCTCTCAATACCGAGCAACTCTGGTTCAACGAATTTCCGGGGGCTCCCTTGCCGGAGTACGAGAAGGCGTGGTTCCAGAATCAGAGCTTCAGAGTTGCAGTCTCTGAAGCGATTCATCGCTCTGACCTGGCGCGTATCGCTTACGACGGCCACGCCACGCCGGCGTACAGCTTTATCTCCATTGCCAACCAGCTTTGGTACAACCACGATCTGAAATATCCGCATGAAAGCACTGCCGATGCCAATCGGATGCTGGCCGCGTCTGGGTTTCATCGCAGCGGGAATCAGCTTTACGACGCATCAGGGCATCCTGTGAAGTTCTCGATCCTCACGAATTCAGGCAATCCTGCGCGGCAGAAGATGGCAGCGATGATCCAGCAGGACCTGGCTGCACTCGGAATGCAAGTTACCATTGTCGCCCTGGATTTCCCCGCTCTTATTGAGCGGCTGCTGCACAAGCAGGACTATGAAGCCTGTTTACTTGGCTTGTCGGATGTTGAGCCAGACCCGAGTTCGGAGATGAATATCTGGATGAGTTCATCACCGAACCATCAGTGGAATCCTTCGCAGAAAACTCCGGCAACACCCTGGGAAGCGGAGATCGATAAGGAGATGCAGATACAGGCCTCCAGTTCGCTGCAGCATGATCGCAAGGTGGCCGTGGACCGGGTGCAACAGATTGTTGCCGATCAGCAGCCGTTCATCTACCTGCTTTATCCGAGTGCCCTCCAGGCCATCTCGCCGCAATTGAAGGGAGTGCAACCTGCCATTCTCTCGCCGGGGCCGTTTTGGAACATCGAATTCATCCGCCGCCAGGGAGGCGCGCGATGAGCGCACCTGTGATGCAGGTTCGCCTGCGGGCTGACTATGGCAAGCGGTGTGTTTTGCAGGATGTGCAATTCGATCTTAGTGCGGGGGAGGCGCTGGGCATGGTTGGCACCAGCGGCGCCGGGAAAACCACGCTGGTTATGGCACTGCTGGGCCTGCTACCGTGGCGCGGCGGAAAGGCTTCAGGGGAAGTTCTCATCGATGGAAGCAATCTGCTCACGATGCCTGGTGGTCTGGCGCGACGGATTCGCGGAAAGAGAATTGGGTTGATTCCGCAAAGTCCCATGACCGCGCTCAACTCAGCCATTTCTTTGCGGTCGCATTTTGAGGGGGCGTGGCGTGCGCACGAGTCAAGCGGACTGAAGGAACTTGAATCGCGCTTGCAGCAACTAATGCATGAGGTGCAGTTGCCCACAGAGGACGACAGCTTCCTGCGCAGAAAGCCGGGTCAAATCAGCGTGGGTCAGGCACAGAGAGTCCTGATCGCGCTGGCTCTTTTGCATCGCCCCTCCATCCTCATCGCCGACGAGCCCACCAGCGCCCTGGACCCGGTAACGCAGGCTGAGATCATCAAGCTATTGCGGCAGTTGAACCACGACCATGGAACCGCCCTTCTCTACATCTCGCACGATCTGCTGTCGGTCCTGCAATTTTGCAGCAGGCTCGCCGTATTGCACTCCGGCACCATTGTCGAGTGCGTGAGGGTTGCTCAGATTGAGCAGGCTCAACATCCGGCCACTCTTTCGCTCTTAGGCGCGCTCCCCGTGCCAGTGCGAGCGCTTCTGTCTGATTCCATTACTGATACTCAAGCCTATGCCGATACAACTCCCACTAAAGTAATTCAATTCAATCAGTAGGTAACGAAAGCGGGGACTGCCGAGATGGCGGCGGACGATCGTATTCTGAGGGGATTGAAGGCGAGTTTACGAAGCAACTATTTCATTATAAAAACCTTCCGCGTTGTCAATCAAAAAGAGCACTTAAGTAACATTCTCTAGTTACCAAAGCTCGAAATTGAACAGCTTGGGTGACCAGGGGTCCCACCTCTGTGGAATAGGAAGGTTGGTTCATTGCAACGAGGATGGTACCTGTAGTGCGCCGCGCTGACTTGCCGGTTCCCTTGAATGCGGCGCAGTAGGGAGCAGCCAAGATGAAGAATCAACAGTTTATGAGCGCCATGTGGGCAAGAACTTTCTTGTCCGTATGCGTTCTGGCCCTAACCTATAGCGTGCTCTGGGGATCAGGCGCGCTCTGGGGGATCAAGCGTGCTCTGAAGATCAATTGCGCTTTGGGGCACTTGCACGTTCAGGACGCCTGACGTGGAATTATCGGCAGTCGCAATTTGTGGAGAGAGATAAAGAGTAGCAAGTGAGATCAGGGGAAACAGAAATGAATGAGATAAGCCATTTCTAACCCTGAGAAATAAGAACGAGGAATGGGCGCTTCTACCGACGTCCATCCTATTGAAGGAGAGAGAACGATGATCGGCAAACAAATCAAGAACGTCCGGCGGGGAACGAGCCTTCTCCTGTTGGTGTGCGGATTGATTCTAAGCGCAGGTCTTGCCTATGGTCGTTCGGCCAAGTTATCAAAGGACCTGCAGGAGAAGAACACCTCCGGCCAGGTCGATGTCATCGTGCAGTACCGCCAGGCGCCAACCGCGGATTTCCACCAGAAGGTGTTTAACCGGGGGGGCAGGCTCAAACGGGATCTTGGCCAGTTCCAAGGCGGCGCTTACACGATGCCGGCATCGGCGCTGGACGATTTGGCGAACGATCCCGACGTCGTCTACATCTCGCCCGATCGTCCTGTCCGCGGCGCGAGCAGCAGCTCAACGGTCTGGACCCTCGACTACCACACCGCAACTGTCAATGCTCCCCAGGCTTGGGCGCAGGGTTTGGATGGAACCGGCATAGGCGTCGCTGTGATCGACAGCGGAATCGCCTTAGTCCCCGACCTGAACGCCTTCAATGTTGTATTCAGCAAGGACTTCACCGGCCTGGGTTTCGGCTACGACCAGTACGGCCATGGCACTCATGTTGCCGGCATTCTGGCGGGAGATGGGCGCAGCTCCACCGGATCGAAAGACACCTATACCTTCATGGGCATTGCCGACAACGCGAATCTCATCAATCTTCGCGTGCTCGACTGGGATGGCAGAGGCACCGACAGCCAGGTGATTGCGGCCATTCAGACGGCCATCCAACTGAAGAGCCAGTACAACATCCGCGTCATTAATCTTTCGCTGGGAAGGCCTGTGTATGAAAGCTACACGCTTGACCCGGTGTGCCAAGCGGTGGAACAGGCCTGGAACGCAGGCATTGTTGTTGTGGTTGCGGCGGGCAACTACGGCCGCGACAACGCCGCGGGCACTAATGGATATGGAACCATCACCGTTCCGGGCAACGATCCGTATGTGATTACCGTGGGCGCCATGAATACCATGAGTACCCCGGATCGCAGCGACGATGTGATCGCGAGTTACAGCTCCAAGGGACCGACCCTCTTCGACGGCGTGGTGAAGCCCGATATCGTGGCTCCCGGCAACCGCATTATTTCTCTTTACACTGCGGCGCAGACGCTGAATCAGGAAAACCCAGGCAATGAGATCCAAAGGTCCCTGTATCAGACGAATAATAGTCAGGCAAGTTCTAACGCCTACTTCGTCCTGAGCGGTACCAGCATGGCCACGCCCGTGGTAAGCGGGGCCGCGGCTCTGTTACTGCAGCAGAACCCAAATCTGACGCCCGATCAGGTTAAGGCAACTCTGATGCTGACCGCATTCAAGGGTTTGATCCCATTCAGCACAGTTACGGATGCCACCACGGGTGTAACCTACTCCGACCAGTCCGATATATTCACGGTTGGTGCGGGCTATCTGGACATCCAGGCTGCTTTGGCAAACACAAACCTGGCCTTCACGACAGTGGGAAGCGCATTGTCGCCGACCGTGGGCTTAGACGCTAACGGAAATCCCGTCCTGGTGAATGGCGCTTCTGCGATGTGGGGCTCCAGTGCCATGTGGGGATCAAGCGCGATGTGGGGTTCGAGCGCGATGTGGGGTTCAAGCGCCATGTGGGGCTCAAGCGCGATGTGGGGATCGAGCGCAATGTGGGGATCGAGCGCGATGTGGGGCTCAAGCGCCATGTGGGGTTCAAGCGCAATGTGGGGATCGAGCGCAATGTGGGGATCGAGCAGTCCTATCCAAGAAGCGGCTTCAATTTCCGCCGCCGGTGAAAACTGAGACGCAACGGCAAAGCTGGAGTTGAATTAAAGACGGCGACGGAATTCAAATGAACCCAGTTGCTGGCTACCAAATGCCCATTGAGCAAAAGTGGATTGACTTCATTCGGTTTGGTTGGTAACACTTCTAATCGAGTGGCATGACGGGAATTGCACTCGAAGGCAAGAGAAGAATCAAGGACCTTATACCTGGAGTCGCCAAGATGGGTAGTTCCATCCCAATTCGAGCACAGGTGTTCATCGCCTTGACGGCTTTGCCGGGAGCCATTGTGCTGGTGGCAAGCTGCCTGCATTGGCACTCCGCCGATTTGCTCAAGTTTGTGGGTTACCTTGTCCTGGCCTTGTTGAGTTCCACGATGAAGATCAAGTTACCTGGCATGGACAGCACCATGTCAGTACTCTTTCTCTTCGTCCTGCTCGGCATCCTGGAACTCTCGCTGCCAGAGACGCTGGTCATCGGTTGCGCCGCGGCGTTGTTGCAGAGCGTTTGGAAGACCAAGCACGGTCCAGAGCCGGTGAAGGTCATCTTCAACGTCTTTAGCAATACCGCCAACGCCATCTTTTTAACTTACCTTGTCTATCAATTTGCGGCGGCGCATCTCAAAGACAGCACGCCTATATTGCTCCTGCTCGTTTCCTGCGCATATTTCTTTTCGAATACCGTGCCCGTCGCCATCGTGATCGCACTTCACGAGAAACGTTCAGTGCGCCGGTTATGGGCCGAGACTTACTTCTGGTCACTGCCGTATTACATGATCGGCGCTTGCGTAGTGTGCATTCTGCACGTCTCCAATCGCTATTTCGGATGGCAGAACGTGCTTTTGTTCCTGCCCATTATGTATGGCATCTATCGCTCCTACCAGATGTATCTGGGCCGGCTGGAAGATCAAAAGAGACGCACCGAGGCAGAGGAGTTGCAAGTAGTAGCCGAAAAACGCCATGTTGAGCAAGTCTGCGCGCTCCACTTGCGTACCATTGAGGCCCTGGCCCTGGCAATCGACGCCAAGGATCACAATACACATCAGCATCTGCATCGGGTGCGCACTTACGCCGTGGAGATTGCAAAGGAACTAGAGCTGGAACAGCAGGATATGGATGGTCTTCG
>Ga0302320_10014313_pt1 | contig 16434 bp, 12 predicted proteins | sample Bog_T0_3_FD_202130 | JGI IMG/M metagenome (GOLD analysis project Ga0302320, IMG submission 202130) | Peat permafrost microbial communities from Stordalen Mire near Abisko, Sweden - Bog_T0_3 | ecosystem: Environmental > Terrestrial > Soil > Wetlands > Peat | place: Sweden: Abisko, Stordalen Mire... | reverse complement strand
TCAGACTGCTTCTGCTGATCGGCGATGCGCGCGGCGGTGGCTTCGCTCAAGTTCGCGATCTGCGAATGCGCTCCGGCCTCCACTCTGGCGATGTTCTGCTGGAGATCGCGAGATTGGAGGCCCAAATAAACCAGGCCTCCGAGAGCGACGACGAGGCCTGCGGTCAGCGTCGCAACGATGAACGAGTGATCCTTCGAGGAATGCGCCTCCGGCGTAGAGTCCGTTGACTCAGGGCGAAGCGGCGTGGTGTTATTCGAATTGTCCGGCATGTCTCTCTCCTTGGCCCCCTCGGGCTCTCCTTCGGGCCGTTCAGCATCTATTGCTGTTCGGTCCGCCGCGGGGAAAGAAGCACGCTCGGGGCCAATCGCGCAAATGCCCGCAGGTGCTTGATCCGCTTGGTGTTGCGAAATGGCGAGCGCGCTCGCTGGGTAAGCTTTACTGCGCTCCCGCGAGGAAAGTTTACTGGACCGGTAATTGCGATGGGGCGCGTTACGCCACGGTCATTACGGTTTCGATGACGCCGATGCCTGCGAGTTCAATGCGCAGAGGTTCGCCGGCGGGGACGTCGACGATGCCCGCGTAGGATCCGGTGGTTACGATTTCTCCAGCCTTCAGGCCTTCGCCGCGGCCGTTGAGAAAATGCACCAGCCACGTAAACGACGTCAGAGGATGGCCGCTGGGATGGGAGCGCTCGGCATCGAAAATCGTAGCCGTGGGCGTCGTGACCTTCGCGTGCAGCTTTTCGAGAGGACGCGTGAAAGCGTTCTCCACAACCGGTCCCACGAACAGCCCCCAGTTGTTGAAGCAATCGGCGAGGATTTCGAGAAAGCTGGCTTCATTCTTATTGGCGAAGCGCGTGTTGATCAGCTCCAGGCAGAAACGGGCTTCCAGAACGGCGGCGCGAATCTCAGCGTCCGTGTAGGCGGTGTCGCGCGCGGGAAGATCGCGCCCCATGACAAAGGCGATTTCCGGCTCGATGGTCGCTTTCTTGCCTGGAAATGCCGCGGGCGTGCTGCGCGTAACTGTCGACGCCGTAATCGGCGCCAGCATCACGCCGTTGGGCGTCGGGATGCCGCACTTCCATCCGCCGATCTTTTCGCCGAGAAGTTCGAGTGTGCGGTACTGAATGGCGATCGACGCGTTGGAGTCGGTCGGACGGCAGGATTCGGGGAGTCTGGGCCCGGGAGTGCCGCTCTTGCGAGCCGCAACGAAGAGTCCGGCAGCTTGATCGATTTGTTCCTGAGTAAACATGATGGCGTCCTTCATCATATCGCGAGGCGCGTTTCAGGAGTGTGTTTCCGCGCATCTCTCGGGTCCCTATAGATAATTTCAATCCACTCCATAGACAGATTCTGTTCCGCAAGGGCAGGCGTTAGAGGATACTGAAATCGGGAGCCAAGATGGGAATTACGTCCGGTCCAGCGACGCCCGGGGTGTCGCCGCCGAGCCTTGAGAAATTACACACCAGCGCGGAATGGCAGCGGATCCAAAGCGAATTTTTCGCCACGGGGAACGCGGCAGCCGTGCAGGCCGGGCTCACGGCGGTGATCGACAGGCTCGCGATGGAAGCTTTCGGCGCGACGCTCGCGAGTGCGTTTCCCAAAGGCGCTGCGATGCTCGCGGTCGGCGGCTTCGGGCGCCGCGAATTGTTCCCTTATTCCGATATCGACATCATGGTCCTGCTGGACAGCGAAGCGCTCACCGGCAGCATCAAGGATTCGCTGTCAGGCTTCGTCCGGCTGCTGTGGGACGCGGGTCTGCGTTTGAGCCATTCGGTGCATACCGTGAACGAATGCCTGGAAGTGCACGAGCAGAACATTGAGCTCAACATCAGTTTGCTGGACCGGCGCTTCCTGGCGGGGGATCACGACGTCTTCGCTAAGCTCGAAAGCCGCTTCCCGGGGTTCCTTTCCAAGCAAAGTCCCAAGCTCGGCAAGCATTTGTGCGACCTGACGCGGGCGCGGCACACCAAGTTCCAGGACACCCTCTTCCACCTGGAACCGGACGTCAAGGAAACGCCCGGCGGCCTGCGCGATCTGCATTTCATCAACTGGCTGGCGCGGCTGCGTCCGGAACAACGGAGCGATACGCAGCTGGAAAGCGCGGCGGCGTTTCTCTCGTCGCTGCGCTGCTTCCTGCACTATCAAGCCGGGCGCGATCGCAACATTCTGAACTTTGAGGCGCAGGAGAGCGTCACGGAGCAAGTGTTCACGCAGGTGAAGACACCTCCGCTGTGGATGCGCGAATATTTCCGCAATGCCCGGACGATTTTCCGGGAGGCCACGCGTACGCTCGATGCCGCGGGGCGCGAGGACAGTTCGCTGCTGACCAGTTTTCGCGATTGGCGATCGCGCCTTTCCAATTCCGAATTCAGCGTCTTGCGCGAGCGTGTTTACCTGCGCGCGCCGGCACTGCTCGAAAGCGATCCGGAGATCGTCTTCCGGCTGCTGGAATTTGTTGCGCGGCACGGCATTCCCGCCGCTGCGGAAACCGAACGCCGGCTGGAGGCGGCGCGGCCCTCTTTCGCGCACTGGTGCGCCACGCCGCGTCCTTTCTGGAAACCGTTCAAGACCATTTTGACGCTGCCGCATGCGCCGCTCGCGCTGCGTGTTCTGCAAGACACCGGCTACATGCAATTGCTGTTTCCCGAATGGGAGAGCATCGTGAGCCTGGTGGTGCGCGATTTCTACCATCGCTATACGGTGGACGAACACACGCTGGTGGCCATCGAAAGAATTGCCGCCTTGCGCGACGCTCCGGACGGGCCGCTCAAACCCTTTTCTCAGCTGCTCGCGGAAATTGACAATCCCGGAGTTCTGCTCTTCGCTTTGCTGTATCACGACGTGGGGAAAGGCGCGATGAGCGGCGACCACTCCCGCGTTTCCGCCGAATGGGCGCGCGCCGCCATGACCCGCATGCAGATGCCGGCGGAGGAACAGACCGCCGTGGATTTCCTCATCGTCAACCACTTGGTGCTTTCCGAAGTGATGACCACGCGCGACCTAGGCGATCCAGCGACGGCGCGCGCGGTGGCCGATAAAGTCGGGACCATTGAGCAACTGAAGCTGCTCGCGGTGATGACGTACGCCGATATTTCGGCAGTGAATCCGGGAGCGATGACGCCCTGGAGGCTCGAACAATTGTGGCGCGTCTACCGCGTGACGCAGCAGGAGCTGACGCGCGAGCTGGAAACCGAGCGCATTCACGAAATCCCCGCCGAACTACCGGAGCAAGCCGAGTTCATCAAGGGCTTTCCGATCCGCTATTTGCGGACGCATTCCCCCGCCGAAGTGCAAATGCATTTGGCGCTGTATCAGGAAAGCCGTCCGACGGGCGTCGCACTCAAGCTGGAACGCGCGGAGGGCGCTTACAAGCTCACGATGGTGGCGCGCGACATGCCGTTTTTGTTCGCGTCGCTGGCCGGGGCGCTCTCCAGCTTCGGCCTGGACATCTTGAAAGCCGAGGCGTTTTCCAATGCGAAGAACGTCATCCTCGATACTTTTCTTTTTGCCGATCCGAAGCGCACGCTCGATCTGAATCCCAGCGAGGCGGATCGCTTACAGGACATGCTCCGCAAAGTCGCCACCGGCAAGACCGACGTCCGGCGGCTCCTGCGAACCCGCGCGCAAGCCGAAACGAAACGTCGCGGCATGCCGCCGAACGTGGGCTTTGATTCGGAGGCGTGCGAAACGGCGACGCTCGTCGAAATCAGCACCGACGATCGTCCGGGCTTGCTGTACAGCCTGGCGACGGTATTCTCGACGTCGTCCTGCAACATCGACGTGGTGTTGATTGACACCAAGGGGCATCGCGCCATAGACGTGTTTTACGTCGCCCAGCAAGGTCACAAATTGACCGAAGAAATGCAGGGCCTGTTGAAGGAACGCCTGCTCGCTGCCTGCTGATCGTCACCGATTAGTTCCCTCGCGCCTATTGCCTCGCGCCGTCTGATAAAGTCAATCTACGGATCGCGAGTGTTGCCGCGAATTGCATTCTGGACAAACTGGAACTGGCGTCGAAGAAGCAGTAGCGCGTTTGATTCAAAACGTCCCAAGGAGCGAGAGTGCCGGAACTTCCGTTGACCATGGCGGTCACCTATTTCGATCACATCAGCGATCTGCTGCGCGGGCGCGTGGGTGCCGACGGCATCGACCTAACGATACTGCAGCTGCCCGTGGAAGAAGTATTTTTCCGCATGCATCATTTTGGAGAATTCGACGTCGCCGAATTCGCGCTGGGAAAATACGTCTCGATGGTGGCCGCGGGCACCGCGCCGTTCCGCGCCATTCCCGTTTTCCCCTCCCGCGTGTTTCGCCAATCGGCGGTGTTCGTGGGCGCGGACAAAGGTATTCGCGAGCCGAAGGATCTGGCCGGGCGCCGCGTGGGCATCCCCGAATGGGCGCAAACCGCGTGCACGTATGCGCGAGGATATTTGCAGCATCAGTGGGGCCTGCGGCTCGAAGACGTCCAGTGGGTGCAAGCCGGCGTGAATGAAGCGGGCCGCAAAGAAAAGGTCAAGCTCTCGCTGCCCGCAGGAATTAGAATCGAGCACGTGGCGGACCGATCGCTGAACGAGATGATCGCTTCCGGCGATATCGACGCCATGATTTCGGCGCGCGAGCCCGATGCGTTCCTGGCCGGCGATCCGCGCGTGGTTCGTTTGTGGCCGGAGACGAAAGAACTCGAAGAGAAGTATTATCGCGAAACCGGCGTGCATCCGATCATGCACGTGATCGTGATCAAGAACGAAGTGCTCGATCGGAACCCGTGGGTGGCGACGAACCTATATAAGGCGTTCGAGCAAGCCAAGGCGAATACCATCGACCAAATTGATAGTTCGAACAGCTCGCGCGTGCCGTTCGCCTGGGCGTACGAGGCGGTGAAGCAGGCCAAGCGCGTTTTCGGCGACGACTTCTGGCCCTATGGGATGGAAGCGAATCGCAAGACGCTCGATACATTCCTGCAGTACGCGTTCGAACAAGGGGTGACGGAGCGCCGCGTGGCGCTCGAAGAGTTGTTCCCCGAAGAAGTACAGGAATTTTCGAAAACGTAGTTGCTAGATCCCCGCCCTTACGGGACGGGGTTATAACCCCTGGCGTGAGCCCGGGGATGGAGGATCGAATGAACTATAGCAAACGAATATTGGCGATCGCCGCGGGATGCTGCGCACTCGCTGGCGTCGCGTTCACGCAACAGTCCAAGCCGAGCTGCAATCAATGCCAGGCGACATATATCAACAACAGCGAGATTCAGGCCTATTTCAAGCGGGTCCCCGCGGACTTAGGCGTGGCCGATCAACAGGTGCGCGCCGTCGACGTGGGCCACACCAATGTGGACATCGGCGTGGTATTTCGCGGGAAAATCACGACGCCCAACGCCGTGGCCGAGCACGATCTAGTGAGCGAGGTCTATCACGTGATCGACGGCGAAGCGACGCTCGTCACCGGTCCCGACATCACGGACTTGAAACCGCGTCCGGCGGACGACCGTGCCGTGCGCGATCTGAACGGTCCCGGCGGCAACGGCGCGACGATTCGCAACGGCAAGACCTATCAGCTGAAGCCCGGCGACGTCGTCATTATTCCGGCGGGCGTGGGCCATTGGTTCACCAAGATCGACGACCACATTCGTTACTTGATGGTGCGCATCGATCCCGATAAACTTACCCCGCCGAAGGATGAGGCCGCGTCGCAGGCGGATCTGAAGAGCGGGCCTTATAAGCGCTAGAGGCATCAGCGGCGGACGCACTCTGCGCTATGGCACGTAGCGCTTCCAAAAAAGATTCTCCGGTTGTTGCGAGCTTTTGTTCCAGCCGCATCGTGCAATCGCAATCGCTGCAGGCCCATGGTTCGGAGCCATTGCGGTCACGGCAGTTGCGGCGATCGTGCGCGTCCTGAATGCGCGTGAACTCAAAATACTGCTCCCAATAAGGACGCTCTTCGTCCAAGGGCTCGTAGCAATAGCAAACCTCCACCCAGCGAGTGGTTCCGTCATCACACAGACGTGCCTGCTCCATGTTGCGAAAATATTCGTCGCCCGCCACGGAGCCGCGTCCCAGCGCGCCGCTGTCGATGGCGTCTAACAACGCCTGCTCGCGGCCGGGTTTGACGCGTGCGCGGACCAGGTAGCGCGTGGTGGTCTCTAAAACTTGGGAGCGTAATATCCGTGACGCGCGCGGACGATCAGATCTTTGCGGCCTTTCACGCGAATGTCGACCGCATGATACAGGCCGTCTGCTTTGAGAGGCTCCGGACGATAAAAGAGATTGTACTGGTGCCGGAGTTCGCTCGCGATATTTTCGAACGACTGCGCCAGATCCTGCGCCTTGAACGGAAAGAACGCCAGGCCGCCGGTCTCTTCGGCAAAATACCGCAGGATCTTATCGCCGTCGGTGGAGTCGTGCTTGATGTTCGTGGAGATCGAGTAAATCACGACGTCGGCTTTATGCGCCATTTCCATGGCCTGTTCGCGCGAGTAGCGGCTATCGTTATCATCGCCGTCGCTGAGGATCACAATCGCGCGGCGGAACTTCTCGCGCGGCTCTTCGCCCATCAGCTTTTCACGGCACGCGAAGAAAATCGCGTCGTACAGCGCGGTGCCTCCGCCCGGGCGCAAGCTTCGAATGGCTTTTCCTAATGTTTCGGTGCTGTCGGTGAGGTCCTGCACCAGCTCGGCGGAATTGTCGAAGCTCACCAGCATGCCCTTGTCCTGGCCGGGGCGAATCACGGTGTTGACGAAATCCGTCGCGGCCTCCTGCTGGAAGCGGAAGCGGTCGCGGATACTGTTGCTGGTGTCGATCAAGATCCCAATGCGGAGCGGCAAATCGGTTTCCGCCGTGAACTCCAAAACAGTCTGCGGCTTCTTGTTCTCGGTGATGTCAAAATCGCTCTTCGCCAAATTCGTGACGAAGCGGCCCTTTTTATCGGAAACCGTGAACAGCATATTAACGCGCGTGACGTCGAGAGTGATGCGGCTGGCCGGATCTTCTTCGAGAGGAACTTGCTTGGCGGGAGCGGGCGGAGTCTGCGCACACAGCGGCGCGACAGTCAAGGAAGACGCGATGGCGAGCAGGAAAAGTGAAACGAGCTTCATTGGAGCATATTCATTATAGACTCGCGAGCCATTCCTTCAAGTCGTCCGGCAGAGGCGCCTCGACGGTAACGCGCTCGCCGGCTACTGAATCAAGGCGGGGGCTCGCAAACACAATGCGCCAGGCGTGCAGGAAAACTCGCGCGGCGGCTTGACCTCCGTACATGCGATCGCCAACGACAGGATGCCCGATGCTGGCAAGATGAACGCGGATCTGATGCGTTCGTCCCGTGTGGATACGGACCTCCACAAACGTGAATTTTTCGAATCTTTGCCGCACGCGAAACTCGGTGAGCGCGACGCGGCCGGTGCCGGTTTTCGTCGTCATCCGCAAACGGCGCGAAGGATCGCGTTCGATGGGCGTGTTGATGCGTCCCGAATCGGCGAGGACTTTGCCGTGCACCAGCGCCAGGTACGTCTTCTCCACGGTACGCCCGGAAAACTGCGCGGCCAGCGCCTGATGAGCCGCGTCGGTTCGCGCGATCAGCAAAACGCCGCTGGTGCCTTTGTCGAGCCGGTGCACGATGCCGGGACGCAACTCGCCGCCGACTTTCGAAAGCGACGCGAAGTGATGCACTAGACGATTGACCAGCGTTCCGGAATGGTTCCCTGCTCCCGCGTGCACCACCATGTCGGCGGGCTTGTTGATCGCGATGACGGCGTCGTCTTCGTAAAGGATATCGAGCGGCAGATCCTCGGGCTCGGCGTTCAACGGAGGCAATTCGCCGGGCAACACGGAAATGTTCTCGCCGCCGCGCAGCACCATCGACGCCTTCGCCGCAGCGCCGTTCACCAGCACCAGACCGGTCTTGATCCAGCTTTGCAGGCGGGACCGGCTATACTCCGGCAATCGATCGATGAGATAGAGATCCAGGCGTTGGCCGGCGTGGCGAGGTTCCGCGATGAAGGTGTGCTGCATGAATAAGGAGAGAATCCTAGCTTGCCGAAAAAAGAAAGACCGCGACTTCCGCCATCAGGTTCGGCAGCACGGTCACGCTGCGGTGTCCGGCGAGAAAAACGCGCCGCTGGATATTCCAGCCTTCCTTGTGCGCCAGATGTTCGAAATCGAGCACCGTCAAAAAATGGATGTTCGGCGAATCGTACCATTCGTACGGGAACAGCTCCGTTTGCGGCGAACGGCCGCTGGATAAATGTGCCATACGTACTCGCCAATGCGCGAAATTTGGAAACGCGACAATGGCGCGGCGGCCAATGCGCAACATGCCGCGCAGAACCTTTAATGGATGTTGCGTCTGCTGCAAGGTCTGGCTCAAGATCACGTAGTCGAAAGCGCGATCCGGATAATCTTCCAGTGCCGGCTCCAGGTCGCCCTGGTAAACCGACACGCCGCGCGCGATAGCCTTTTGCACGTCGGCGCTGACCATCTCCACGCCGCGCCCGTCGACCTTTTTGTTCTCCTTCAACCAGGCGAGCAATTCCCCGGCGCCGCAGCCGAGATCGAGGACACGCGTGCCGGGTTCGACCAGCTCGCCGATGATGGCGTAATCGCTACGCCCGTAGATTTCACGAACGCCCAAGAGTGCTCCTCGCCGGATTCAAGGTGAAATTCAAGCTGGATTTCAAGCAGTGGCCTCGCGGAAGGTGCTGGCGAGAAAGCCGCGCACCAGTTCGGTCTGCTCGTTGACTTCCACCAGGAACGCATCGTGCCCGTATTGCGAAGTCAGGTTGCAATACGCCACATCGCAGTTCCGGCTGCGCAAGGCGCTGACGATTTCAAGCGACTGATAGGCCGGATAGAGCCAATCCGACGTGAAGCTCAGGACCAGGAAACGCGTCTTTATGTTTTCGAACAGCTTGGGCAACGATCCGCGCTGCGTGAGATCGTAGCTATCCATGGCGCGCGTAATGTAGATGTACGAGTTCGCATCGAAGCGCTCCACGAACTGGCTGCCGCGATATTGCAGGTAGCTTTCCACTTCGAACTTATTCTGCCCTGCGCGCACGCGGCGGCCGAATTTCTGGCGCATGCTTTCGTCGCTCATATAAGTGATGTGCCCCACCATACGCGCCACGGAGAGGCCTCGCGCGGGAGGACGCTGGTCATAGTAATTGCCGTCGTTCCAGTCGGGATCGGCCATGATCGATTGCCGCCCCACTTCATTGAAGGCGATTTGCTGGGCGCTGTGGCGGGCGGTCGTCGCAATCGGCAGCGCCGCGCGGACGCTATTCGGATAAGCCACGGCCCATTCGAGTGCTTGCATCCCGCCCATGGAACCCCCGGCAACCGCGAGCAATTGTGTGATGCCGAAATCATCGATCAGTTTCTTCTGCAAGCGGACCATGTCGGCGATGGTGATGGGCGGGAACGCCATCGCCCAGGGACATCCGGTTGCCGGATTCACCGAGCCAGGCCCCGTGGTGCCGCGGCAGCCGCCGAGCACGTTGGCGCAAATGATGAAGTAGTGGTCGGTATCGAAACCCTTGCCGGGGCCGATCATGTTGGCCCACCAGCCGTCGTCGCCTGCAGCGTGCGCGTCGCCGGAAAATGCGTGTTCAATGAGGATCGCGTTGCTCTTGGCGGCGTTCAGTTCGCCGTAGGTTTCGTAGGCGACGTCGACGGGCGCAAGCGTGACGCCGCAGTCGAGATCGAGCGAGTCAAAAGTGGCAATCGCGGCCTGGGTGATCATCGGGCGAGAACTTAACTATAGTTTACAGGTGGCCAGCGACCTTCAGGAAATCTTAGTCCGCAACGTTCGCAAGAGCCTCGCGTTCCAAAAGAGCCTTCTTGCGATCCACGCCCCAGCGATAACCCGAAAGGCTCCCATCGATGCGTACCACGCGATGGCACGGAATCGCGACAGCCAGCGTGTTCGCCGCACAGGCCTGCGCCACCGCGCGGACGGATTTCGGCGCACCGATCTTCATGGCGATCTCGCTGTAGCTTGCGGTGGTGCCCGGCGGAATCTGCCGGAGCGCGTCCCAGACTCGCTGCTGAAATGCCGTACCGCGAATGTCGAGCGGCAAAGCGAGACCGATTGCCGGTGTTTCGATTAAGCCAACGACTTTCGCGACAAGCTTCTCAAATTTTAGATCTCCGCCCATCAGCTCGGCCTTCGGAAATCGATCCTGCAAATCGCGCGTCAAGGCCTCGGGATCGTCGCCCAGAAGGATCGCGCAGATGCCTCGATCGCTTTGGGCAACGAGGATCGACCCCAACGAGCACTCGCCCACGGCGAAGCGGATCTCCATCCGTGCGCCTCCCGCCCGATAGCTGGACGGCGTCATCCCGAGCACCTGATTGGCGGTCCTGTAAAAGGATCCGCTCGAGTTGTGCCCAGCGGCATACATAGCCTCCGTCACCGTGCCCTTGCTCGCGAGCTTCTTGCGCACCCGGTTATCGCGCTGCGCTACTGCGTATTGTTTGGGCGTCAGCCCCGTCGCGGCCTTGAACAGACGATGGAAATGATACGGGCTCAAGCCGGCCGACTGGGCCAACTCTGCCAGCGTTGGAATTTCTTCGGATCGCTCGAGCAGGCGGCACACGGCGGCGATCTTTTTAGATTGCAGATCGCCCAAGGAAGCCTCGCCCGGCTTGCAACGCTTGCAGGGACGAAATCCCGCGGCTTCCGCATCCTGGCAGGTTGCGTGGAAGCGGACGTTTTCAGGCCGGGCCAAGCGCGCCGCGCAGGATGGACGGCAGTAGACTCCGGTCGTTTCGACCGAGTAGTAAAACAGTCCGTCAGCTTTAGGATCGCGACCCACCAGCGCCGCCCACCGCAGGTCATTTATTGTGATCGCTGCGCGATCCGCCGTTGTGACGGCCGCTCGAGCGGCGACATCGGATCTCGTTTTCATCTCTTCACCAACCGTGTATTTTTCACAACCGTCTATGAATCTACCAGCCTGATCGACGGCCGGCACTCCGCGTCTTGCTTTCAAATTCAGAAAAGGCCCTTGTTTGCCGCATTAGGTTCCCGCGACTAGCTGTGGCATGCCGCGCTGTGGTCAAATAGAAGTTACCCCCGGATCTGGAGGCAACGACCCACTTGAACACAGCAATCCTCGCCCTGGAAGACGGCACAGTCTTCGAGGGGATGAGCTTTGGTGCGCCCGTAGAACGCACCGGGGAAGTCGTTTTTAATACGGCCATCACCGGCTATCAGGAAGTGTTCACGGACCCGTCCTATTCCGGCCAGATCGTCATTCTGACGTATCCGCAAATCGGCAACTACGGCGCCAACGAAGGCGATAGCGAATCGGCGAAGCCTTACATTGAAGGCCTCGTGGTGCGCGACTTTTCGCCTCTCTCCAGCAATTGGCGCGCGGATGAGACGGCCCAGCAATTTTTGACGAAGTCCAGCGTTCCCGTGATTTCCGGCATCGACACGCGGCGCCTGGTGCGGCACTTGCGCTCCCGCGGCGTGATGCGCGGAGCACTAGCCGGAGCGGCTCCGGGCGCGAAAGCTCCCGACGCGCAGGCCTTGATCGAAAAGGCGAGAAATTCTCCTTCCATGGCCGGTTTGGATCTGGCCACGCGTGTCTCCACCTCGAAGCTTTATACGTGGGACCAGCCGGTGGAAATGTGCTCGCCGTCCGATCTCGAAGGCAAACCGGCGGAGATCCGGCACCACGTGGTGGCTTACGATTTCGGCATGAAGCGCAACATCCTGCGCCGATTGGTGCATGCGGGCTGCCGTCTGACGGTGGTTCCCGCGAGCACGTCCGCCGCAGACGTCATGGCGCTGAAGCCGGACGGAGTGTTTCTCTCGAACGGTCCCGGCGATCCCGAGCCGCTCACGCAGCAGGCCGCGCAGGTGGGGAAACTGATCGGCAAGGTCCCGATTTTCGGAATCTGCCTGGGGCATCAGGTGCTGGGGCTCGCGCTCGGCGGCAAGACCTACAAGTTGAAGTTTGGACATCGCGGTTCGAATCATCCGGTGATTAATAAACTGACGGGCAAGGTAGAGATCACGTCGCACAATCATGGCTTCGCGGTGGATCCGGATTCGCTGAACGTGAACGATCTGGAAATCACCCACTTGAATTTGAACGACGATACGCTCGAAGGTTTCCGGCATCGCAACTATCCCGTGTTCTGCGTGCAATATCATCCCGAGGCCGCGCCCGGCCCGCACGACTCGCACTATCTTTTCGACGAATTCGTCGCGTTAATGGAGACGGGCAACTGGCCCGTGCGCTCATAGCCAATGCCTCGCCGTAACGATATCCATCGCATCTTAATCGTAGGCAGCGGGCCGATCATCATCGGCCAAGCCTGCGAATTCGACTATTCCGGCGCGCAGGCCTGCAAAGCCCTGCGGGCCGAAGGCTACGAAGTCATCCTGATCAATTCGAATCCGGCCACCATCATGACGGATCCGAATCTGGCGGATCGCACCTACATTGAACCGCTCAGCGTGGAATATGCCGAAGAAGTGATCCGCCGCGAGCGCCCCGACGCGCTGCTCTCCACGGTCGGCGGTCAGACGGGCCTGAATCTTTCGGTGGCGCTGGCCGAGGCCGGAATCCTCGATAAATACGGCGTCGAGCTGATCGGCGCGAAGATCGATTCCATCAAGAAGGCGGAAGATCGCCTGCTGTTCAAAGACGCGATGAAGAAGATCGGGCTCGATCTGCCGCAATCGCAGCTCATCAATTCCATCGAAAAAGGCCTGGAATTCGCCGCACGTATCGGGTACCCCGTGATTCTTCGTCCCAGCTTTACGATGGGCGGCTCCGGCGGCGGCATCGCCTACAATCGCGAGGAAGCCGAAGAAATCCTGGAGCGCGGGCTCGATCTTTCCCCGGTGCACGAGGTGCTGATCGAAGAGAGTGTCCTCGGGTGGAAAGAATTCGAGCTCGAAGTGATGCGCGATCTCGCCGACAACTGCATCATCGTTTGCTCGATTGAAAATTTCGATCCCATGGGCGTGCATACCGGCGATTCCATCACGGTAGCTCCCGCGCAAACGCTGACCGATCGCGAATATCAAATGATGCGCGACGGGGCGCTCGCGTGTCTGCGCGAAATCGGCGTGGATACGGGAGGATCGAATGTGCAATTCGCCATCGATCCGAAAACCGGACGCATGGTGATCGTCGAAATGAATCCGCGCGTGTCGCGCAGCTCGGCGCTGGCGTCGAAAGCCACCGGATTCCCCATCGCCAAGATCGCGGCGAAACTGGCCGTCGGTTATCGTCTGGACGAAATCAAGAACGACATCACGCGCAAGACGCCCGCCTGCTTCGAGCCGACCATCGATTACGTGGTCGCGAAGATTCCGCGCTGGCAGTTCGAGAAATTTCCGGGCGCGGAGCCTGTACTCGGAACGCAAATGAAGAGCGTCGGCGAAGTGATGGCGATTGGCCGCACGTTCAAACAAGCGCTTGGCAAAGGGATGCGGAGCCTCGAAACCGGCAAGGCCGACGGCGCCGTGAAATTTTCAGACGACTTAATTGAAGCGCGCCTAATTACGCCGAATCCCGATCGTCTCCCTTACATCCGCTACGCTTTCTCGCGCGGCTATACCGAGGAGCAAGTTCACGAGCTGACCTCCATCGATCCCTGGTTCCTGCGCCAACTGCGCGAAATGGTGGATCTCGAAAAATCGATGGCCGCGATGAAGCCGGAAGACGTCACGCGCGAGCAAATGCTGGAAGCCAAGCGCGATGGCATCTCCGACAACTTTTTGGCACGTTCCTGGAATATGGCTCCGATGGACCTGCGCGCGAAACGCAAGGCAATGGGCGTCACGGCTGTTTTCAATCGCGTGGATACGTGCGCCGCGGAATTCGAAAGCTTCACGCCGTATCTCTATTCAAGCTACGAATCGGAGTGCGAGGCCGACGTTTCCTCGCGCAAGAAGATCATGATTCTGGGCAGTGGTCCGAATCGCATCGGCCAGGGAATCGAGTTCGATTACTGCTGCTGCCACGCTTCGTTCGCGCTGCAGGAATTCGGCATCGAATCCATCATGGTCAATTGCAATCCCGAGACCGTATCGACCGACTACGACACCAGCGATCGCCTGTACTTCGAGCCGCTGACGCTGGAAGAAGTCCTCAATATTTGCGATACCGAAAAGCCCGACGGCGTGATCGTTCAGTTCGGCGGACAAACGCCGCTGACCTTGGCCATTCCGCTGAAGAACGCCGGCGTGCCGATCATTGGAACCGATCCCGCGAACATCGATCTAGCGGAAGATCGCAAGCTGTTCGGCAAATTGCTGGACGATCTGAAAATTCCGTCTCCCGATAACGGCTCGGCGACCAGCGCGGAAGAGGCGTGCGAAATCGCGCGCGGCATCGGCTATCCAGTGCTGGTGCGTCCCAGTTACGTGCTGGGCGGACGCGCGATGGTGATCGCCTACGACGAAGATACAGTGCGCCGCTACATGCACGAAGCGGTCACGTTTTCGCAGAGCCGCCCGGTGTTGATCGACCGCTTCTTAGAAGACGCCACCGAAGTGGACGTCGACGCGCTGGCCGATATGTACGGCGACGTTCTGATCGCCGGCATCATGGAGCATATCGAGGAAGCCGGCGTGCATTCGGGCGATTCCAGTTGCGTGCTGCCCGCGACGTCGCTCGCACCTGAAGTGGTCGCGACCATTCGCGAATACACGGAAAAGCTCGCGCGCGCCCTGAAGGTGATCGGCCTGATGAACGTCCAGTACGCGGTAAAGGACGGCAAGGTGTACGTGCTGGAAGTCAACCCACGTGCGTCGCGCACCGTTCCCTACGTCAGCAAGGCGACCGGCGTGCCGCTGCCGAAAATCGCGGTCGGCCTGATGCTGGGCAAGAAGATTTCGGAGTTCACGTCCGCCAAGGGTGTGCTCGAAGTTCCGCAATTCTTCGTGAAGTCGCCGGTGTTTCCGTTCAATAAATTCCCTGGCGTGGATCCCAGCCTGGGGCCGGAAATGCGTTCCACGGGCGAAGTCATGGGCGTCGGCGAGAATTTTGGCGAGGCGTTCGCCAAGGCGCAAGTCAGCGCCGGAACTCCGCTACCCGATCGCGGATGCGTCTTCATCAGCGTGAACGATCGCGATAAGCCGGGCGCCGTGACGCTCGCGCAGCGTTTCCACGAATTAGGTTTCGAGATCGCCGCCACGCGCGGCACGGCCGCGTTGATTCGGGCCGCCGGCGTCCCCGTGAAAACAGTATTCAAAGTGAACGAAGGGCGTCCGAACGCCGTCGATTTGCTCAAAGCCGGATCTCTGAATCTGGTGATCTACACCGGTACCAGCGGCGCGCACGCGTTCACCGACGAGAAAGCGATCCGCAAGAATGCCGTCGTTTACCGCGTTCCCTGCATCACGACGATGAGCGGCGCGCGCGCGACCGTCGAAGCGGTGGTCTCGCGTCGCCGGGATCCCATCCGCGTGTGGAGCCTGCAGGAAATTCACGGGACCGCGGGCACCGCGAAGTCCTCGTAGGAAAAAGGAGATCGATCCATGAAAGGCATCGTACTGGCGGGCGGCACAGGGAGCCGTCTGTTCCCGCTCACGAAAATCACCAACAAGCATCTGCTGCCGATTTACGACAAGCCGATGATTTACTTTCCGATCCAAACGTTGGTGGACGCGGGCATCAAAGACATTCTCCTGGTGACCGGCGGCCGTAACTCTGGCGATTTTTTGCGCTTGCTGGCTAACGGAAAAGAATTCGGATTGGCTCACCTGAACTACACGTATCAGGAGGGCGAGGGCGGCATTGCCGACGCGCTGGCGCTGGCCGAACACTTTGCCGACGGTGATAAGATTTGCGTGATCCTGGGCGACAATATTCTGGAAAAGCCGGTGAAAGAAGCTGTCTTAGCGTTCGAGAAGCAGAAGCATGGCGCGCGCATTCTGTTGAAAGAGGTCCCCGACGCGGAACGTTTCGGCGTGGCTGAAATGGATGGTCCGCGCATCGTCGGAATTGAAGAAAAGCCCAAAAAGCCGAAGTCGAACTACGCTGTGACCGGCATCTATATGTATGACGGGACTGTTTTCGACAAGGTCAAGAAGCTGGTTCCGAGCGGGCGCGGTGAACTCGAAATCACGGACGTCAACAACGCCTACATTCGCGAAGGCACGATGACGTATTCCTACGTGGATGGCTGGTGGACCGACGCCGGCACGTTTGAATCGCTGCTGCGCGCGACCAACCTGGTGGCGCAATCGGCCAGCCCGGAGCAGCGCAAAAAAGCCGCCGAAGATTAGGCGATGTCTGAGTTAATGTGGGGCGGGTCTTCCGACCCGCAGCCCGAGCTTCTGCTCGGGCCAACGCCAGGCGGAAGCCGGGCGTGCGGAGCAGAAGCTCCGCCCCACAATACACGCCCCTCGACATCCGAGAAATGGCCTAGCGGGAGCGGGCCAGTAGCGCTCCCCAGTGAAAACCGGC
>Ga0302320_10014312_pt1 | contig 16435 bp, 15 predicted proteins | sample Bog_T0_3_FD_202130 | JGI IMG/M metagenome (GOLD analysis project Ga0302320, IMG submission 202130) | Peat permafrost microbial communities from Stordalen Mire near Abisko, Sweden - Bog_T0_3 | ecosystem: Environmental > Terrestrial > Soil > Wetlands > Peat | place: Sweden: Abisko, Stordalen Mire... | reverse complement strand
TTAATATAACTTTGACCGACGGAGAAAAAAATTTAATTTTTTTAGCACTGTTTTCATTAAAAAAAAAATCAAATGAAAAGAAAAATAATTGAAAAAAAAAAATATTTATTCGAAATTTCGCGACGTCAATTTAAAAGTTGATACTAAATTAATCCGAATAGTCGAAAATTCAATTTTATTTCAACTCTTAACTCATTTAATTTTCCATTCAAATAGGAATTTTTTGATGTCTTGTATAATTATTATATTTAAATATTTCAAGTTCGTCCACCCCCTTATTCCTTCTAGCGAACATAAATCTGATGACTTCATCCCCTCCTGACCAATCTTCCCATTACATTTTGATCCAGAGTAATAGATTTTCTCCTCCGATTTTCCATATTTAAAAATAAATGCAATTTTTAAAGAGCCGATGGATATAATTAAGAAAAACTATTTCAAAACAAGGAAAGAAAACCCTTCCCAACCTGGGAACAGTCATGGTAAATTTTATGACATTGCGAATTGTATTAATTTTTTTTAGATGATTCATTTGAGCTTTTAAATGAATTTTGTGAGAACAACTTGGTTATTAACCAGGAAAATTTAAAAGGTTATAGTTCAAGAGAAGCATCTTTAATGGAAATCAAGAGGAACTCCCCTCAAAAGGCAGAGGAACATAAAATTGAAGATAATTATAAGTTAGACCCCACAGTTCAAAGCGAATATGAACCAAATTTAAAAATTAATGATATGTCATTGGATTCCCCTCAAGACTACATAAAGGAAATCTATGCTGCAAACCAGATAAGATCCTTAGAAGCTTCCAAAAGCAGGATTCTCGATGACATTTCATTCAGCCAATCTTCACATAAAATGGAAGAAAAGCATGTTAAAAATAATGAAATTTTGCAAAGATCGGAAATTCAAGTGCTTCAAACAAAAAGGGAAGAGGCTTTAAAAAAACCGGTTTTCTGAATTTATTTTTTTTTGTTTTTTATGTTTTTTAGATGTATTTTAATATTATGATCGTTGGAGCCAGTTCGCTTGGAAAAACCACATTTATTGACGTTTTCCTCAGCAATGTAAATTTATTTCCATAATTTTTTCTGAATTGCATATTCAAGAAATTTGAAAAAATCGACAAAATAAGACCCCCTACGACTGACATATTGGAAACGACTGGTACTTAAGATCTGATTTTTTACAATATTTCATGTTTTTTATTTTTCTTTAGCAAAAATAAAATTCGAAAACTTTCATTTTTTTCTAAAGATGATCGATACTCCTGGCTTTACGCATAACACAAATATTCACACTTATTACAAAAATTTGAAAAAAAACATCATTGAAAGGGTAATTTTAAAAATGATAGCAGAAATTCATGAACTTTTGTTTTTTTAGTTTTCAAAATACAAAAAAGGTCAACTTAAAAAAGATAAAAGGGAATATTTCCAATCTCATAAAGAGAAAACTGTGAAAGAAGAAGTAGATGAGCGGGTATAGAAACAAAAATTATAGAAATAACGATATAAAATTTATTTTTAGATCCATCTCTGTCTTTATTTTGCATCTGCCCCCAGAATCAACGATCATGATTTGTTTCTTTTGAAGAAACTTCAAAAGCATTGCAGCATCATTCCGATAATAGCCAAAGTATATTTTTTAATTTATTTCTCTAAATTATCAAAATATAGGGAGATTGTTATACCCCAGAAGAAATAAAAGAAATTAAATTGCAATTCAATAAAGCCACTCGCGATAAGGGAATTGAATTCTTCGATTGTGCCAGTGTATTTAATTATTCATTATTTTTTTTTTTTCATTTTTTAAATTAAGGCATTGGATAATCCAGAAAAACTAAAACTTCTAAATGACGGACCTTTCGGACCATGTCCTCCGTTTTTGATCATCAGTTCCTTGGAAAAAATCGAGTTGGAGCCGAACAAATTCGCTTATTGCAGGTTTTTTCTATAAAATTATCAAAATTTATAGAAGAATGTTAAAGGAAATATAATTGGGGTGTATGCAATATTGAAAATCCGCAACATTGTGATTTTTCCTTAATGTATAAGTTATTGATCGGATACTTCAGCCTTGAATTGATAAATCTGACCGACTTTTTTTACAAGGCATATTTGAACCACAAGCAAGATAAAAAGAAAAGGCTTAAAGAAGCCCAACAAAAATATAAGATTGGCTTCGGAATCATGACTTTTATCCTTGGAGCGATCTATTTCAAGAAAAACCTAAATTAAACTTACCTCTTATGATAATTACTACGCCAATTTTTAAAATGTTAACTACGAATTAGTTACAATGTTTCCTAAAAATTATTTAAAGAACTTTTGGAGTTTTGTCTATTATATATTTTAATGTTTCCGATGAATTTATTGATATAATATTAATAGTTTTTCAAATTACAAAAAATACGATTTTATCATTAAAATATAAACATGGAGACTTTAAATTTCGAAATTTCAGATGAAGAAAAGGATGAAATAGAGAAACTATATCGCATAATTCATTGCAATAGTATAAAACTCTCAGAAAACGACATCCAGATCTCCAAACTTCTGGAAAAAGAAAACTTTATCGTCACGGAACACATCCTCACATTTATTCAAAACATGACCAAAAGTTTGAATTCGCTATATTTTCTCATTTTAATTTTTATAAAAAGACTATTCCATCACAAAGAATGAAATTGCTATCACAGCAAAAAATTTGGATGTTGATAATAATAATTTCATTTCGGAAACAACCTTCGTCCGAGCCATGACAAAATGGATCAAATCTAGTGGGTTTTATACAGGTCTCTTTCGAAATAATTTGAGTTTGATTTGTGGAGTGAACGAGCGGAAGATTTTTCATTATATTTTGGCGAGTTTTTTTGTGCAAAACTTGAATAATGAAATCAATGATCAATATTATTCTTTGGTTTCTGGGTTCCAAGACATCACAGATCTGGATTTTGTGGACAATGAGCAGAATTTGAATAAAAGCGCAGAGGAAAAGGTATCCTTTCAGAATTTTAGGTGAAAAAATAAAAACAAAAAGATAGGATTAATCAATCAAAGCTTAGAATTGTTGAAAATGCAGGGACCAATCATAAGTTATGAGTTGAACCAAGAAGATTCCAAATATTCAGCTTTGGTGAAAATCAATGAAATGTTGAAGATTATGACTTTTTCACGAAAACAAAACGAATTGAAACTGATTTCACAATTGATTTCGGATATCATCAGTTTCATCTTTAATAACGCGTTAATCATCATCATTAAAATAATAATGGAGGATCAAAGCAATTATTGTGTAAATTCACATTTTTAAAAATAAATTTATTGAAAATTTTCCCCAAAGTTAGAAAGTCTCAAAATAATCTCATACATTTTCGCAACTAATGTGATACAAAATGATGTATATACTCTTTCTAATTGTTTCCGCACATTCCCGACAAGCCAAATTTTATTCAACGTTGAGCTCATCCAGAGATTACTTGATTTAACAGCTTCTGTTTTATCACCACAAGAAGTAAAATCCCAGGCAATATGTTGTTTGTCTCTTTATTGCAAGTTCCATGAAGGAACTGCTCTGTTCCTCCTTAATCAACAAGGAGTCATTGAACTATTTTGGAGCATGGTTGTAGAAAACGACACCACAGGGTTATTGGATAAAGTTAGTTGGTTTTTTGCTGTCTTGTCTGCTGTTCAACTACCGAAAATAATTGTCTCTGTTCATTTTACTCAAATTGTAAGAAATTGTTTTCTAATATATGAATACATTTTAATTTGAAAAGAATAAAATGATGGGAATTGGATTGCAGTTTTTAAAGTTCAATAATGAATTTATCATCAAAAACGGAATTCACATTCTCAGAGGATTATTGCCATTCGTATTCTGAATATTATTTTTTTTTTATATAAAATCAATTTAGAGTAAAATGGATCTAGATATCACATTTTATATTCAGGGACTGTTTGAATGCATCAAATGGAATAATGTAAATATCACAAAATCAGTATTAATTGCCTTCAGGGATCTGATATATTCCAATAATGAAGCACTTATAAAGGTCAGAATCAAAAGTTCATTCAATATTTAGAATTATTTAGGAATTAATCAGAAAAGATCTATTCCAATTGCTCATAAATGTTTTGAGCTTGAATAGCAATTATGTTCTTATGATATTGAATATCGTCAAATCTTTAGCTCAAAAGTCATACTTTTTGGTAAATTTAAATTTTTTTCTTAAGAAAAATAAATTTTCTAGGAAATCTTCGATTCGTCAAAACAGACAATAGTTTTTTTATTAAAGATGCTTAATGAAAACTCAATGGTCAAAAACTATGCCATAAAAATTTTTAAGATAATTGTCCTCAACGCAACTGATATGTTTGTTGGGTGCAAAATAATTTATTAATTTTGGTCCCCCCTCAAATATTTCTATAAATTGTGTGTGCTCCCCCCCCCCCCCGGGGGTGAGAAGGTTAAAGCCCTGAGACAATTAAAATGTCTCACCCCCCCCCCCCTCCAAATATTTTATTTATTCCTCTCAAAAAATTGTTTTGATTGATTTTTAAATTTTTTTTTTTTAGGATTCTTGTTGATCAAAATATAATTCGTTTCATCTTTTATTCGATGGGGAATTTTAAGGAAAATGATGAACTGTTTTCAAGTTTATACAACTACAAGGACTTCAATTGGAATTTCGCCTTTTTAGAAGATTGCCTGACAACTTTGATGGTGATTTTGGACAAAGGAAATTCCTTTGGGGGTTCAGTCAATCAATTTATAAAACATTTCGATTTGGAATGTTTGGAGAAATTCAAATCATCCTTGAACAGTTTATTTGAAAAGGAAAAAGAATGCAAGGTCTTTTTGAAAAAACTCGTGACTTACCGAAATCGAACAATTTCTGTATAAATATTTAAAAAAACTGTTTTTAAATTTTTTCTTTAAAGATGGGAAAATTCATTTATTATTTCATGGAAATTATTGAAAAAAACATATTAATAAGCAATAATAATAATTTTGATGAGAAATCGAGATCCTATGCAGAAATTAAAAGTTTCACCAATTTTTCTAATTTCTTTATAAAAAATGTTAAATTTTAGACGTTTTTGCATACAAATTTTTCGAAATAAATCCAGAAGAGGACCTAGAAGATATAAAACAATCCTTGCAAATTGTATTTTTTTTATAAATTTTCTTTTGAATTCATCATAAAATTTAGAAAATTCGATGTTTTAGTCTCGAAAATTACCCTCAGGGAAAGAATTTCGTCATGAATGTTTTGAAAACTCTAAAATATTCAGATTTAAGACAAATCGTAAAAAAAACTAAATCAATTTTAAATTTTTTTTTTTTTTTCAAGATTCAAATAAAATATAATTATAATGGCCCTTTTTATCTGCATTATGAGGATAATCTCAGCACAGAAAGGCGTGTCATTGAAGATGAGGACTCATATGCTAAAATAATCAGTGAAGTTTTGAAGCAAAGCTTCAAAACAAACAGTGAACTCTCCTTAAAAGTCATTTTTCAACCATTGCTTATGCCAGATTATAGTTCTTATTCAGCTCTAAACTATAGTCCTCTCAAAAATTGTAAAATTATATATTTTTTCTTTATTTTTCAACATTTTTCATCAAAAGTCGAAATGAGAGTTTGTGAGATCTGCTACAACACCTCTATGGTTCCCTATGATCCTTTAAACAAAGGAAAATCATTCATTTGTGAAAACTGCAAAAGATTTGTTATAGGACCCGATTATTCACAAAATTTGCCTATTAAACCTGTTTCCAGCTTCTACTCTCCAACAAGACAACTTTCACTCAAACAAAGGTATTTGTCCTATGAACCATAGCTAAGCATATGACGATATGACGCTAAATAATTAAAAATTTAGGTTTTTTTAATAGATATGATTTTATATATTTTATTTCATTGTAGTTTGTTTTACTTAAAAAGTTTTGATTTTGAAAAAACACAATTCTCCCGTTTTTAAAATAATTATTTAATTTCTGTTTTAATGTCTTTGAGAACTAAATGTTTATATAAAAGGAACGTGATCCTTCAAAATGAAAATGATCATAAAAAAATATAATAAAATGTTTATAATTATTGTTAAACGCTTTATGAAAGAAATGTTAAAATTTCCTGCTGCCAAACATATGGGAAATCTCATCATTTATTTGGTTTTCATTTGCATTTTCTGGGTGCCATTTTTCTTGGCATGCTTGTTTTTCTTCAATCATCTTCGTGAAAGGTTGAATATTGACTTCTGACAATATAGGTTCAGTTTCACTGAAAAAGCTTGTATATTTATTGTGCGGAATTGTGTCAACAGTTGACTTTTCTTCTTCTAAAAACTGGCTTTCTTTTTTAGGTGGAGTTGAAAGACAATGATTCTGATGACAGTTCATAAAGTTTTTAAAATAGTTCTTTGTAATTGCCAGAAAAGTTTGATCATCAGTAAGGAAACCATAAAAAATGGTGTTGAATTCTTCAAGAATTTTCTGTATTATTGAAAAATGGTTAGATTATAATCATAAAATTTGTTTTATTTACAATTTCGACAATATTTTCCTGAATGATAAATTTTGTCAAATAAATAAGCACATCTTCGCTCTGATTGAAGAACAGAAAATAAAGCAAACTTGAAATTCCAATAATGTTTAGCGGATATTCTGTTAACTCCCAAGCTAAAAACAATAAGACTTCTTCAAAAATATTATTAATTACTGGTCAATGCATAAGTAATGAGCTCATCAATGTCATCGAAAATGCTTTTGTTAACATTTACGATTGATGCATTGATTAAGAAACGAATGATGTCTCCTGGCAAAGGAAAAGTCAAATTATATTTGCAGAGTTTTAAAATTTTCATTTCCATTTCATGGAAATCATTAGCGCGGTATTGATTAGCACAGAGGTAGCTTAAATGATGGACTGTCAGCTTTTTATTATCTTCAAACTTTTTTATTTGAAAAAATTAATAAATGTTTATTTTTCTCTTTAATACTTTGGTCGCCAAGAAAAGTGCAGAAGCTGCAAGCAATTGAAATCTATCAGAAGGCAATGCTTCTGTAGTTAGATATTTGTTGATCAAAATAATGGATCGTTGTTTGACTTGAAAGGATGCTCCAAGTTCGTCAACAGTCTAATCAAGAATTTTAACATTTCATTTTTTAGTAAGAAAGAAAATTAATTCATTTTTTTTAAAAAATTATAAAAAAATATTCTTTGAATGAAAAAAACAAAGAAAATCTCGAAATGAGATAAATTATTAAAAGTAGTTTTCAGTTTCTTTTTTTTATCAATATGATTATTAAAAAATCCTCCAAAAACAAATTTGAATTAAAGATTCACTAACTACTAAAAAAATAAAAATCATACCTCTATCACCCACATCAAGAGTCTTTGAAGCTTTTCTTCTGTGTTGTTGCCCTTTTGAATCGAACAAAACGAATTTTTCATTGCCTTCTGGTTTTCATACTATTAAAATTTTAAGTGATTAATTCAGTCAAAAGAAATAAAAAAAATAAATAAAAAAAGTTGATTTTAGAGGTTTTATTTTACTCTACCTTGTTGCTGAAAAACAAATAATTGATTAAATCCTTTTCTAAAAAAGCATCTGGCCAGTTAGAATTAGAATAGATTGCACTCATTTTTTCCATGAAATTATTTATTAAATTATAGAGTTTTTGGTAAATATCTACAAAATGATAGTTTTTATTAAAAAAACTCAAGATAAAACAAATCGCAATCTGAATTTGAGGGGGAAATTTTTAATTAAGAGGCAAAATTCCAATTCAAAAAATATTGGTAATTTCTTTTCTTTTTTTTTGTTTTACAAAAGCCAAAGCTGATTTGTCACTATACTTCGAGGAAGAATTTGTATGTAATCGCTCATTGTAGACACTTTCAATTTCCAAACAAATTTTTTAATTTTTCTCATTTATTCATAAAAAAAAAACCTTTTTCATTTAAATCGTTATTTATTTTTTAGTCCTTTTAAAAATATGGTTTCCTTTCAATCTTTTATAATTGATTCTTATTGCCTTATCTCCAAAATCCCTTCGATTTTCTTCCGGCACATCGGACAGATTCTTAATCCCTGTGAGCATTTCACGCACATGAAATTATGTTTGCATGGCAGCAAAGTTCCATTTTTCGGGTTATCACAACATATAATGCATAAATCATCACTTTCATTGAAGCCTTTAATATCTTCTTCATTCGGATTCGGGGTGCCTTCAGTGCCTTCGGGCAATAGGTGGATATTTGATTTCTGGATGAGAAAGATTTTCAGGACCAAAAAAACATTTCGTTCTCCCAGCCTAAATTGCATCTTCGGGTGCAATTCTTTGGGGATTTGGTCCAAGAATAACCATGTTCTAGATCATGAATTAATTTTTAAATTCTTCGCATAATAATTTTTATAATCAAAAAAATTTTCCTTAAACTTAAAATATGAAATTAAATAAAGTAAACTGAAAACAATAAAGATCTATTCACTGGTTTAACACCCGCCCCCCCCCCCCCAAAAAATCCCACCCTATCCCATCAAAAAAAAAAAAAAAAATAAATCCTTACCCTGCTTCCGAATGTTGGTCTTCCAAAACAATTTCATTTTTTTCATTGCAATAAATCATGCAATGTTTGTCTTCAATCTTTGATTTTTTCTTCGCTTGCAATTTTATATGGCTCTCCTGGCTTTTTCCAATTATCACCCCTTTCTGAATTCCAATCTTCCCAAAATCCAGTTCCTGCGCTTTTTCATTTTCATAGTCTTCATCGTTTTCATTTTCGACCTTCAACTTCAACTTTAAACCCTTCACATCCTCTATCGTTATTGTGTAATAATTCCCAATCTCAAATTTCATATTTTTTTCTAAAACCACAGGCGAATTTATTCGGAACAAGGTTCCCATACAACTTTTCAAATCCTTCAAATAAAACTTATTATCCATAAAAAAAATCTCTGCATGTTTTCGACTGATGTCCGAGTCCAAAAGGACTATGTCATTTTCAGGACTTCGACCGAATTTACCTCCAGCTGTTGGGATTGGATAGTTAGCTTCATCAAATTCATATTTTAGCAAAATGCAGGTTTCTTCGGCATTAAATGGAATGTTCTCCATTGATTCTTGCATTGAGTTTTTGGGTATTATCTTGGGAACATCTTCAAATTTCAAGTGTTTAACACTCACAGTTTGTTCTAGAGGAATTTGGTTTATACCATATAAACTTTCATCATATTCTTCTATTAATCCTTGCCCTGGTTTTAAAAGAAGTAAATCAATGTTTTTTTAAAATGTAGTACACATCGAAATTTTGCGAAGCAGAATATTATTCAAGTTGTATTTTGATTTATGATTCTCCTTGGTAACATTTCGGAAGTCGGCAATTGTTTTTATTCCAGATTTTGCAACTTAAATTTGATTTATGCAATTACAACAACAGCCAATTATTGTTACTTATTTCGAGCTCGATGGTTTTCAAAAAGAGACTGAAATCCTTTTTTTCCCATTCGGAGGAAGGTTTCTTGATTGCATCGGAAATTCTTTCAAAGATCGTGTGAATTGCTTCCTGTTCTAATTTTTTTATAGATTCCATTTTTTAAAAACTAGATTTTCTTTGAAAATTAAATTATTTATTTCTTTTTTAAATTAATATATGTTTTTATGTTTTTATCATTTTTTCAAAATTTTCCAAAAATTTCAATAATTTTTTTTTATTATATAAAATTTCCTAATGCAATAATGCAATGTTTATCATTTGTTTTTCCTCAACTCAATGACCAACAATCCCCCCAAATTTCCATAACTGAGGACTTCACACAAATAATCCTCATTATTTTCTTTCTTTGTATTTCCTAACTGATTCGGGCTCACTGCCAGGGCTTTGAGTCCATGATTGAAATTCAATGTTTTCTTAACCTATTAACAGTTAAGAAATAAAAATAGACAAATTTTACATATGATGGATTGGAAACATTATTATTAGACATATCTTTATTTTTTGAAACATATGATTTTTGTATATTTCCATCATTAACATATTTTTCTTCTTTCTGATTTTGATCTTCGCTTATGATTTCATTTAAAACCTCACAATAAAACGTTTTATCTTGTAACGAGTATTTGCTTTTAAAAATAGGAGAAAGCACTGATCCGTTATTTTTCGGAGTTTTCTTCTTTTTCTTGGAGCTGATCTTTCTTAAAACTTCTGCTTCTGCATAGAAAACGGAACCCTCCGCATCAGAAAAATAAATATATTTGGAAAAATTGCTCGTTTGGCTTTGCTTTTCCATGAAAAAATTTCAGAAAAAACAATAAAAGATCAATTTAATTTACTAATATTGAATCGATCTCGTAAGAATTCGGTTTGCTGTCAACTTGCATCAATTTGAATTTGTCCAAAAAACGTATTTTCATTTTTGAGACCTTATGCAAAGGGAAAAATGAAATCAATATTGAAGAAGGAGAAGTTCCTTCTCTATTCACAACAATGAACTTGCCTCCTTTATCCCATAAAATATTGAACACTTTTTTCTAAATTTAAATAAATTTTCAATTATTTTTTTTTTTATGATATACCTTCGAAATATGGATTTCAAATAATGGAATTTCATAATTATGAGTATCAAAAATCTTCAAAAAACCATCATTTGAACTTGAAGAGAAAAGAGGGTTTTCTTCGCTGTTGCATGGAAAGAATCTCAAATCTGTGATTTCTTCAGAATGCGCTTGATAATAAGTTTTGATTATTTCAAATTTCGATTCTGTCTCTGAAATCTTGGCTAGGAAAATGTTTCCATTTTGATCTCCACAGGCTAAAATATCGTTTTTCTCGTTGTTGAGCCAATCAAAGGCTGAAATTGTGATTTCTGGGAGAAAAATGTTAACCTGGCATTGAAGTTCAAAGACTTGGTTTGGTTGAGGATGTTGGAGGATTGGAAGGGAATATATCACAATTCTGCCATCAGAAGTTAAAACTGACAAAAGTCCAATTTCTAAATGGTAAATTGATTTTATATAAAAATTATCATTATATATTATAATTTGTTCAAATTACCATGTTTGCTATTTGATGGCTTGGGAGACCATTTAATATCGAAAATGCCTCCATTATTGATTTGAATTGTATAAACTTAAAAAACCATAAAAATCATATAGATTATATCTAAATTTATCTACCTAATTGTGTTTTTTCAAAGGTCTTTGTTAAAGTGTTCACAACCACTTTGTAAATTAAGATGTGACCATTTTGACTCATTTTCTTATTTGTTTCATTATCCAATTGCAGATAATTTAAATTTAAAATTTTTCGAGATAATTGTGATAATTCATCACCCTCTTTCGAAAAATCCACACTACACACTCCAATCGCTAAATACTCAGAACAAAGGCTCTGATCATGAACTCGATTAGCCCAAGCCAAAGCGGAGATCGGAAACCCAACATTTATCATTTCCATAATTGCATTATTATTATTATTATTATAATTGAAAACATTCAAACTTTGAAGTTCAATATTCTCAGAATGAGAGTTGCTATTTGATTTAATTTTTAACTTTAACGGAGGTCTCCCAAGTGAAGGGTGTGGACAATTGCATCTAGAATAAAAAATTGTTTCGTTTTTATCCAAAATAAATCTTTGACTTCTTTAGTTTTTCATGTAAAATATGATTTGGTTGGAAAATTCTTGAGGAAAAGTTTTGAGAAATATCAAAATCTGGAGATTTATCATGGTTGTTCAGACGATTGAACTCATCCTTAACGAAAAAAAGTTTTTAAAAGCAAGAAAATGTTATATTATACCAAAAATGTCATCGACTTTTTAATAGCGAACGCCTGTTGCAGATTTTTGCTGATTAGAACTTTTTTTTTCTTCAGTTTTTCTAAAATCTCTGATGATTCGTTCTTTTTCTTTATAGCCTTCTGGAGCTTCTGATCAGTCTGGCAATCAGGACATACACTTGTATGGATTGGTATCATTTTGTTGCATTTAGCATTTTTGCAAAATTTTGAACCTCGCTTACATTTTTTTGGTTCAGGAATTTCTTTAGGCTGAAATAACAATGGTTATTCTCTAAAAAATTATAATATTTTACAGTTTCCTTTAGACTTTTCTGTTCCTTTGTTTTTTTAATTTTTTTTTTCACAGCGATTTTGTTCACTCCCCTTGATGGAATTTTTTTTTTAAGTAATAAAAATTATTCTTGACTTGTTTTGATTGTTTTTTTGTTTGTATTTTCCGTTTTTTAATTGTTTTTCCTTCAGGTGCTTGCTTTTCATTGTTTTACTATTTTCTTTTATTTTTCAAAATAATTATTATTGTAAAAAAAGCTATTTTTTCCTAATATTTAAATTATTAGAAAAGAAAATTATTATTCTTATTTTTAAAACAAGCTCAAATTAATTACAATTAAAAAAAAAATATTAAATAGACTTTTTAAACATTCTTTTTAATCTTTCTCTAATAATATTATTCCAATAATTCTTCAGCTTTGTGCTGATAATTCGAATAAATGATATTATTGTCTTCTAAATATTCCTCTGCCTTTTGGGAAATTAATTTCCATGAGCCTTCATTCTTCGTGAATTTCGTCTTTAAATAGCACAAAATTATAATTGTGACCCAAAGTTCATTCGTGTTGATTTCTTTGGGCTTTTGGTTCAAAATTTGCTCTGATGTTAGTTTCAATAAAGTAAACATTTCAGCAGTCGCTTCCCAATAACCACCCAATTTCTGTTTGGCCAAAATCTTCAATAACAATTCTTTATCTTCCGTTTTTTCAATAACAGATTGTTTTTTTTCTTCCTTAGTTTCTGACAAACCAGAGAGATCCAAGAATTTTTTCTTAATCATTTTAGATATGGGTCTTTTGATTGCTTTTTCTTCCTCTTCGTCATCATCACTATCACTTTCATTGGGCAAGTTTCTAATAATTTTTTCTTCATCTTGAATCTCAGCTTTTTTATTCATAATCATTTCTTTCGGCGCTGCCCTCGTCCTCATCGAAACCCTATTGTTTTCACTTTTTTTCATCATCTTTGTTTTTTTCATCATCTTTGTTGAAGTTGGTGAACCAAAAGAAAGATTTCCCAAAAAACCACCTGAACTTTTTTTGGCTATGCTACTATTTTCTACAGGTGAATAATCAGCTGAAACAATAGCAGGAATTTCTACCTTTTTCTTTAACATGAGAGAAGAATTTTTAGGATCTCTTTCCTGGATGACACAGATAAAAGCTGTAAATATTGTGAGAATCTGATATTTAATGGCCGAATGAAGACAAAAATCCGCTATGTCTTGTTTTTTTGCAATGAACACGTCATCCTTATAATTCTGCTCATAAGAGATGCTTCTGCTGACAGTTTTAATCATTTTAAAAACTCCATAACGGTGTAAGAAATCTGTTTTCATCATGAAGTCAGTGGCTCTAATATTAATTTCTTCACTGATTCTTTCCTTTTTAAGGCTGTCAGCATAAGAAAGTTTGAATAAACTTTGATTCGAATCAGCAAACTTTTTATTGAAGAAGACATAAAAGTTTAACGTTTCATTTTTCCTGATGAAATGCATACTTTCAGGCAATGGACTAATCATTTCAACCATCGTTTTATCATATTCTAAATTAATATCTGTCAAAAAAGGAGTTAACGAATCTTGCAACAATGTTACGATCTTTGCATTCATATCCTCATTATCGGCTATGAATTCATATTTTCCTTTGCCAGCTCTTGCCCCTTCAGTAATTAATTCTTGAGAGCATCCATTCCCTATACCAATCGTATATATTCTAGATTTTTCATTATTTTTTGCAATTAGTTCAAGAACTTGATTTGTATTGGAAATGACACCATCCGTTAGAACGAAGATATTTTTGGGATAACCTTTGATTATATCGATTTTGAAAACTTCTTGCAAAGGGTCAAATAATTCAGTGCCCCCGAAATTTGCTGAAAATGTTTCAATATTTTTTATTGCTGAATCAACTCCTGCCTCTGAGTATTTCTCACTCTTTTTCCCAAACATCAGGTCATACTTATCTCCAAAGCTCACAATATTAAAAAAACTGTCTGGTGGCATTGATTTCAAAAATATCATCAACGCCTGCTTAGCCATTTCAATCCTTTTGCCGCTCATAGAACCACTTCTATCGAGAACAAAGATGAATTCTCCTTTGGATTTTAACGCGCTGATTTTATATTCATTTTTCACAGAATTTGTAAGGAAGGCTTCATAAGCATCGTTATCAGATGCTGTGTTGAAATTAGGAAAGAAACTCATCATTGCACAATATGGATATTCTAAATCATCATCTTTATGGGCTAAAACCCAGCTTGGTTTATTAATTGCTTCATTTTTGAATAAAATGGTATAGTCTTTGTTAGGTATTTCTTCTTTCTGGAAGGTTAGAGCACATTTGGTTAGACTTTTATCAAGATACTCAGTTGAAACTTCATGGGAGGATGATTTGACGAAAGTTATAGCTGATGATGAAATTATCACAGTTCTTATGTTCCATGGGTACTTTTGATCATTTTGTTGAGGACTAATTTGAGCCAAATTTCGCAAATTCTCTATATCAGGATCCTGTGAATTCTGATGCCTGGATTGATATCGAGGAGTCAAAGTTGATGGTATGGTAAGTCTCCAGAATTTATTTAGACAAATTTCCAATTGTTGCAGATATTTGAACTTTATCGTAACAGCTTTTTTAGGAGGGATGTTTCCAACTTTAATTTTCACAAGATCCTGTTGTTCGGAGCTAATTTCAGAATATGCTGCCATGTTACCTTTTTTTATGTTTTCTTGATATTCGGCTTTTGCTTCTTCCTTTTCTTTAATTTCTCCTTTGATTATTTTATCATCTATTTGGGCCTCGAAATCATAGAAACATGCCTCATTGGCCACGGAGAAACAAAACTCAGTCTCAATGGTCAGGGTTGGATCATCGTTGAAATATTCTTGGCTTATGGAGATGAAAGCTAATGAATCTATTATCTCAACTTCATAATTCAAAGACTTTAAAGGAATTCTTTGTTGGGTCTTGATGTCTATTAGATAGCTGTAATATAAGCAACATCGACATGGGGCCACCTTGAGTGGAGGAACTTTGAAAATGAGCTTATCTTGGGCTGAGCCTCTTTTACCAAAGAGATTTTTTAGGAAGTTCATTTAATATTGTATTTTGTTTTTATAAATATTTTTGTCAGAAACCATCTAAACTTTAGGATTTTTCAATTGACCGTTTTTTTCTATTGTTTATATAATTATATTTTTTTTTAAAACTGCTGTTTTATTGAAAATTTTGAAAAAATAAAAAAGGATTTTTTTTTTTTTAATTTTCTTCGAGGTAAAATCAAATGTTTATTTTTCGAATGTAACCTTTCAATAAACTAAATATTTCCTCAATGGGTGAGATCATGGGAGAATATTTGCATTGAAAACCACTTCTTCTTGAAATGATTAAGAACTATTTACTTGTTTGAGAAGAGCGTAATCGATGCTTTCGACGTTTGAGATATAATCATGGAGTTCTTTCGCGTGTTTGATAAGGGGAAGGATTTCGAGGAGATGTAACTTGAGTTTTGAGTTAGCTTTCCTTGATATTTATAGATATCTTTTATTAAAAATAAAAAACATGAGGACTGTTCTTTGAATTTCATCCAGGACTTTTCCTCAAGCCAATTTTATATGTCTCTTGACGATGAAAAGAACTAATTTTTGGAGTATTTTAATAGAAATATAGATAATAACAGTTTTCCTCAAGCAAATGATGCAATCTTTATAGCGAAAGCCAAAAAAATCACTATTTGATGCGAACAACCCTGCTTTAAAGAAAAAAGGAAAAAAAAAATGAAAAAAAAAATCTGCTTTTTTGAAAATGATAATTTCTTTGTTGCTGTAACAATAGCAAAAGTTTTCCTCTTTTATATATTTTTTCAAAGGGATATTCCTTTATGCAGAGCAAGAAATAAACAAAATGAAAGTAAATGGGAATTTATTTGAACATTCTAGATACAAAAAATGGAAAACTCCAACAAAGGACAAGATGAAAAAATATTTTGGCCTTATTTTATGGTGAGGACTGAAATCCAATGTCGATTTGAAAGGTAATGTTATTAGTAAGTCCTAAACGCTGATCCCAGTTACAATAATCCAAAGACCCTGGGGTTGCCTTTAGAATTATCAATTTTATGCTCTTCTTCAGGATTGATTTTGAAGAAATCTAAGCCAGCTCGCTCGTCCTTCGGTGTACACGGCTACTAAGACCTTTTTGCTGAAACAATCCATAAAGCGGAAGGTTTAGGTTTCCATATAGAAATAAAATTATTAGGATGAGTTAAATTCATTAAAAAAATGGGTTTTATAGATATATATATATTTATTTATTGGAATTTATAGAGAAAATAAAATAATATTATTTTGTTTT
>Ga0302320_10014311_pt1 | contig 16435 bp, 13 predicted proteins | sample Bog_T0_3_FD_202130 | JGI IMG/M metagenome (GOLD analysis project Ga0302320, IMG submission 202130) | Peat permafrost microbial communities from Stordalen Mire near Abisko, Sweden - Bog_T0_3 | ecosystem: Environmental > Terrestrial > Soil > Wetlands > Peat | place: Sweden: Abisko, Stordalen Mire... | reverse complement strand
AATGGCGCGCGGCTGCTCCCATATCTCCTTGAGCATGAAGTGCTTGTAGCCGCCCTTTTCCGCTTGCACGGGGTCCCATTGAATGCGGGTGATGGAGCGCTGGATGGGGTCGCCGTCGAAGTTGGTGAGGGCGACGCCGGCCAAGGTGAGGATGGCCATGTCGCCGTCGGCGAGAAAGTAGATGTTGCGTGTGTGATGAAGGATTCCTGGGACGTCTGAGGCTACAAAAGACTCGCCATCGCCGACGCCGATGACTACTGGTGGACCGAAGCGGGCGACGACGATTTTATCGGGCTCGGACGCGGAAAGCACGCCAAGGGCAAAGGCGCCGGTGAGGCGCTTGACGGCGCGGCGGACGGCGACTTCAAGAAGAATGGGCTGACCCTCGGCCTCCGCATCCTTCTGCACCTGCTCGATGAGGTGGGCAATGATCTCGGTGTCGGTCTCGGTGACGAAGTTGTGGCCCTGAGCGATGAGCTCGCGCTTCAGGTCGAGATAATTTTCGACAATGCCGTTGTGGACCACGACGATGCGGCCGGTGCAGTCGCGATGGGGATGGGCGTTTTCTTCAGTGGGGCGGCCGTGCGTGGCCCACCGGGTGTGGCCGATGCCGTAGGTGCCCTCGAGGGGATGCTCGCGCAGAACCTCTTCAAGGTTGGCTAGTTTGCCGGGTGCGCGACGGACTTCAAGTGTGGGACTGGAAGGGCTGCCGACGGCGATGCCCGCCGAATCGTAGCCGCGGTATTCGAGGCGCCTTAGCCCCTCGATGATGACAGGAACGACTTTCTTGGGGCCAACGTACCCGACAATTCCGCACATAGAACGATTTTAAGCGAAGAGGCGGGTTTGAGCTTCCAGCCCCGGGCTCTCAGCTTCCTGGGCAACCCTCGCTTTTGCGGTCTATCTGGGTGGCCGCCCGCTGACTCTATTGCAGAATGACTTCGACGCCCTTGCGGCGGATGACATTGAACAAGGTAAGCGCTGGACCTTTTGGCTGCTTGACGCCTCGCTCCAGCTGGGAGATATAGCCCACGGTGAGATTGAGGTAGCGGGCAAACGCAGCCTGGCTCAGGTTTGCGCCTTCCCTCAATGCGCGGATTTCATCGCCCGTGATCGATTGGGCCGTGCCCAGAGGAGCTTTGCCAAGATGGCGAACGGTGATCTTTCGATAGGTGGCGTCGTCCATCACGCCGATGCGGTGCTGATCTTCGGCCATTTCGAGAATGGCCTCGTTCAACCGGCCTGATGTCTTTTTATTAGTCATGGTCAACCTCCTCTAAAGCGCCGTCTTCGATGGCCTGGGCGATCTTCGGTGGCAGAGCGTTGAGCCAGTTTTGCCCCACATTCCGCAATTCAACCAATTCTTCCGAGCCGATGTTCTCGCGTTCGTTCTTAGCAAAGGCGTAAAGGAACACCGCCCGACCCCGCGCTCTGTAAGCGACGATCATGCGATAGCCGCCTGATCGCCCCTTCCCTTGCCGAGCGACGCGCTGCTTAATAATGCCGCCGCCTAAATCGGCATCGACAAGGCCCTGCTCGGCACGCGCGATGGCCTCCCACAAGCTCGAATCGGTTACTTTTTCGTGCCGGGCAAACCGCGCAAGCCACTTCGTCTTGAAGATCCGCATTTCGTTCTCTGACACTAAGAACTATAGCACATAAAATCATACCTGGAGAGTACGATTCGCCCTGCCCTCACACGAAACCATTGCCTCGTCGGGAATCAACCCCTCGACCTAGTACCGTGACCGCATGATTTGGTAATTACCGGATTGTAGCGCCGGTCTCCAGACCGGCTGTAGCGTGGGCGTCCTCGCCCACGCCTCTCCGATATCGATTACCAAATCATGCGGTCTGAATACTAGTGGTCGATGGTCAGGTTCAAGGCCAGGTTTGCGGTTTGCGAGCCGCTGGTGGCGGTTACGGTGAACGCGGCATTTGTGGGGGGCGGGATAACGGGCGTGGTGCTGCCGCTGCCGCCGCAGGCGCTTACTCCCGTGACTGCCAGGAATGCCAGCGCGAGAAGCAGGTGCCTTGCGTTCTTTCTTCTCCCCCAGAGCAGGAAGGCGAAAAGGCCTGCGTAACTCAAGGGCAGAGTGCTGCGGAAGAAAAGCGGCTGGGAGGCTTTCGCTGTGGCCGTGGTGGTGATGGTGACGGCGACCGGGACAGACACGGTGATGGCGGAGAGGGTTTCAGAGGCGGGCACAGTGCATTGCACTCCCGCGGGAGCGTTGGTGGAAGCGCAACTCAAGGCGACGACGCCGGAGAAGTTTGTGCCGGTGAGGGTGAGGTTGTAGGTGGCTGTCGCGCCGCCCTGCACTGCCTGACTGGAGGATGTGGCCGTGAGTGCGAAGGGTGCGGTGATGAGCAGGATCGCCGGTTGGGACGTTACTGAGTTGTAGTTGCTGTCGCCGGAGTACTGGACGGTGAGGCTATGGACGCCATCGGCGATGAAGGTGGGCGTGAGGGGGACATTCGCATACCACGCCGGCGGGGTCAGCGCGATGGGCGATGACAGGGACGTGGCCCCGTCGAAGAACTGAACGGAGCCACTGGGCGGGATGGCAACGAAGTTGGCATAGAGAAAGGCGCTCAGGTTCACCTGTTGGCCGGAGATTGCGGTCGCCGGGGTGTTCAGCAAGAGCAACTCCGGGTTGCCCTTGGTGATGGTGACTGTGACGCCGCTGCTGACGCTGGGGTTGTAATTGTGCGGAACGGCGGCATCGCCACTGAATGCGGCGGTAATGACGTGCTGACCGATCGCGAGAACAGTGTTCGAGGTCTGGCCGTCGACATATTGCGCGATGCCGCCGGGCTCGGGTCCGAGCGCGACTGTGCCAAGCACATTGCCGCTGTCGGAAAAAGTGACGGAACCCGTGGTGGGAAGTAGCTGCGAGAGGCCGGCGACGTTGGCGTTGAACGCAAACGCATTGTTGGGATCGCCGTAGTCGAAGGTGGTGGTTGGCGTAAAGGTATTTCCCGTGAGGCCAGCCAGGATTCCGGGGTGCAGGGCGGTGGTGGTGTTCTCAGCCATAACGCTTAGCGCGATGGAGTTGGATGTGCTGCCGGCGAAGACGCCGTCGCCGGGGAAATAGGCATAGAGGTTGTAGTTGGAGCCGGCGGGAAGGTCTTTGACGTTGAGTGTCCCGGTGGTTGCGGTGCCTCCGCTGCCGGTGATGGGCGCGGACTGGATTCCAACATTGGGAAGGAGATTGCCGCCCTGGGCGAGCAGAGAGATTTCGGTGCTGGGCGTTTTCGAAGTGCTGGCGCCGAGTGCTGCAACCGAAACGGTTACGGAAACCGGCTGGCCGTGGACGATGCTGACGGAGTTCGAGGGCAGCGCCGTACCGTTGAACGAGGCGGACAGCGTGGTGGAGGAACCATTGAATGCCGCCTCGGCAGCTACCCAGGCGTTGACGAGTTTGGAAGCATCGATCGATCCGAGGCCGGTGGCTGGATCGTATCCAGGGACCGCGTTGTATCCAAGCTGGCCGGCCTTGTCGCCGGGAGGGGCGAAGACGAGCGTGTCGTCGCCGGGAACGCCGTTGTCGCCGGTGGTGATGTCGTTGAAGACGCATGTCGGGCCGGGGCGGGCTGTGGGATTGGCCTGGCTGGCGGAGTTGCATGCGGGGTAATTCGCGCTCTCAGCAGCGCCCAGAGAGTAGAGCTCGAAGTTAGCCAGTCCCTGGCGGCTGTTGGTGGCTTGATCGACGAGGGCCATGATGCCGGCCATTGCGGGTGACGAGAAGGAAGTTCCTCCTCCGAAGCTGCTGAAGGTGACTACGCCGTTGCTCACCTGACAGTCCGGCTCGAAGTAATTCTGGGTCAGGCAAGTGACGTAGGGGTCGTGGTTCTCCGATGCGGACAATGAGACGTCGGGCAAGGCGCGCATGGGAATCTTGGCGCCGGACAAGCCAAGGATGGGGAGGGTTTGCCAGCTTGGAACGGGATAGATGGTGCTGATGCCGCCTCCCGCGGCATAGGCGCACTTGGTGACGCAATCGTTCCAAACCATCTCAGGGATGTAGCCGTTTGCGAGACTTGTTGTGGCGTTCCAAAACGTTGCGTTGGCGCCGCCGTTGATGGTTTCGTCGAACTCGGCGCCTCCCACTGAGGTGTTGAAAGGCGTGGAGCTGAGGCCGTTGACGGCCAGATCGGTGTTTTCGGTGTATGGCGCATTGTCCGGCTCGCAACCGGCCGCGCCCCAATCGCCGGATGCGACAAAGACGCTGATGCCCTGTGCGGCGGCTTGCTCGTACAATGCGTTCCAAAATGCGTTACCGGCGCTGCCAAAGTCCTGCTCACACTCAGAGAAGCTGTAATTTACGATGGGCGCCAGGTTGTTATCGACGATATAAATTGCGGCTAGATCGGTAGGACCGGTGGCGAGGGTTCCAATGCCGACGACCAGGTCGATGGTGGCTTTGGGAGCGACGGCGCCCGACCACTCGACGTCGAGGGTAGCCTCGGCGTCTACCCCGTTTAACGCGATGCTGGGGGTGGTGAAAATGATGTTGGGCGGGTTGGGAGGCAGGCCAAAGATTTGCCGGAAGTTGGCCACATCGTCGATGCCGGTGCTGGCGATGGTGTTGATCGGTCCCTCCGCGATAATCGCGATGGTCTGGCCGGTTCCATCGATGGGCGTGGTCTTTGGCGATGGGGAGACACCGTTGTAGAGGGGATTGAGGTCGTAGATGGTTGCGAAATCGGGCGGAGAGATGGCGTATTCACCCTGCCCATAGGCCATGAGAGGCTTTCCGCCGATGATTTGCGCAGTTGCCTTTCGGTTGGATGGGACAAAGGCCGGCTTGCTATAGAAGTCGTGGAGCGAGACCAGGCCACGCACGAACGGGGACAACGCCGCGGGGATGCCGATGTCAGAGGCATTGGCGGTGTGCAGTTCGCCGTCGACCTGGTAATGGCGCATTTGGGTCTGGAATGCGGACTCGACCTCGGATACGGTTCCCGAAAACTCGATCCAGCGGCGGCTTTTGGCGACGGCGATTCCCGTGAATCCCTGTTGTTGAAGCCAGGCGGTGACTTGCTGAAGCTGTTGATCGGAGGGGCCGAAGCGGCGGCCAAATTCTTCCGGCGTGATCCAACGATGGAAGTCGGGCGAGCCCTTGGTTTGCTGGCTGTCGACAAAGGTACGGGCCTGGTACTCCCGGTCTGGGGTTGGGCCGAGCACCAGAATCATGCGATCGAGGGACACTCCTCCATCGAGTGGTCCGGCGTCGAATTCAGGCTTTGCCTTGGGATGAGTGGAATTGGGAATCCGAACGCGCACTGGATTGTCGAGCGGCGTTGCGCTCGACGAGGACTGCGCCGGAAGAGCGGTTGGAGGAGGTTGGATCTGGGCAATGACTGGAATCGAGAAGGCGATTCCCATAATCATTGCCGCCGCATTGACTCTTGGCAAAGAAAGCATCTCAGCCTCTAAGACTCGCGAACAGTATACGTCTGATTTTCTGAGGCTCCGGCGGGGCTGCATCACGCACGATGCAGTTTTCAGGGACGAGCCGGATGGATTGCCGGGTGCCCCACCCCTGAATCGTCCGCCGCGGCGGAATTCAAAGGTGGGAAACCTCACCCTCAACCAAGGAGTCTTTCTATTCCCTATTCCCTATTCCCTATTCATCCGTGGAAACTCCGTTGTCCCCATGTCCTTTTTCCCGAGCAGGCGATAGACCGGTTCTGCGCCGGCCGCGCCCAGGAAATTCCCCTTCGCATCGGCCCAGCCATCCTTGTTCTCGACGTTGTCCCCGGCCCCGATAAAGACCGGCCGAGGCGCGCACAACGCGATCAGCTCATGCGCATCGACGGGGAGATCGCCGGGCGTAAGCGGACCGGCGTACTTCAGAAAATTGCCGCCCATCCAGTGATATTCGCTGGCTGCTGCCAGGTTTTCTGTCAGTTCTCCGTAGATGTGCCGGTACATTTTTGCGCCGCCGGTGCCCGATGAGCTGATGTAGGCAACGGCAAAGCGCGGATCGTAGGCCATGGTGACCAACGCGGTCTTTCCAAACCGCGAATGGCCCTCGATGCCCACCTGCTTCGCATCGACAGCCTTGTCGGTCTCAAAGTAATCGAGAGCCCGGCTTGCGCCCCAAGCCCAGGCACGCAACGTGCCCCAATCGCCCACGCTGCGCGGCTGGCCCTTGTTCATGAGGCCGATGATGCCTGCTGTGAGGCCTGCGCCGTTGTCCGCCTGGAAACTGGTGGGAGAGAGCATTGCGTAACCCCAGCCTTTGGCCAGCACCTGCTGCTGCCAAGTCGGCCCCGTGTTGCCCGGGCCGCCCGGCATCATCTCCGGAATGCTGCGCGCGATTGCCGTCATGAACTCGTTGCTAAAGGCCAGCTCCATGATGACCGGCACAGGCCCCGCGGCGTTGGCCGGCGTGGCCAACGTCACTTCAATGTTCACGGGTATCGCCGGATCGATAGAGTTGTCTACGTGGCCGAACAGCTTCTTGGTCACCACGGGCACATCGCCGACGGTCTCGTTCTTCGAACTCACGACCTCCCAGGTCACTTTGGGCAGGTTAGCCGGTGCGTGGCCGAGCACCTCGTTGTCGAAGTCCGCCACAATCTCAGGGCGGCGCTTGGTCCACCAGACCTTGGCCGAGGTCACAGGCTTGCCGTTCTTGAGCACCAGCGGATTGGGTTGGGTTGGATAGACATTGGCCTTCGCCTCGTCGTAGTTCACTGCAAACGGCGACTTCGGATCGTGGCTCGCGCCGGGGCGGAGCTGCTTGATCCCCAGCAGGTCCATCATGTGCTGGTGATCTTTTTCAGCCGCCACCTGGGCTGCTGAAGGCGGAGCATGCAGGTAGCGGCCGGCAAAGGCGATAAACGTGGGCCAGTTGGGAGCAGGGGTGTGCCCGGCCGTATGCTGGCGAAACGCAACATCCCCATCAATCAGAGTCGTCTCCATGGGCGGAAAGACAGTGGTCCCCAGGTCCCGCTTGCCGAGCAGCTTGTACACCGGCCCGGCTCCCACGCCGGCAAGAAACATGCCTTTGGCGTCGACCCATCCATCGCCCTTGGTGGCCCCGCCGCTGATGAATACCGGCCGCGGCGCGCACAGGGCAACGAGTTCGTGATTGTCTACCGGCATGTCGCCGGGGGTCAGCGGGCCGGCGTACTTCATGAAGTTCCCAGCCATCCAGTGAAACTCGCTGGTGGCGGCTACGTTGCCCACCTGCTCGCCGAAGATGTGCCGGTAGAGCTTGGCGCCGCCTTCGCCCGAGGAGCTGACGTAGGCTATCGCCAGGCGCGGCTCGTAGGCCATCGACACAATGGTCGCTTTCCCGTATCTCGAATGGCCTTCGAGGCCAATCTGTTTGGCGTCAACAGCTTTGTCGGTCTCGAAGTAATCGATGGCCCGGCTCACGCCCCAGGCCCAGGCCTTGAGCGCGCCCCAATCGTCGAGCTTGCGCGGCTGGCCTTTGTTCATCAGTCCGATAATCCCCGCGTTCAACCCCGCGCCATTGTCCGCCTGGTAGCTGGTGGGAACCAGTTCCGCATAGCCCCACCCCTTGGCCAGCACCTGCTGCTGCCAGGTTGGACCCTGATTCGCGGGACCGCCAGCCCCCTGCGGAAACCGCGCGGCCATGGCCGCCATGAACTCCCGGCTGAAACCGAACTCCATGATCACGGGAACCGGCCCGGTGGCGTTGGCCGGGGTGCTGAGTGTCAGATCAATGTCCACTTTAATTTCAGGGTCAATCGAGTTGTCGACATGGCCGAGCAGCCGCTTGGTGATCACCGGCACATCGCCGTTCTTCTCCTGGATGGTGCTCACGACTTCCCACGTCACTTTGGGCAGGTTCGCGGGCACGCGGCCCAGGATTTCGCGATCGTAGTCTTCCACAATCTGCGGCCGGCGTTTGGCCCACCATTCGGCCGCGGTCGTCACTTTGGTTCCGTCTTTCAGAACCAGCGGATCGGGCAATGTCGGATAGACGTCCGCCTTCGATTCGTCGTAGTTCGCCGCGTAGGGCGAGGTGGCGTCGCCGCTTGCCCCGTGCCGCAGTTCCTTGATGCCCAGCAGGTCGAGCTCGCGCTGGTGTTCCTTTTCCGAAGCAGCCTGCACGGCCAGTTGCTCTGGCGAGGGCGCGGGGCGCGCCGGGGCGGCCTGCGTCGCGGGCGGGGGCGCGGGGGCAGTTTGCGCCGTCAACCGGCCCGAAACGCCGGAAACAAGAGACACCAGCACGACAAGCCCGCATCGGGAATTCAGGCGCGATCTGGACATGGAAAACCTCATTTCGGAGACTCTCCTCGAAGGGGAACCGAAGCGGGGCAAGTTTATCGATTTAGCGTGATTTGGGCAAGAGCAAACCCCGCACGGATGCCTGCGCCTGACCCCGGAAACCCCGAAAGAACGCCTGCCGGATCCCCCGGCTAAACGAAAGTACTCAAGAACCGGCGAATTGAGCCGATAACTCCAGCAAATCACGCAAGAAAGGCTTTCCGCGATGCAATGGCTGCGCAATCTTCCGATCTCCCGCAAATTCAACTACGCCTTTGGAATCGTGTGCAGTCTCTGCATCGTGCTGGGAGGCTACACTTTTTTCACATTTCACGGCATAGGCGGCAAGGCCCACGATGTCAGCGATAAAGCGCTTCCTTCGCTGGTGCATCTGGCCAGCGCCCGTGGAGCAATGAACGTGATCCGCCGCGAAGACCTGGACCTGATGCTCTGCCAGAAGGCGGACTGCATCGACAATCACAGCAAGAACCGCCAACGGGCGGTTGAGGCATACCAGAACAGCGTCAAGGCCTATGAGCCGGCGGTCAGCTATCCGGGGGAGCGGGGGATTTATGAAAAACTCCAGACCTCATGGGCGCAGTATTTCGATACGAGCGAGCGGGGGGTTGCGCTTGTGATGGCCGGCAAAACGGGCGATGCGCTCGATGTGCTGAGCGGAGACGTTATCATTGCGCAGTTCAGTGCGGCGATTGCGTCCATCAACGACGACATCGACCTGAACGTGAAGGGTGGGACTGAAAGCGCCGAGGGCGCCACAGGCGCCAGCAGCCGCGCCACCTGGATCGGCTCCGCGCTTACGCTGCTGATCGCCCTGCTCTGCGCGGTCACCGGCAAGATTCTGACCCGGGAGATCGCGCCGCGCCTGGACCATCTCAAGGTCGCGGTGGAGGCGATGGCAGCCAAGGACATGACAGCGCACATCAGAGTGACCGGAACCGATGAGATTGGCCGCCTGGGCGAGGCGATCAACAGCAGCGTGGCCTCCATCCGCGGTGTTCTCCAATCGGTAGCCCAGGCCGCGGACACGCTCTCCGCAGCCACCACCCAGATCAGCGCACGCTCGGTGCAAAGCGCCGGGAATGCGCACAGTCAATCGAGCAAGACCAACCAGATTGCGGCGGCGGCTCAGGAGATGACCGCGACGATCGGCGAAATCAGCCACAACGCCGAGAGTGCAGCCGGCGCGAGCCGCGAGTCGGCGCAGACCGCACAGCAGGGCGGATCCACCATGCAGGCGGCAACGGTGACCATGGAGAAAATTGCCGCCGCCACCAGCACCGTATCCGTCAAAATGAGCTCTCTGGCGCAACGCTCGGAGGAGATTGGGAAGGTGGTCAACGTGATTCAGGAGATCAGCGAGCAAACCAACCTGCTGGCCCTGAACGCCGCCATTGAAGCGGCCCGCGCCGGCGAACACGGACGCGGGTTCGCGGTCGTGGCTGGCGAAGTCCGCCGGTTGGCCGAGCGCACCAAGGGCGCGACGGAAGAGATCGGCGGCACCATTCGCAACATCCAGGAGGAGACCCGCGAGACGCTCCAGGTGATGGAAGACAGCCGTTCAGCCGTGGAAAAAGGCATGGACGAAACCTCAAACGCTCGCACCAGTCTCGAGGCGATCATCGAGTCGTCCCGGCATGTCGAGCACCAGATTCATCTGATCGCGACCGCGGCTACCGAACAGACTTCGGCGTCGAGCGAGATCGCCGAGTCCGCCGGACAGATTTCGCAGTTGGCCACTGAGAACGCACAGGGCGCGGAGGAAGCTGTTGAAGCCCTCAAGAACCTGGCCTCGCTTGCCAGCGATCTCGACGGTATGATTCGCCAGTTCCGGCTCGACGACGGCTCTCAGCCGGGCGCATCGTTCACCGCTAGAACGCAACCCGAGCGGAGGCCGGCTATGCGGCCTTTGCATTCCTAGCGATTTTCTCCTCGCGTCCCCCGGCGACAGTTCGCTGTTTGTCGCCGGAGCGCAAAGATGGCGGCAGACCAGGATCCCCAGATCTGTTTCCCGGCAGCCAAGCCCGGCTCCGGGAAAGGTTGGTCTGCCGCCGCGCTTTTTCGCACCGCCGGCACACGAGTTCCGTCACCCGGAAATTGGCGCAGGATTCTCCCGTGGTCCTCGACCGGCGTGATTCCTTCTTACTTCATCAGGGTGCGGAAGTAAGCTACCGAGGCTCTGATCTCCACTTCGGTGAGCTTATCCTTGAAAGCCTGCATCTTGCCCGTGCCGTTCCTGGTGGCCTCAATCATTGCGGCTTCAGTGAACTTTGCAACCGCCGGGTCGGTGACAGGCTTCACCTTCAAGGCCTTGCCCACCGCCGTGTCGGCAAGACCGGCAGCGCCATGACAGTTCTGGCATTTGGCTTTGTAAACATCAGCTCCGGCGCCCTGCGCAAAGCCAACAGCCCCAGGTAAAGACAAAACCAAAGCAAAGAGTAAAAAAGTCCGGATCGTCGTACGCATTCAATAAACTCCAGTTGGATTTCTGCGGCCAATGTATGAGCCTTCCGCCTTGGACCTCCGTGCCCGCCGTCACAGGGGGATGTGTCAAGGAATCGCTTTGAACTCGCGACGCCTGTCGCAGCTTCACGCTCTACTTGTTTGTTCTGGCCGCCCGCTATGGTAGCCTCCGGTTGAGGACCATCGCAGCATCCCCCGTTCGTGCGCCGAAGCCATCACCGATAACGACCTCCGGAGAAAGTCAAAACACATGAGCGCCGTCAAGTATGACCTGATCGTGATCGGTTCCGGCCCTTCGGGGCAGCGGGCCGCTGTTGCCGCCTCCAAAATGGAGAAGCGCGTCGCCGTTGTCGAAGCTCGCTCAGTGGTTGGAGGCGTCTGCATCAACACCGGCACCATTCCTTCCAAGACGATGCGCGAGGCCGTGCTGCATCTTTCCGGTTACAACTATCGCGCGCTCTACGGCATCAACTATCGCGTGAAGGAAAAGATCACCATGGCCGACCTCGCCTTCCGCGTCCAGGCCGTGATCAAGACCGAAGTCGACGTGACCGAGGCGCAACTCTCACGCAACGGCATCGAGGTGGTCCACGGCTGTGCCCACTTCGTCGGTCCGAACCATGTGCGCGTGGAAGGCCCGCAGGGCGACAACACGCTGGATGCCGAGCGCATCATCATCGCCGTCGGCACCAAGCCGGCCTCTTCGCCCAAGGTGCCCATCAACGGCCGCACCATTGTGAACAGCGACCAGATTCTCGATCTGCCCGAACTGCCGAAGACACTGATTGTCGTGGGCGGCGGCGTGATCGGCGTCGAATACGCATGCATGTTCGCCGTGCTGGGGGTTCGCGTGACGCTGATTGAGAAGCGCGACCGCCTGCTCGAATTCGCCGACCGTGAGATTATCGAGGCCCTCAGCTATCACCTGCGCGACAGCCGCGTCACCCTCCGCCTGGGCGAAGAAGTGGAGAGCGTGGAAGAACTGGCTCTGGGCACCGTCGTTGCCAATCTGATGAGCAAGAAGAAGGTCTCTGGCGATGCGCTTCTCTACGCGATTGGCCGGCAGGGCGCGGTTGAGGATCTCGATCTAGCCGCGGCCGGCCTGGAAGCCGACAATCGCGGCCGCATCCCCGTCAACGAGAACTACCAGACCAAGGTCGAGCACATCTTTGCCGTGGGCGATGTGGTCGGATTCCCATCGCTCGCCTCGGTATCAATGGAGCAGGGGCGCATCGCCGCCGCTCGGGCCTTCGACGACAAGTCCACCAGCTCGAACCCGAGCTTTTATCCCTACGGCATCTACACCATTCCGGAGATCAGCTTCATTGGAAAGACCGAAGAGCAGTTGACCGACGAGGATGTGCCCTACGAAGTCGGGATGGCCTACTACCGCGAGGTGGCCCGGGGGCAGATTCGCGGCGATACAACGGGAAGGTTGAAGCTCATCTTCCATCGCGACACCCGCAAGGTGCTGGGCGTGCACATCATTGGCGAGGGCGCCGCGGAGCTGGTCCACATCGGCCAGGCGGTGATGACTCTCGACGGCACCGTGGACTACTTCGTCCACACCGTCTTCAACTATCCGACCCTCGCGGAATGCTACAAGGTAGCGGCCTTCAATGGCCTGGGCCGCCTCCACCGCTATCAGGCCTAGTGCCTCAGGAGCGCTCAAATGACCACCGCCATCGGCGTCGTAATGACCTCGCACATTGTAGCCGGAAGGCTTGAAGACCAGCGCCGCACAGGCGAACTTCTGCACTATCCCGTCGACACCGACGATCTCGACGCGCTGTCGGCTCTGCCCGGCAGTGAACTGGTGGAACTGCTCGCATCTCAGATTGCCACGCTTGCCGGCAACGGAGAAATTCCTGTGGATGCTGTGGGCGTCGCCGTTCCCGGTATCGTCCGTTTCGGCATCGTCGAGGACTCGCCCAATCTGCCGCAGATCAAAGGAATGCGGCTTGCGGAGGAGCTAACCACGGTCCTCGCTGCCCGCGGGATCAATGCCCCCGTCCATATAGCCAACGATGCCGACGCCATCGCCGCCGGAGTAGCCGCCACTCGCGGTGTGCTCAACAAGCTGACACGTGTCTGGACGATCGGCAACGGCATCGGCTACGGCCGCTGGCCCTATGTCGAAGGAGTTTGGGAGGGCGGGCACATTACGGTCAGCCTCGACCCGAAAGAACGCTACTGCGGCTGCGGCGGAGTGGGTCATCTGGAAGGCATCATGGGTTACCGCGCCATGCGCCTGCGCTTCCTCGATCTCGAACCCGAGGAAGTCTTCGCCCAAGCTCGCCAAGGCGACGCCCGCTGCCGTGAGTTTGTCGATCTGTGGCACCGCGCATTGGCGGCGGGCACAGCCTCGTTCATTCACCTCGCCGGCCCCGGCCGGTTCTACTTCACGGGGCACAATGTAGGATTCCTCGATCTGCCTCTTTTGCGTTCCCATCTCGACTCCATGGTCAAGATGAGCCCGCTGCAGAGCTTCTCGCTTGAAGTGCTGCCGCCCGACGACGAAACCGCCTTGCTGGGCGCAGGCGTCTCGGCGATTCGGGCGTTGGCTTCGTAGCGAATCCGCAGGGGACTGCGGACCCGCTCGTGATTTCGGGATTCAGAGGCTGCTGCGCCGCCCGGCAATCAGGTTGAAGATAAGCACGATCACTGCGATTACCAGCAGTAGGTGAATCAACCCGCCGGCAATATGGAAGCTGAAGCCCAGAAGCCAGAGCACAATAAGAATTACGAAAATTGTCCACAACATAACGCACCCCTCCTTTGGTTTGTGGGCGCCCGAACCCTTAATCAGGTCCTGGGCGCCCCAGGTTTCGATGCACGATTCGCTACGACTATTTGGAAGCGACCGCCTGAGCCTTCGCATTCATGACCGCGTCGAGGAAAGCGTGAGCGGCGGCCGGTACTGCAACATCGCCGTGCAGGATGCGGCGAGTAGGTACGTCGCGTCCGTAGATGGCTTCTGTCGAGTCGTCGTCGCGGCGGATTGCGGCGCCGGTCAGCGTGAGCCCTGCAAAAACGCCCCTGGCGCGCGAGTAGGTAAGGATCTCGGTCTCAAGCTTCCAGTCCGTATCGGCTGAAGCATGGCGGCCAACCGGGCCCGCTGCCGCTGACGCATCCGCACCCAACTCGAACTTGCTGCCGATCAAGCGCTGCATGCCCTTATCATTCTGGATGATCATGACCAGGTCGACGCCTTCGACGCCAATCTGCAAGCCCCAGCTACCGCCGGTCAGCGTAAAGAACGCCGGAGCGCTCCATCCATTCGGAGTCCGGCAAGTGGCAACGCCTCTGCCATTTTCCGCACCGAACACAAAGCCGCCCTTCAGCATGTGGGGAACCACGGCCACGCACTTTGCGTGATCCAGAACTTCCTCAGGAATGCCTCTATCCGGCGCAGCCATAATCTCATGCAGCACATCGCCGGCATGGTTCAGCCGGTCTTCGGTCGCTTCACGGCTGCTTCCGGCCCAGCCGATGGTCGACAAACTCAGAACTGCCACCAACGCGATTACTTGTTTCATGCATCTCACCTTTTTTCTACCCGTGCTCTGCGCATGGTGTTGTCCGCGCGTTTGAGGCGCACAAGGTAATTCCGAAAGTATTCGGATTCGAGAACGCAGTCTGAGCTTTAAAGCTCATCTTGCGATGGACGGCTCTTAACGGCACTTAGTGGTTGGGTCGCGAATCGGCTTGATGAGCAATACTCGATAAATCGTCAATGTTTGAGCAATACGGACCGGACTCCTCCTTTGCCTCCGTGCGACGATGGAGAAACATTTGTTGTGTTTGCATCCGATCGCGCGTATTGCTCTACAGTGCCGGACCTTTTATAAGAAGCAGACCCGAACGGCATGGACGATTCGCAGGTGGAGCGGACGCAATTCTCTATTCGCTGCCTTCGAGGCCATCAAGTGGCGCGACTCAATCCTCGACGAACTGAGATTTAACTTGAAGGCCACCAGCGCAGGAACTGTTCATGCATAGCGAACTGCCTGCAACGAGGTATTCTTTTGCGAAGTATCGGGACCAATGTGAATTTCGACCCTGTCGAGTTTCTTTCGAAAGCTGGAATCGGCCGGAAAATCGTGGAACTGCAGACGAAGGAGACCTTTTTCTCCCAGGGCGATCCCGCGGACACAGTCTTCTACCTGCAAAGGGGCCGCGCAAAAATTACTGTCGTCTCGCAGAGCGGCAAGGAGGCGACCATTACGTTCCTCGCTCCCGGCGACTTCGTGGGCGAAGAATCGCTGGTCATGCATCCCGGGCTGCGCCTCTCCACGGCCACAGCCGTGAACACATGCACAGCACTCAAAATCACCAGCGCAGAGATGACCAAGGCCATGAATGAAGAGCCGGTGTTCGCCGACTTCTTCCTCAAATTCATGTTGGCCCGCAGCATAAGAACCCAGGCCGACCTCGTCGATCAGCTCTTCAACTCCAGCGAAAAACGCCTGGCCAGGATTCTGCTGCTCATGGCTGAATTCGGCAAGCCCGGCGTACACGATGTGTGTATACCGCCCATCTCGCAGGAGACTCTCGCCGACATGATCGGCACCACGAGGTCGCGCGTCAGCTTCTTCATGAATCGCTTTCGCAAGCTTGGATTGATCAATTACAACGGGCGCATTCAGGTCAATCGCTCGCTGCTCAACGTCGTCCTTCTCGACCAGTTTCCAGGCGAGAACGTTGAGAAGCCGATCATTCCGATCATTGGAAAAATCCTCAAACCGATCGTGCCGCTGCTCAAGCCGATTGTTCCATTGGTCGCCAGCGTCTTGAAACCGGTTGTTCCCATCGTTGCGACCATCAAGCGCAAGTTGTCGCAGGGAGAATCCAGCGCCGGCGCAGAATAATTCCGGCCCGCTCCGCCTGAAGACCGCGCTCAGAAACCGATCGTGATGCCGCGCTCGCCGACGATCGCAAACACCGACAACAGGTTCGTCATCCCCAGAAGCTGCCGCACGCGCGGCCCCAGGTTCAGCAGCACCAGCTCGCATCCACGCGACTTCGAAGAGGCGTACAAGCGCACCAGCGTGCCCAGGCCCGTGCTGTCCATGAGGGCCAGGTCAGTCAGGTCCAGCACAACGCGCTTATTCTCCGGCATGAGTCGAATCACTTCGACGTGCAGAGCATGGCACTCGCCCGACACCAATCTGCCATGGCATTTCACAATCGCCACGGTGCCCTTGCGTTCAACTTCAAATGTCATGAGACACGGGACTGGCTGGTTCGGCATTGTTTTTTCCTTGTCGAAGTGAAGTGAGGTGCAAGAAACCGGGATCGTGTGATTCTCTCACAGCGCACAAAAGCGATTGAACCAAAAGATTGACGTCCGCCAACGAACCCGGTCTATCGACGATTCTTCCGCTTGCTGTCCACTCGGGGCCAATATTGAAACTCATCGGCGAAAAGCTCTCCGCTCAGATCCGCAACGCGTTGCTGCATCCGCGCCTGCGCGTCCGCGACGGCCTGGTTATAGATGGCCGGCCCAACCTCCTCGATGAAGAAGTTCAGAAGCAAACCTGCCGGCAGGTTGCCGATCGGTTCCGGCATATTCTCCTCGAAGTAGCGTTGCAGCGATGCAATGGCCGCCTCGCGAGCTGGCTTGGGAAGTTCGACGTTCATCGGTTGAAAGCCTCCTTTGAATCAGGCCCAGTTCTCGATCTTGAGCCCCGGAACTCGGCC
>Ga0302320_10014300_pt1 | contig 16444 bp, 11 predicted proteins | sample Bog_T0_3_FD_202130 | JGI IMG/M metagenome (GOLD analysis project Ga0302320, IMG submission 202130) | Peat permafrost microbial communities from Stordalen Mire near Abisko, Sweden - Bog_T0_3 | ecosystem: Environmental > Terrestrial > Soil > Wetlands > Peat | place: Sweden: Abisko, Stordalen Mire... | reverse complement strand
GCGCACCAATCCCGCCTTGCAAGCCAAAGCCAATGGCGGCAAGCCGCCGATTGCCGCGACGGCCAAACCGGGAGTGTTTTCCGGCGCTGGAGTGGTCAAAGCGCGAGGGGCACCCGAGCACCCCGCCGTGGTCGAACACCCGGCTGCGGCGCACCCGGCTGCGGCGCACCCCGCACCTGCGGAGCATGCCACGACCGCGGAGCACGCCGCGACTCCCAGGGAGCACACCGCCGCTCCGTCGCGTCCGGCAACGCCGGCGATTCATTCCGAAGCGCCGGCGCATCCTGCTGCACCCGTACACACAGCACCCCCGCACCCGGCGGCGCCTGCGCATCCCGCGGCTCCGCCGCCCGTGAGCGAGGAGCGTCGCGCGCCGGTTGAACCCGCTCACCCCGCGCCGCCGCCGGCGCCCCACGCCGCTCCGGCGCCGCCGCATCCGGCCGCCCCTGCGCACCCAGCGGAGCACCCGCCCGAGCACGAGCATGATCGAGGTTGAACACGACCCGGACGCTCACCGCTTCACCACCGTGGTGGACGGTGAGCGTGCAGTGCTCGACTACACCCTCTCCGGGGCGGTCATGACCATCACCCACACACATGTGCCGGGACCGATCGAAGGCCGGGGAGTCGCGGCGGAACTGATGCGGCAGGCGATGCGTGCGGCAAGCGAAAAGGCCTGGAAGGTGGTTCCGCAGTGTTCATACGCCGCGGCGTATTTGGCCAAGAACGCCAAACAGCACGAAAGCGACCTGTTGGACGAGGCGCTGGACGAGTCTTTTCCGGCGAGCGACTCGCCGGCGGTGGGCGGCAGCAATTGATCGGCGCCCCGCCGGGGCGCCGACCGATCGCCTAGCGCGGCAGCATCGGCTTGCCTTCATGCGCGACCAACAGGTCGTGCATATCGTTGGCGTGCTCTTCCTCGACCGCCAGAATGCGCACCAGCATGTGGCGCGTGCTCGGATCCTTGTCGCCGAAGTAGCGGATGAGCTCACGATAGTGCTCGACCGCGATTCTTTCGGCAATCAGATTTTCCTTGATCATGTCGACCAGATTTTCCGCGGCGCCATATTCGGAGGTTGAGCGCGATGCCAGGCCGGCCGGGTTGAAGTCCGGACGTCCGCCGAGCTGATTGATGCGCTCCGCAACCTCCATGGCGTGTCCTTGCTCCTCTTTCGCATGCGTGGCGAACTCCGCTTTGACGCCTTCGCTGGAGATGCCGGTGGCGGCGATGGCATGCATGGTATAGCGCAGCACGCATACCAGTTCGGTGGCGAGCACTGACTGTAGAATCTCGATCGTCTTGTGCACGTCGCCTTCATAGTTGGCGGTGACGCTGCCGTCAGAGAGGTGTTGACGGGCCCGGTCGCGGAGCGTTTGCACGTCGGTCAAAAAGGGTTTGGTGTTTCCGTTCTTCTTCTCTACCGTGCTTTTGTTGTCCATCGTGATGGCTCCTGCGTCTTGGGTGTTGGGGCGGGTGATTTATATCACCGGGAAATGCATGGAAATGACAGGTTCGGGATGCGCCTGATCGTAGGAGCGACGCCCGGGCATCTGTCGGTCCGTCACCGACACCGCATCACTGCAGGGCGCCCAAATCTGCGACACTGTCGCGGTTCGTCTGGGGAGGGCGGCGATGGGTACGAGATTGTCAGCGATACTGGGCTTGTTCTTCGTCACCTTGGGCCACGGCAATGCGCATGCAGCGGTTACCGTCGTCGATCCGCAAGCGATCTATCCGGAAGGCCCGGTCTGGCGCCACGGCAAACTCTTCTACGTCGAATACGCGGGTCCCGGCGTCAAAGTGTGGGACGGGCGCAAGGTGCAGGTTTTCTGGCAGGGCACGCATTGCGGCCCGTCCGGGCTCATCGGTTTCGGCCGTGACCATTGGCTCGTCGCCTGCTATGACGCCAATTCCCTGGTCGAATTGGACGAGCGGGGCAATGTGCTGCGAACCCTCGACAAGGACAACGCCGGAAGGCCGTTCATCGGTCCCAACGATTTCACGGCCGACGGCGCCGGCGGCGTGTACTTCTCGGCGTCCGGCGTGTACGACCTCAATGCGCCGATCACCGGAGCCGTACTGCACCTGTCGGCCGACGGCAATGCAATCACGCAACTGGCCGACACCATCCACTATTCGAACGGCCTCACTCTGTCCAAGGACGGAAAGAGTCTGCTCGTGGCCGAGGATCTCGCCGGCAGGATCCTGTCCTTTCCGATCCGTGCCGACGGCACGCTCGGGCCACGCAGCGTCTGGGCGCGCCTGCGCGATCTCGCCAAACCCACGGCGAACGAGGATGCCTACAACGGACCGGACGGATTCAAATTGGGGCCGGACGGCAATTACTACATCGCCCAAAACGGCTCAGGACGAGTCCTGGTCGTGGACGATGCGAAAAAGCTGGTGCGCACCATCGACGTTGCGGCGCCCTACGTCACGAATCTGAGTTTCGGCGCGGACGGGGCCGATACCGTGTACATCACGGCCGTGTTCGAGCAATTCAAGGCCCCCTACCGCGGCGCCGTGTACCGCTGGTCGAAGTAGGCGCGCGGCCTTTCAAGCGCGGCGCCGTTCGAGCGCGGCCTCGAGTCCCGCGATCAACGGACCCAATTTCGGCGGACTGGCCTCGAAGTCGGGCACGATGCCGCGCTGGTTGAGCGCCCGGGAGCACACCGGCCCGATGGAGGCCACGAGGGTCCGGCTCAACAGAGTGGCAAGCTCGTCTGCACGATTCATGCGCTCGGCAACCTGGTACAGATTCTGAATCTGCACTGCGCTCGTGAACACCGTGGCATCCACAGTCGAGGCCGCCAGCGCATCGATCAACCGTTCGAGAGGGCGTGTGTCCGCGGGCAGTGTCCAGCGATAGGTGGCAATCTCTTGCACGACTGCGCCTCGGTCTCGCAGCCCATCGCAGAGGCGCTGATTCGCCTGCCCATATCGCTGGACCAAAACGCGGCTCTGCTCCAGAGGAACCTCCTTGATTGCGTCGAGCACCGTCTCGGTGGTGAATGGGGAGCCCGCGCGGATATCGATGCGCACGCGCCGCGCATTGAGTTCACCGACCGGTTTCGGGCCGCGAACGACGACGAGCGCGGTTGCAAGCAATTCAACAAGCGCCGCGCCGGATCCCAGCGCTTCGGTCGCCTGGAACAGCGCACGGGTCCCCACGCCGGTTTGGAAGATGACCATCCGGAACGGGCGGGCAACCCAGTCCTCGATCAAAGCCTTGAGCGTTTCCGGATCCACATCCGGCGCCTCCTCCAGCGCAGGCGCGAGCATCGGCGTGGCGCCGAGACGCACGATCAATTCCGCGAGGTGTTCGCCGGTGCGGCTTTCGAGGATCGCGACAACCTTGCGCGTCACCGCTAGCCTCCGATCAGCCCGGCGGTCACATTGATCGCAAACCCGAGGATCGAGGCGTTGAACAGGAAGGAGATGACCTCGTGCGCGATCACCACTTTGCGGATGGAGGTGCGCGTCGTGATGATGTCGGCCGTCTGGCAGGCCGCCGCGATGGTGAACGAAAAATAGGCAAAATCCCAGAATACCGGCATGTCCGTCTGAGGAAAGGCCAGCGGACGGTCATTCTTCTCCGTGCTGTAGAACATATCCGCATAATGGGTGGTGAACATGGTCGGCACCAGCAGCCACGAGTCGATCAAGGTCACCGCGGCCAGGGTGAAATGCCAGATTCTTTCGGCACCCTGCACATGCCTCAATGTCGCCAGCGGTTCGACGATCGCAACCAGGCTGAGCAACGAGGCCAGCGTGACCACGACGAGAATGATCGGGCCGGAGGCATCCTCTTCGATGTATCGCGAACAGATTTGCTGGGCGGTCAGATTCGTCATCCAGACTCCGACCAGGAGCAGAAAGATGCTGACGCCGCAGTCCCAGCCCACCAGCACGCGGCTGATCAGCGACCAACTCGGCGGAAGCAAGAAATACACCGCAAATCCCAGGGCGGCGGCGATCCAGATTCTCGGGTGATAGCGGAAAAGCTTCATCACAGGATGATCGGCGCCGGGGAGCCGTGGGTCAACGTCTGAAGAAATACGGTACGGCGCACAGCACCACGCCGATCGCGACCATGAGGGCGGTGTTCGACACGAAGTAGGGATAGACGCACAGCGCTATACCGCAGATCAGCGGGGCCGGGGCGCGCTGGCGTTTGCCATAGATGAAAAATCCCACGCCGATCGAACTGAAGAGCAGGCCCCACAGGAGCATCGATTCGCGCATCGCCGTATACCGCCCGCGTAGCGCGCGCACGGCATCTCGCCGCCGCGCTGTTATTTGCTTTCTTTCGCCACCAGCCAGTTTATCAGTTCGATCACCTGATCGGGGCCGCCCGCCGACTGCGCGACCACCCGATATTTGCCGTTGACCACAAGCGTCGGTGTTCGATCGACGCCGTAGGCCTTGATCAGCCCCTCATCCTTGCGGATCTGGGTGTCGATCGGGAAAGATTTCGACGTGCTCAGAAACTTCAACATCGGCACGCCGGCACGCTTTTCATAGAACCGCGCGGCGTCTTCGATCGTCGGCATGCGGGCCTTGAGGCCGCCGGTCGAGGCGTCATTGATCGAAAGCTCGCCGGTCGTCCAAACCGCGTCGAACATGGCGTCGTGCGTCTGCTCGGCGACGCCCAAAGATTGCGCCGTCACGTACGCGAGCTGAAACATGGGCCAGTCCTCGGCCGTGTTGAACGACGCGGGGATGTAGTCGATCACCGCATTGGGTGCGATGTTTTGCTTCAGCTTGCGCATGTACGACTGGAACTGATTGCACGCCGGGCAGGCGTACGAAAAGACCTCGGTCACCTCCACTTTACCGGGCGGCAATCCGGTCGCGTGCGCCGGCAAGATCAGATAGTAGTTCCTGCCCTCGACCCATTTGGATGTGGGCGTCGCCGGCTGCGCCGCCGCGGGCGTGGCCCCCGAAACGACAATCGTCGCGAACAGGAACATGGCAATCAGCGAGGCAGGTGCCTTCATCTCGGGTCTCCAGGCAGGACGTTTATGTGTCGACGGCTGCGATTCTAGACAATTTCGGCGGCGGTTTTCTCTCCGTGGTTTGAGCTCAAGAGCGACGTTCGGTTCCCACCCCCCGGCCCCGGCTTGACGCTTCTTAGTAGTACCCCTGACCGGAAGACCGTAAAGTACCGCTTTTGTGCGGTAATGCGCGCCTCGCCGGTGAACTTGTGATAAGCGACAAAAGCGACGTTTACGATACTTCACTGGGCGGCATACCACCGGGCGGCGCGCCGCCCGGTGACGGGCCTCCCGCGTTTCGCAAATCCCGATTCCTCTGGATCGTGCTCGGCATCCTCGTTTTGCTCGTGGGCCTTGTGCTCGTCATCCGGCACATCCAATCCAAATCGCAAGATCCGGGCGGCGGCCGGCCGGGCCGGGGCGCGGGGGGCGGACAAGGCGGCATACAGGGCGCGCCGATTCCCGTCTCAGTCGCGTCGGCAACCACCGGCGATATCGAGTTGCGAATACCTGCGCTCGGCACGGTCACTCCGCTCGCCACGGTGACGGTCAAGACACAGATCAGCGGCATCTTGCAGAAGATCGCCTTCACCGAAGGGCAGCTGGTTCGCCAGGGAGAGGTCATCGCGCAGATCGATCCCCGCCCCTATGAGGCGGCCGTCCAACAGATGGAGGGAAATTTGCGCCGCGACCAGGCGCTGTTGGCTGACGCAAAACTGGACCTCAAACGATATGAGGGGCTGGTCAAGGAAGACTCGATCGCCGTGCAGCAGCTCGACACCCAGCGGGCGCTGGTGGATCAATACGAAGGCACCATCGAGTCCGATCAAGGCCAGCTTCAAACGGCCAAAGTGAACCTCATCTATACGCGCATCATATCGCCGGTCAACGGGCGTGTCGGATTGCGGCAGGTGGATCAGGGGAACTACGTGACTCCGGGCGATGCCAACGGCATCGTCGTGGTCAACCAGGTACAGCCCATCACTGTCATCTTTCCGATACCTGAGGACAACGTTCCGGCGCTGATCCGCCAGGTGCACGAGGGCGGCTCTCTGGAGGTGGACGCCTACGACCGGACCAACAGCGCCAAGCTCGCCACGGGCAAGCTGCTCACGTTCGACAACCAAATAGATACGACCACCGGCACCGTCAAACTGCGCGCCTCGTTCGACAATGCCGACAGCGCGCTGTTTCCGAATCAGTTCGTCAACATCCAGCTGCTGCAGGAGGTGTTGCACAACCAGGTCATCATGCCGAATTCGGCGGTCCGCCGCGGCGCGCCGAACGGGGTGGTGACCACCTTCGTCTACGTCGTGAACGCCGACAGCACAGTCTCGGTGCGACCGATCACCTTGGGCGTAGTCGACGGCGAGCGCGCCGCTGTCGCCTCGGGGCTCGCCGCGGGCGAGTCCGTGGTGACGGAAGGCGGCGATCGCCTGCGCGATGGGGCAAAGGTCCAGCTGCCGAAGGCGGCGGCGGCCCCCGTCCCCGGTGCGGCCGGCGCGCAGAGCGCACCCAGGAAAGGCGCGGCTGCGCCCAATGGCCAGCACCGCAAACACGCGCATCCGGACACGCCCGCCGCGCAATGAACCCGTCGCGCATATTCATCCTGCGACCGGTGGCGACCACGTTGCTGATGGTCGCGATCCTGATCGTCGGCGCGATCGCATATAAACAGCTGCCGCTGTCGGCGCTGCCGGAAGTGGCCTACCCCACGATCCAGGTGCAGACCTTCTATCCGGGTGCCAGTCCGGAAGTCATCACTTCGGCGATCACCGCGCCGCTGGAGAAGCAATTTGGCCAGATGCCGGGACTGGACGAAATGTCCTCCACGAGTTCGGGCGGTGCATCGGTCATCACGCTGCAATTCAGTCTGGCGCTCGCCATCGACGTGGCGGAACAAGAGGTGCAGGCCGCGATCAGCGGCTCGCAAAACCTCCTGCCACAGGATCTGCCCGCGCCCCCCATCTACGCAAAGGTCAATCCCGCCGATGCACCGGTGCTCGCATTGGGCATCACGTCGAACGTCATGCCGCTGACCGACGTCGAGGATTTGGTGGATACGCGCATCGCGCAGAAGATCTCGCAGCTCAAGGGCGTCGGTGTGGTGAGCATCAGCGGTGGCCAGCGCCCGGCGGTGCGCGTCGTGGTCAACCCGCGGGCATTGGCGGCCTATGGATTGAATCTCGACGATCTTCGCACCACCATCAGCAACGCCAATCAGAACGGCCCGAAGGGCACGCTCGACGGTCCGAGCAACGCGTATACCGTCAACACCAACGATCAGATCCGCAATGCCGAGGATTACGGAAATATCGTCATCGCCTACAAGAATGGCGCGCCGGTCAGGCTGCGCGATGTCGCCACGTTGGTGTCGGGCGCGGAGAACGCGAAGCTCGGCGGCTGGATGAACTCCACGCCCGCGCTGATCTTGAACGTCCAGCGCCAGCCGGGCGCCAACGTCGTCGACACCGTGGACAGGATCCAGGTGCTTCTGCCCTCGCTGCGCGCCGCGATGCCGGCCGGTGTGGACGTCGCGGTGCTCACCGACCGCACGACGACCATCAGAGCCTCCGTCAAGGACGTCGAGTTCGAGCTGGGCCTGGCGGTCGTTCTGGTGGTGCTGGTCATCTACCTCTTCCTGCGCAACGTGCCGGCCACGATCATCCCCTCGCTTTCCGTGCCGCTGTCGATCATCGGAACCTTCGGCATCATGTATCTGGCGAATTTCAGCCTGAATAATCTCTCGCTCATGGCTTTGACCATTGCGACCGGCTTCGTGGTCGACGACGCCATCGTGATGATCGAGAACATCTCGCGCTACATCGAGACCGGCATGGCGCCGCTCGAGGCGGCTCTCAAGGGTGCGGGCCAAATCGGGTTCACCATCATTTCGCTGACGGTTTCCTTGATCGCGGTGCTGATCCCGCTGCTGTTCATGCAGGATGTGGTCGGTCGGCTGTTCCGAGAGTTCGCGGTCACGCTGGCGGTCACGATTCTCATTTCCGCGGTGGTATCGCTCACCCTGGTGCCCATGCTCTGCGCGAAGCTGCTCAAGCACCGCCCCGCGGGCGAGCAGGCGCAGACGGATTCGGGCCGGTGGTTCGCCGCGCTGGTCGGCTGGTACGGACGGCAGCTGACCTGGGTGCTCGATCATCAACGCCTCACGCTCTGGGTCGCGACGGGCACGGTCGCGGTCACGGTGCTGTTGTACGTGCTGATACCCAAGGGATTCTTCCCCGATCAGGACACCGGATTGATTCAAGGTGTCTCCGAGGCCGGCGAATCGGTGTCCTATGCCGCCATGGCCGATCGCCAGCAAGCCCTTGCGGTCGCCATCCTGACCGACCCCGACGTCAAGAGCCTGTCCTCCTTCATCGGGGTGGACGGCAACAACGTCACCGTCAACAGCGGCCGCTTTCTGATCAACCTGAAGCCGCGCTCGGACCGCTCAGCCGACGTCACCGACGTGATCCGGAGGCTAAAGAGCGAAACGGCGGACGTCGCGGGGGTCATGCTTTACATGCAGCCGGTGCAGGACCTGACGCTCGATACCACGGTCAGCCGCACCCAATATCAGTTCTCGCTCGAGAGTGCCGACGGGGACGCACTGTCGACGTTCACACCGAAGCTCGTCGCGGCGCTCCGGCAGCAGCCCGAGCTCGCCGACGTCGTGAGCAACCAGGAAGACAATGGACTCGCGGCCTACGTCACCATCGACCGCGACAGCGCGGCGCGCCTCGGTATCAGCGTCGGCACGGTGGACAACGCGCTGTACGACGCGTTCGGGCAGCGCATCGTCTCGACCATCTTCACGCAGTCGAATCAATACAGGGTCATCCTCGAAGCCGATCCCTCGACCTACCGCAGCGTAGATTCCCTCGCTTCGATTTTCGTGCCGTCCGCGGCCGGCGGCCAGGTGCCGCTCACGGCCATCGCCAAGGTCGACGTCGAGACGAGGCCGCTGCTGATCAATCACCTGGCGCAGTTCCCCGCGACCACCGTTTCGTTCAATCTGGCATCCGGCACGTCGCTGGGCGCCGCCGTCACGGCAATCGAAAATGCCGAGCAGACGCTCGGGGTTCCGGCCAGCGTCCGCACCTCGTTCCAGGGTGCGGCCCTTGCATTCCGCAGCAACCTGACCAACGAGCTGCTGCTCCTGGTGGCCGCCGTGCTCGTGATGTACATCGTGCTCGGCGTCCTCTACGAAAGCTTCATTCACCCGATCACCATCCTGTCCACCCTGCCCTCGGCGGGCATCGGCGCTTTGCTGGCGTTGATGCTGGCCGGGGACGATCTGACCATCATCGCGCTGATCGGCATCATCCTGCTGATCGGCATCGTCAAGAAGAACGCAATCCTGATGATCGATTTTGCGGTCGATGCACAGCGCTTGCAGCACCTGGCACCGCGCGAGGCGATTTACCAGGCGTGTCTGCTGCGCTTCCGTCCCATCCTCATGACCACGGTCGCCGCGATTTTCGGCGCGCTGCCATTGATGTTCGGCACCGGCACGGGATCCGAGCTTCGTCACCCGCTCGGCGTGTCGATCGTGGGAGGGTTGTTGGTCAGCCAGGTGCTGACGCTGTTCACGACGCCCGTGGTCTACCTGATGTTCGACCGCCTGGCGTCGCGTTACAGGAAGCTCCCCCAGGCCGAGGCAGGCGAGGATCCCCTCGTCGATTCGCCGGCATGAATATCTCGGCGCCATTCATTCATCGGCCGGTGGCGACCACCTTGCTGACCGTCGGCGTCGCGCTTTGCGGAACGGCTGCCTTCATGCTCCTGCCCGTGGCTCCACTGCCGCGCATCGATGTCCCCGCCATCTTCGTCTCGGCCCAGCTGCCGGGCGCGAGCCCTGAAGTCATGGCGAGCACGGTGGCCACCCCCTTGGAGCGGCATCTCGGCGCGATCGCCGACGTCGATGACATGACCTCCACCAGCGGCGTCGGCACCACGAACATCCAAATGACCTTCGGGGTGGGCCGGAATATCGACGGCGCGGCGCGCGATGTCCAGGCGGCGATCGTCGCCGCGCACGCGGACCTTCCCTCCTCGCTCACCCATAACCCCTCGTACCGCAAGATCAACAGCGGGCTCTTTCCCGTAATGGCCATCGCCATGACCTCCGACGTGCTGACGCAGGGGCAGATCTACGACGCCGCCGATGCCGTCATTTCGCAGCGGCTGTCGCAAATCGACGGCGTCGGCGGGGTCAACGTCAACGGCAGCGCGCTGCCCGCCGTGCGGGTCGAGATCAACCCGCTGTCCCTGTCCAAATACGGCATCGGCCTTCAGGACGTACGGGCGGCCATTTCCAACAGCAACGCCAATGCGCCGAAAGGCGCGATCGAGTCCGACCGGCTGCACTACCAGATCTATACCAACGACAACGCACGCGACGCAGCTCCCTACCGCAATCTCATCATCGCCAACCGCAACGGCGCGACGGTGCGCCTCGGGGACGTCGCGACCGTGCTCGACATGCAGGACGGCGCCACCGAGAACGTGCGCACGTACGGCATCTACAACGGCAGGCCCGCGGTGTTCGTGACGATCTATCAGCAGCCGGGCGCCAATGTGATCGAAATGATCGATGCCGTGAAGGCGGAATTGCCGCTCCTCAAGAGCTCGATCGACCCCAAGATCGATTTGGTGGTGTCGTTCGACCGCTCGATCACCATCCGTGCGTCCCTGCGTCAAGTCGAGCAGACGCTGATTCTCGCGGTGGCGTTCGTGATCCTGGTCGTTTATATCTTTCTCAACAGCTATCGCGCCGCCTTGATCCCGGCCCTGGTCGTTCCCGTCTCGCTGATCGGAACGTTCGGTGCGATGTATCTGCTCGGCTACACCCTCGACAATTTCTCGCTGATGGCGCTCACCATCGCGACGGGATTCGTCGTCGACGACGCCATCGTCGTGATGGAGAACACCACGCGCCACATCGAAGCCGGGATGCCGCGAATGCGCGCCGCGATGCTGGGTGCGCGTGAAGTCGGATTCACCGTCGTCTCCATGAGTCTGTCCCTCGTGGCCGTGTTCATTCCCTTCATGTTCGCCGGCGGCATCGTCGGACTCATCTTTCGCGAATTCACCGTCACCCTGTCGGTCGCCATCCTGATCTCGCTGGTGATTTCCCTGACCACGACCCCCATGATGTGTTCGCTTTTGCTCGAGCGCGAAGGCAGGCGCAAACCGTCCCGCTTCGCGCTGGCGTTCGAGCGGGGCTTCGAAGGCCTGCGGCGCGAGTATCTACAGACCCTGGAGTGGGCACTCGATCATCGGCTGCTCATGCTGATCGGCTTCATCGCGACCATCCCGTTGTTCGTCGTGCTGGTCGTGGTGATACCCAAGGGATTTTTTCCGCAGCAGGACACGGGGCAGCTGCAGGGCGGGATCCGCGGCGATGCCACGAGCTCCTTTCAGCTGATGAAAGGCAAGCTTCAGGCGGTCGCGAAAATCATCCAGCAGGATCCGGCCGTGACCACGGTGACCGGGTCCGTCGGGGCCGGCGGCTTCGGACCTCCCAGTGGCGGCCCGAGCGCCAATGTCACGGTGGCTTTGAAGCCGCTCTCGCAGCGCGACGTGACGGCGGATCAGGTCATCGCGCGCCTGCGTCCAAAGCTTGCGCGCGTGACCGGCGTGAACACGTTCCTGCAGTCCGTCCAGGACGTGCGCGCCGGCGGCCGGTCCGCCAATGCCCAATATCAATGGACCCTGCTCGGGGACGATCTGACCGAGTTGCGCGCTTGGTCGGTGAAGCTGCGCCAGGCGATGCAGGACATGCCCGAGATCACGGACGTGGATTCCGACATGCAGCCCGGCGGACTCGAGGCCGATCTGATCGTCGATCGCGACACCGCGTCGCGCCTGGGCCTCAGCGAAATTCAAATCGACAACGCCTTGGGCGATGCATTCGCTCAGGCGCAGGTTTCGACGATCTACAACCCGTTCAGCCCGCAGCAGTACCACGTGGTCATGGAAGTGGCGCCGGAATTTTGGCAGCATCCCGACGTCTTGAAGGAACTCTACGTCAGCACCTCGGGCGGGGCCGTGAGCGGCACCCAGGCCACCCAGGCGGTGGCCGGCACCACCCAAATCGGTGCCGCCGGCGCGGCCTCGAGTGCGACGACCATTGCGCAGGATGTGGCGCGCAATCTTGCCGCCAATTCACTGGCGAACGGCGGCGGGGGCAATACTTCCACCGGATCCGCGGTGAGCGTGGCGCAGGAGACGGTCGTGCCGTACGCGGCTTTCAGCCACTTTCTCACCGGTACCACGCCGGTGTCCGTCAATCACACCGGCACTTCGGTCTCGACGTCCGTGGCGTTCAACCTGGCGGAAGGTGTCTCGCTCGGCACCGCGCTCGATGCGATCGAGGCCAAGATGAGCGCCATTCATATTCCGGTGACCATCGCCGGGGGCACCTACGGAACCGCAAGCTTGTTCAAGACCAGCAGCGGCAACACCTGGGTGATGGTCGTGGCCGCTATCGCCGCGATCTACGTCGTGCTCGGAGTCCTGTATGAAAGCTACAGCCAGCCGATCACCATCCTCTCGACGCTCCCCTCCGCGGGCCTGGGCGCATTGCTCGCGCTGTTCGCGACCGGCACCGAGTTCAGCCTCATCGCCTTCCTGGGCATCCTGCTGTTGATCGGCATCGTCAAGAAAAACGGCATCATGATGGTCGATTTTGCGCTCGATGCGGAGCGCGAGCTCGGAATGAATCCGCGCCAGGCGATCACGCACGCCTGCGCTTTGCGCTTCCGGCCCATCATGATGACGACCTGCGCGGCGATCGCCGGCGCGCTGCCCTTGGCCGTCGCCTACGGCGACGGAACCGAGATGCGCCGGCCGCTCGGCATATCCATCGTCGGCGGACTCATCGTCAGCCAGCTTTTGACCGTCTACACCACACCGGTGATCTACCTGTACGTGCACGGCTATACCAAGCGCCGCGAGGCCAAAAACCGCAAGCTTCCGCCGCGAAACGCCCCGGGCGGCGCGGACTATGGTCCCGTGCGGGCGGGAACCTGATGTATCGCATGAGCCGCAATCTTCGTCGAAACGTGACGGCCGCGCTCGCGTTCGCCCTGGCCGCAGGCTGCGCGGTCGGACCCAATTACCGCAGGCCGGCATTCAACACCACCGGGAATTTCAAGGAAGAAAACGGGTGGAAGCCGAGCGAGCCTGGCGACGCGCTCACCCGGGGACCGTGGTGGAAGATATTCAAGGATGACGAACTCGATCAGCTCGAAGCCAGGATCGACATCTCGAACGAAAACGTCAAGCAAGCGGTCGCCGCCTACGACCAGGCCAGGGCACTGGTCGATCAGGCGCGTGCGGGTTTGTTTCCGACCCTGTCCGGCAGCGCATCGCGCATTCGAAGCTCGAGCCGCAGTTTCGATACCGCGACCGGCACGACCACCTCGACCGGAACGGGTACCGGTACAACCACCACGGGCACGACCACGATCATCGGCAATACAAGCGGCCAGACCATCACGACCTACACCGCCGGCCTTTCCGCCAACTGGACCGTCGATATCTGGGGCCAGATCCGCCGCACGGTGGAAAGCGACAAGGCCTCGGCGCAAGCGACCGCCGCCGCGCTTGCCGCCGCGCGCCTGTCCGCACAGACCACGCTCGCCACGGATTATTTCGAATTGCGCGCCCAGGATCAGTTGCAGAAATTGCTGGACGACACGGTGGTTGCCGAACAGCTTTCCCTGAAGATCACCGAGAGCCGCTATCGTTTCGGGGTCGCGGCCAAGGCGGACGTGGTGAGCGCGGAGGCGCAGCTGCTGTCGAGCCAGGCCCAGCAGATCAACGCCAAGATTCAACGCGCCACCTTGGAACACGCGATCGCCGTGCTGGTGGGATTGCAGCCGGCGGAATTCTCGCTGGACCCCGTGGCGATGAGATCGGATGTTCCCACGGTGCCGGGCGGAGTGCCCTCGGCGCTGCTCGAGCGGCGGCCGGACGTCGCCGAGGCGGAACGCAAAATGGCCGCCGCCAATGCCCAGATCGGCGTCGCGACGGCCGCGTACTTTCCCAGTTTGACCCTGTCGGGTTCCGACCAATACTCGAGCTCGGCGTGGTCTCATCTGATCAGCTTGCCGAATCGAGCCTGGTCCCTCGGACCTTCGCTGGCGGAAACCCTGTTCGACGCCGGCGCGCGCCGCGCGCAGGTGAAACAGGCGCGGGCGGTCTACGACCAAAACGTCGCGAGCTATCGCCAGACGGTGCTGTCGGGGCTGGAACAGGTCGAGGACGAGATCGCGACGCTGCGGATACTCGAGCAGCAGGCGGTCGTCGAAGACGCCGCGGTAAAGGCTGCCCGCGAAGCCGAGGCGCTGACGCTCAATCAATACAAGGCGGGCACCGTACCCTACAGCAGCGTGATCACGGCACAAACCACCCGGCTGGCTGCGGAGGAAACCGCGCTCACCGTCCTCTCGAGCCGCCTGCAGGCGAGCGTGGCACTCATCGAGGCGCTGGGCGGAGGGTGGGCTGCGGATCAGCTGCCGCGGTGACCAGTGCGCGCCGGGCGCCGCTAGGTCGGATCGTCGAGAGCCACGAGCGCCGCGGGCACGTGCCTGCGCAACACCGCGTTGCGCGCCTCCCATTCCTCCTTGGGCGCCAACTTTTCCAAAAGCTCGACGTCCCCGGCCGCATAAGTTGCAATCGGCACGCCGTCGAGATAGAGCAGCCGATTGCCCGCGAGCGAGGGCAATCGGGCGCCCGGCGTGAGGATGCCCAACAGATTGAGCGGGTCCGCGCCGGACAGCGACACGTATTGCCCCGTCTGCGGACGTCGCCGCGCCTCGCGCAGCGGCGTCACCGCTTCGGGGGCCGCGTACTGCTCGCCCGAAAATCCGGCGACGAATCGACCGCCGCGAATTTCGCCGCGCGCTTCCAATCGGCGGCAGCACGTGACGATGTCGCGCCACGGCGGCAGCCAGGCCGCCTCGCGGGCCAGCAGCTTCCAGAAAATCACGCCCCAGCGCCGCAGCAATGTCCGCACCACGAGCTCCACGGCTTCCTCATCGGGCGTTGCGGCGGCGCCGGACGGCCTGCGCACCAGTGCCCACCGCCCCGCATCGGCCATGGCGAACATCGCAATTTGCCGCTTGCGGCGTCCGCTGCGTCCGGAGGATCTGCCGCGTTGGCTGCTGGGGACCAGCAGCGCGCGCAATCCACCGAAGCTGTCGGAATTCACCAAGCCGAGCGCGACGAGTTCGGCGAGCGCATCCTCGGCTTCCGTCGGCAGCATGCCGACGCTCTCCGCGATCTCGTCGAAGAAGGAGGCGCCGTGAATTTGAATGAATTCCATTACCGCACGCGCGCGCGACGTCAGGTGCTCGGGATCGGGGCCCTGCGTGAGGGAGGACCATTCCTTGACGCTCCTCCTCGCGAGCAAGGTGATCGGCGTCGAGCGCACGGGCGAAGCGCCTCGATCGGTATCGGCTGCGCGGGCCGCGAGACGGGTCCAGACGAATCGTCCCGCACGGCAATGTTCGTCGAGCCATTCGGGCTCGTACTCGGTAATCCGAGCGGGCAGAATGTCCGTCTCCCACGCGGCCGCCGGCGCCTCGAAGCCCTCGAGCTGCGTGAGCACCGCGGCCACCGCGTCCGAACCCTGCATGCGCGCATCCGGCAACACCCGCTGCCAGTCGAACAGAAAGCGCAGGAAGTCCCGAGCCGGCACGGGCTCGATCTCGGCGCGCAGCCGTTTGACGGTGTAGCGGTGAATGCGCGCGAGCAGACGCCGCTCGCACCATTCATCTTCGACGGCCCCGGGCGTGAACCGGCCGCGCAGGGCAAAGCCTTCGTGTTGAAGAACAGCGCAGGCGCTGTCGACCGGAGCGGCCGGCATCCCGAGCGAATCGGCGACGCTTTCAGCGGTAACCGGACCGAGGCCTTCGAGACGGCCGCGGACGATTTGAGTCAGCGCCTCCTCCGACGCCGGCAGCGCGGGCTCGAACAGCGGACGCCTCTCTGTCGCCACCCAAAGCGCGCGGCCCTTCGGGTCGCGCATTTCAGCGACCCGCCCCTGCTTCAGGAGATCCGCAAGCAACGATGACCACGCTGGATTGCCACGCCGTTCGGCATCCGTCAAGAAGGTGAGCCACGACAAGGCGTCGTGAAGCTCATCGGGCGTGGCGGCATCCGGCCACGCCTCGTCGCGCACGCGCGCGATCGCCTGAGCGTCCAGTTTTCCCAAATCGGAAGCCGACGCCGCATCGATCCAGCGCCGGCTCATCACCGCCTGCGTCCTGCGTTCTTCCAGCGGCGCATCGTCGAGATAGGCATAGGGACGCGCATTCAGCGCCTCGAGCGCAAGCGGCGAGGGCTCGGTGAGGTCGCGAGCGATCACCCGGACCTCGCCCTGCTCGAGTGCGCGCAGCAGCGATTCGAACGAGCGGATGTCCATCGCATCCTC
>Ga0302320_10014299_pt1 | contig 16445 bp, 7 predicted proteins | sample Bog_T0_3_FD_202130 | JGI IMG/M metagenome (GOLD analysis project Ga0302320, IMG submission 202130) | Peat permafrost microbial communities from Stordalen Mire near Abisko, Sweden - Bog_T0_3 | ecosystem: Environmental > Terrestrial > Soil > Wetlands > Peat | place: Sweden: Abisko, Stordalen Mire... | reverse complement strand
AATATTTCTTATCCTTTTTCAAAACCAGAAAAATATAATCGCAAGAGCACATGCGAACAAAAAATTTTCTCAACATAACCTTTTTCATCACCATTTTGCTGATCTCCTATGGGATTTCGGCCATGGAGACAACAACCGAAGGTACCTCTATAAATCCCTTTTTTTTTAATAATTTTTTATTTAGAAATAAAATGGAATTCCCTTCTTGAGCGAGGCGCCCGTAAAAGAAGCAAAAGAACGATCTTGAGTCAGGTCAAGATGTCTGTCAGCGACATCAACACCCTCGCAGATGCTTTGTCCGTTGATGTCACTCAATTCCAAAGTAATTGCGCTGATCTCTACAACGCGCGATCTGCCATTAATGGTTTCATTGACCAAGTGACGAACTACACCCCAGAAGCCATGGGCTTCGACATCGAGAAACTCGAAACAGCCAAGTCCATGGTCAGCCAATTCGGCCAAAGTATTGACACCCATGTATCAAGTCTCCTCCAAGTTGGTTCTAAGGCCCAATTGGAAGAAACCATTACCCTTATGGACAAATTCAGCTCCATGAACTTGATCAAGCAGGATTCAATCGACAGCATCAAGAGCCAAGTCAGCCAATACCTCTCAAACAGCGGCCTCCAAAGCGATGATAAAGATATTCAAGAGATCATCCAATCTCTAGAAACCGTCATTGATCAAGTCATCGCAGTCAAATCCCAACTTTACTCAGTCAGTGAGGTCAGCACCTTGGATACCAAGAAAGAAGCTCTTGATTCTATGATAAGAGGAGTCTGTTTCTCCGATGTTAACCCTGTTGTAAACTATACCAGAAACGACGATCGAGATGAAAACATTGTCGATGGTAGAACTTACTTTGGCTATGACGACGATTTCGTTCTTTATGAAGACACTGGCGTCAATTTGACCGCAGCCTTATTCAAGGATTACGTCATTGGAGGTTGGGTCCGTTGGTTGGACTTCATCGACTACACTTATGATCACGAAGAGGAAGAGACCGTCATTTTCAGATTGACTTCTGAATACGACGAAGATATCGAGGAAGATGTGAAATTTGCCGATAGACACGCAATTCTTTACGCCACAAGCAGTTACTACAGAGTTTGTACCCATGACACCCAAACAAACAATATGAACCTTTGTTACACTTTCAATTTCTCAGGACACACCCATGAAAACTCCTGGCAGTTCTTTATGTTTATGTACTCTTACAACACCCAAGTTGCTTTGGCTAGAGTTAGAATCGATGGTGCCTGGACTACCTACGATTTCCCTACTCCTGTTGTTCAAACACCAACCTCAGGGGTCATTTCATTCTATCTTGGTCATGATGCCTTCTACGATATGGGAACCACTGGTTTCAATGGAGAATTGACCGGTTGGAATGTTTGGTACGGAGTTAACTCATGGCAATCAAAGCCTGGCATGTGGGACGATTCTCAAGCTGAATCCATTTGCAACAAATACTTCAGAGGACCAGTAGATGTCCCATATGTTGAAATATTGCTCAACCCAAACACTGTTATTCAGAATCAAGTCGGCGATGAAACCAGTCTCTACTCATTTTACAACACCTTCTTTGAGGCCCAAGATTATGGGTTCGGTCTCTGGGTCAAACTTGATTCAGCAAGAGGTTTCAACCCTGATGACAGACAAATTGTCATCTACTCTTTCGAGCAAAGAACTGATATCACTACCCCTGGAAACAACATTTGTGAAGTTTTCACAAGAGCAGGTTCATTGTGGGTCAAAGCCACTTATGAAAGAGATAACCAAATCGTTTCCACAGAACAGGAATTGGCAGCTCTTTACCAAGACGATTGGTTTTTTGTGCAAGTGCATTTCTCAACAACAGATCAAATAATAAAGGCTTGGTTCCAACAAAGCAACGCCGCCAACTCAATCGAATTTGATGATGTTGATAGAATCTTGATCCCAGCTAATGTTTTCTTCACTACTGGATTTTCCACTGTTTTGAACACCACTGGTGCCGATTTCACTTACAAAGGAATCTGGGTCTACGCTGGTGTCCAAACCCTTTACGGCCAACCCTGCGACCCATCTTGCAAATCTTGCAATGGTCCAAATGCCAATGATTGTATTGATTGCAATGACGGTGCTTTCTTAAATGAAAGCAATGTTTGTCAAGCCTGTGCAGATGATTGTTTGACTTGCGGTGGTTGCGGTACAGGAGAATGTACTGCTTGTAAACCAGGAAAAGTTTTGGTGAATGGAGACTGTTATTGTGATCCTTCATGTCAGACTTGTAGTGGTATGACAAATCAAGATTGCCTAACTTGCGCTTTGGCCTCTCAATTCTTGGTGAATGGAAAATGTGTTACATGCGACTCATCATGTGCTGCATGCAGTGATTCTGGTCCAAATGCCTGCACTCAATGTTTCGCTGGATTTGAGGTTAGTGCTGACGGTTCATGTGTCCCAGTTTGTGATACCACCAAATGCAAATCCTGCACTTCAGATGGTTCTAAATGTGCTGAGTGCAATAGTCCTCAAGTCTTGTATGATGGAGATTGTGTGGATTGTGATCAATCATGCAATACCTGTTCTGGTCCTCTTGATTACCAATGTTTGGACTGTGTCGCCCAAGCTCAATTCGTTGATGGTAAATGTATCATTTGTGACGCTTCATGCCTCACTTGTGATGGCCCCAATCCTGATGACTGTTTAACATGCTCTGCTGGTTTAGTTCTCGAAGGTTGTCAATGTTTGGTACCTTGCGACTTGGATAATGGCAACTTCAGAGATGGAAATAATAGTTGTGTACCTTGCAATGCAGACTGCTTAACATGCAAAGATCTTAATGGTTGTACCTCTTGTGATTCTGACCACGTTCTTCTCAATGACCAATGTGTCCTTCCTCCTTCCCCACCAGTTACTTGTGATACAGATAACAATTATGTCTTAATTAAAGGACAATGTATACTTTGTGATATTGACAATGGCTTCGCTTTGATTAATGATGATTGTATTACTTGCGATCCATCATGCTTAACTTGCGATGGTCCAAATGATGATAACTGTTTAACTTGCGTCAACCCTGATTACACCGTTAGCAATGGAATATGCCAAAGTGAACACCCAATCTGTGACCCAAATAACGGTTGGCTTTCGGCTCCCGATGATAATGGAAATTGTGTTCCTTGTACAACTAATTGCACAAGTTGTGTGGATCCTAATGTTCTTAATGATAACAATGAATGTGTTCCCCCTCCTCCTCCCCCACCACCATGTGATACAGACAATGGATACGTCGTGTTGCCAGACGGTACTTGCGGCCCTTGTGACGACACTTGCGCTACCTGTTCTGGAGTTTCTTCCAACAACTGTTTGAGCTGCGACAATGGCACTGTTTTGAACAATTTAACTGGAACTTGTGATGTTCCATGTGACGTTGACAACGGTTTTGTCTTGTCCAATGGTCAGTGTTTACCTTGTGATGTTTCCTGTAACACCTGTAACGGTCCATCCTATTTGGATTGTATTGATTGTGCTACTGGCCTTTCCATGGTTGCTGGCGTCTGTCTTCCACCTTGTGACACTGACAATGGATTTGTGTTGAAGGGTAGGCAATGTTTGCCTTGTGACTCATCATGCTTGACCTGCAAGGATACGTCTAACGCCGATTGTACCTCTTGTGTTGACGGCTTAAATTTGCAAGCTGGATCTTGTGTTGTTATTCCTCCAGAATGTAACAAAACAGGTTTCGTCTTTATCAATAATCTTTGTGTTCCTTGTGACCCTTCATGCCTGAATTGCGATGACATCGGCAACAAAGATTGTACTGAATGTTTTGATGACTTGATTCTCGTTGCAGGCTCTTGTATTGTTCAACCTGTTAATTGTGATCTCAATAACGGTCAAATAATTATCAATGATGTCTGCTACAACTGTTCCGACACTTGCCTGACTTGCAACGGTGTTGAGGACAGTGATTGTATTGAATGCGCAGACGGCCTAGTCATGGAAGCAGGATATTGTGTTGTTCCTTGTGACGTTGACAATGGATTTTACTTGTCCAACGGAGCATGTTTACCTTGCAACAAAGTTTGTGCTACTTGTCATGGCTCAAATCCTCAAGATTGCGATACTTGCATTGCTGGCTTTTTCCAAGATATAGATGGTAAATGTTTCAATGAATCATGCGTGGATCAAGATTACACATTCCAGGAAAAACGCAACGGTGTCTGTACAACCGATTGTGACTGTGATGGCACCAGAAGATGCTCTCCTTATGGCGAATGTCATGATTGTCTGTATTTGGCAACGACCTTTCCAAATAATTACACTGACGCAGTGTGTCCAGTTTGCCACCCAACTTGTGTGACTTGCAGAGGAGCAAGAAGTAATGACTGTTGGTCTTGTTTGCAACACGAATTCTTATCTAATGGTACATGTTTCCCTTGTGATGATTCTTGCTCGACCTGCAATGGAACTACTGAATCAGATTGTACTTCATGCGATGAAACTGATATGTTGATCGCCGGAAATTGTATTGTTCCTTGTGATGTTAACAATGGAAACTTCTATTATGATAATCAAAACTGTTTGCCTTGTGACCCAAGCTGCAAGACATGCCACAATGAAACCGCTCAAGATTGTGACACTTGTAACGATGGTTATAATTTGACAGCTGATGGAGAATGTTTGGTGCCTTGCGATACCAGCAACGGATATTATTACGATAACAATTCAGAATGCCAAAAATGTGATGATACATGCAAAACATGTGACAGTGAAAATTGTACTGAATGTTTCACCGCTGATTTCTTTGAAAATGGAAAATGTAAACCTTCTGATTGTGTCTCTTATGACTATAAATTCAATGAAAGCAACATAGATGAATGCAACAGTGATTGTGAATGTGACGGGACTAGAAGATGTGACCAAAATGGTGAATGCCAAGACTGCAATACTCTCATCAAAGAGTTTCCTGATCTCTACACTGCTGATGTTTGCCCTCCATGTCACTACTCATGCGCCACATGCAGAGGGCCTGCTGAAACTGATTGTGACACCTGTCCTTCAGGCTCTTACTTCGACAGTGGCGAATGTTTGCCTTGTGACTCTAGTTGCTCTAATTGTACTGGACCTTCAAACAGTGAATGTACCGTTTGTGATAGTGCCCATGTCTTGATGGGTGGAAAATGCGTGCAACCTTGTGACATCAATAATGGTTATTTCTACAACTCAGACGAGGTTTGTACAGAATGTGACAGCACTTGTCAGACCTGCCATAATACTGATAGAGACGGATGTGATTCTTGTTACGGAACCTATACATTGGAAGGAAGCATTTGCAAGCCTCCTTGTGCCTTGGATAGTGGTTACACTTATGATGATCAATTCAATTGTGTCCCTTGCACTTCACCTTGCTCTGTCTGCACTGCAGTTGGTGATGACCAATGCACCGATTGTGACAAGGGATATACTTTATCTGATGGCCACTGTGTTGATTGTGTGAGCTTCTATTATGATTTCGACGAATTTGATAACCCCAATGGCCCAAGCCAATGCTCCAGCGATTGTGAGTGCGACAACACCAGAAGATGTGGTCCTGATGGTGTGTGTCAAAATTGTGTAACTCTTGCTCAGGAATGGCCAGATCTGTACGATATCAATGATTGCCCTCCATGCAATCCTGATTGTTTGACTTGTAATGGTCCTTTATCTACGAACTGCACTGCTTGTCAAAATGGAGAATATTTGGGTTCTGATGGTGGATGTTATGCTTGTGATGATACCTGTCTCACTTGTGATGGTCCAGGCAGCGATGAATGTAGTAGCTGTAATAATGGAACTTTCCTACAAAATGGAGAATGTATTGTTCCCCCACCTCCTCCAATTCCTTGTGACTCTACCTGCTTAGAATGCGACGGTCCAACGAATTACAATTGCACAAAATGCGGTGATGATTTCGAATTGACAGATGATGGAGAATGTGTGCCACTTGATTGTGTTACCTGGGACTATAATTTTGATGAGTTGACCTCAGGATTGGGACCTCACAGATGTGATGACGATTGTGAATGCGATGGTACTAGAAGATGCTCTCCTGATAAATACTGTGCAGAATGTTTGGATTTGGTGTCTCTTTATCCAAATCTTTATGATCTTAAAGATTGCCCTCCTTGTGACGCAAGCTGTCAAACTTGCTTCGGACCAGATGCAGATTCATGTAATTCTTGCTCCAATGGAAACTACTTGACTTCAAGCAACTCTTGTAATCAATGTGATGACAATTGTGCTCTTTGTTCTGGGACTGCCACCAACTGCACTGGATGCCAAAGCGATTTAGTCTTGAATGATGACAATGAATGTGTGATTCCTTGTGACCCAACTTGTTTAACTTGTTCTGGTCCAGCCCAGGATGAATGTTTGACTTGCACTGATGATAAAACCTTGGAGAATGGAACGTGCATTGTCACCCAAGTCTGCGTGAAATTGAACTATACTCATGATGAATCCACCAATATCTTGGGACCGAGTAGATGTATAAATGATTGTGACTGCGACAGTAGTAGAAGATGCTCGCCTGAAGGTTATTGTAGAGAATGTATGTATCTGGCTGTCCTTTATCCAAATAATTACGACATGGCTGATTGTCCTCCTTGTGATGATACCTGCTTGACTTGTCAAGGACCATCTGCCAATGATTGTACCATGTGCCCTGATGGAAGTGTTTTGGTCGGAGGAAAATGTGAACCTTGCGACAGCACTTGTAAGACTTGTAATGATGTTGACGCTCAACATTGCACTGCTTGTCCTGATGACAAAGTCTTATCCAGTGGTGCATGTGTCGACCCTCCAATTGTTTGTGACAAGACTTGCTTGGATTGCGATGGACCTAATCCATGGGAATGCACTGATTGCCCAGATAACTTAGTTTTTAATGAAGGTTACTGTGAGCAACAAAATTGTGTTAGTTGGAACTACACATACACTGAAGTCGATGGTAGATGTGACACTGATTGTGATTGCGATGGTGCCAGAAGATGTTCTCCTGACAAATACTGTCAAGAATGTGATGATTTGGCCTTCGAATTCCCATCCATTTATCCCCCAAGCGATTGTCCTGCATGTGACAAAAGCTGTGAAACTTGTGATGGGCCAACCGATACCGATTGTACCTCTTGTGATAACGGTTTCGCCTTGGTCAATGGAGCATGTGTTCCATGTGACACATCATGCGCCACTTGCTCAGGAACTACAGACAATGACTGTACCAGTTGTCCTCAAGGATTTATTTTGGACGGTGGAAAATGTGTTGTGCCTCCACCAGTTTGTGACCCAACTTGTTGGACTTGCTCTGGTACAGGACCAAATGATTGTACTTCTTGTCCCCAAGGATACCAATTGGAATGGGATAGCAGTTGTCAGCTCATTGAAAATTGTGTGAAATGGGGTTACTCTCATGATGAATCTACCAATCCATTGGGACCTAATAAATGTTACAACGATTGTGACTGTGATGGAACTAGAAGATGTTCTCCTACTGGTTTATGTCGAGAATGTGCTGATTTGGCCAATGCTTACCCAAGCCAATACAATATCGCGGATTGCCCAGTTTGTGATAAATCATGCTTGACTTGCGATGGACCAAGTGACAGTGATTGCACTGCATGTGCTGACAGTTTCGTGCTTATTGATGGTTCTTGCTCAATATGTGATTCGCCTTGCTTGACCTGTAGTAATGATACTGATTCATGCACTTCTTGTGAGGATGGATATGTGTTGAACGGCACCTCTTGTGTTGAACCTCCAATTGAATGTGATGTAACTTGTTTGGAATGTGACGGACCTGCATCAAATCAATGTACCGCATGCCCTGATGATAAAGTCTTGCAGAGTGGTTCTTGTGTTCCTGTTGATTGTGTGGCTTTTGACTATGTGTACAATGAAAACGACAGCCCATTAGGACCTAACAGATGCAATGATGATTGTGAGTGCGATGGAACTAGAAGATGTTCTCCTGACAAATATTGTGCTGAATGTTTTGACTTGGTCTCCGAATTCCCAACTGTGTATGCTTTTAGCGACTGTCCAGTTTGTGAGCAGCCATGCCAAAGCTGCAATGGTCCTACTAATCAAGATTGTACTTCGTGTGGAGATGGTTTTGTTTTGGTTAATGGATCATGCGATCCTTGCGATCCTACATGTGTCACCTGCCAAGACACTACCTCGACAGGCTGTATCGTTTGTCCAGTTGGCTATGATTTGGAACTAGATGGTTCATGCGTGATTCACATTGATTGTGACAAGAACTGCCCAACTTGCAATGGACCAAACTATGACCAATGCACCAGCTGTGACGATACCAGAGTTTTGGTCAATGGCCAATGTATCTTGCAATGTGTGAGTTATGATTACAGTGTGGAAGAGAATTCCAATGGGTCATGCACTAGTGATTGTGACTGTGATGGAACTAGAAGATGCTCACCTTCTGATATTTGCGAAGATTGTTCTTATTTGGATAATCTTTACCCAAGTTTATATGATCAGACCGATTGTCCTCCATGTGACAAATCCTGTGATAGTTGCACAGGCCCAAGTGATAAAGATTGCAAGAGCTGTGTTGACGGCGAATATTTGGCTGATGATGGTTCTTGCCAACTTTGTGACAAAAGCTGCAACACTTGTGATGGTCCTGATACAAACCAATGTACCAGTTGCAATGGTGACCAAATTTTGAATGATGGAAACTGTGTCACTCCAAATCCAGTATGTGATACCACATGCGCAACTTGCAATGACGTTGGTCCCTACAACTGTACTTCTTGCGCTGATGAATATGTCTTGCAAGATGATGGATCCTGTGCTCCAGAGAACTGTATCGCTTGGAATTTCCAAGTAAACGAGCTTCTTAACACTGATGGTCCCCACAAATGTGATGATGATTGTCAATGTGATGGAACTAGAGTATGTCTTCCTATTGGAATTTGCGCTGATTGTCTTGACGCTGTTGAGGAACTCCCAAGTCTCTATGATGTTTCCATGTGCCCACCTTGCCACGAATCATGCCAAAGATGTTCTGGTCCCACCTATCTTGACTGTACAGCATGTGAAGACGATGAAGTTTTATTGAACAATCAATGTTTCCCTTGCGACGTGTCCTGCGAAACTTGCTTTGAAACCAGCCCTGATGGCTGTTCCTCTTGCCCAACAGGCGAAGAATTGAACTCAAATAATCAATGTGTGACTCCTCCACCAGTCTGCGACACAAGCTGCGCGACTTGCTTTGGCCCAACTGCTAACAACTGTTCCTCTTGTTCTAATGGCACAGTCTTAGTTAACTCCACTTGTATGGATCCTGCAGATTGTGACTACTTCGCATATTATCATGATGAAAATCACAACGTTCCTGCACCAGGCAGATGCACAAGCGATTGTGATTGTTCTAGCACCAGACAATGCTCTCCAACAGGATATTGTCATGAATGTCTCTGGTTGGCTGAGAAATACCCAACTCAATTCAATGCCGCTGACTGTCCACCTTGCGACCCCAGCTGCGCCACTTGCAACGGACCCTATGTGGACAACTGTCTTAGTTGTCCTGATGGAACTTATTTGTCTGATGATAATACTTGCAATCCTTGTGACAAAACTTGCCAGACTTGCTATGGCCCAGACAGCGATAGTTGTCTCAGCTGTGTGGATCCAAACATTCTTCACAATGGATTCTGCGATACACCAAACCCAGTTTGCGACCCAACTTGTTTGACGTGTAATGGAACTTTGCCAACTAATTGTGTAACTTGCTCTGATGAAGCGCAATTGACTGCCCAAGGCACTTGTGAACAAATTAATTGTGTCGATTTCAACTATGTTCATAACGAAACCCTCAATATCGAAGGTCCTCATGAATGCAAGGACGATTGTGATTGTGATGGTGCCAGAAGATGCAGTCCTTCAGGATATTGTGAAGATTGTTTGGTCTTAGCTGAAGAATATCCTTCTACATATTTGGCATCTGATTGTCCAAAATGCGACCCAAGCTGTGTTTTATGTGATGGCCCAACTGACAGAAATTGCACTCAATGTCTCGACAGTGTTTCATTCTTCAACGGCCAATGTATCGATTGTGACGAATCATGTTTAACTTGCTATGGCACTGACAGCGATAACTGTTTGAGCTGCCCTCCTGGTCAAGTTCTCTTCGAATATCAATGCTTCACTCCTAACTCCACTTGTGACCCAAGTTGCGTAACTTGCTCTGGACCTTCAGCCAACGAATGTACCTCATGTCCTTGTGATTCCTCTCTCACCAATGGTCAATGTGTTAGCAATGTTATTGTTTGTGATGATTCCTGCTTGACATGCTGGGGAACCGCCTCCAACCAATGCAGAACCTGCGACACTGGAAAAGTCTTATTGGCTGGAGAATGCGTCACTGTCTCTTCATTCTTCGGAGTGAGAAGTCACGAAGACCAACCAATCAGCTATGAAGTTGCTAATAAATTCACCACAGGTTCTGATATCGGTCTTGGATCTTGGGCGAAATTCAGAAATTTCGTTCCAAAAGTTGGCCACAAATACAATCTGTTATTCAGATTGTCCGGAATGACAGGTGAAGACAAGGCCGCTGGAAATAACCGCTATAGATTCTCTACCCTTGCTGTCTATTACAATACCACGCATTACACCTTTGAAACTTACTCAAAGATCTCAGGAACCCCAACTCTTTTACAAAAATCCATTCCTTTGAGAAAGGTCGATATGGACAACAAATGGAATTTGGTCTTCTTTGGATATTCTAGAAAACACGCTGCCGCCACTGGTTTCGTCAAATTGGCTGATGGCACAACTTATGAAGTGAATTTCAAGAACATCTACCAAGATCTCCCTAAAGAAAAGATGGAAGTGTTTTTCTATGGTGATCATGTCTACAACGGATACAATGGAGAAGTGTCTAGCCCAGAAGTTTTGCACGGAAACAATTTCTTGCAAGGATTCTCTGAAGCCAACCATGAAACCTATTTCAAGCTTGCCAAGAAAAATTAAATTATATTAAGTTTAAGGTCAAATAAAAAAATACATAGTTTTTTTTAAAATTAAAGTTCAATACATTAAAATTTGAAAAAAAAAATATTTTTTTTTTATTCTCTACATCTAAATTATTAAAAAAGGCGAATTTTTTTTTAAAGAGGCATTAAAATCCAAACATTTTTTTTATGAAATTTTCTTTTGTTTTGCTTTCAGATCTTCAAATATAAAAATTTATTCAATTTCACGAAATTCTCTCATTAATTCTTAATTAAATATAATGGATCCTTCATTGGATTCGCCATTCTTCTTTTCTAAAAAGACCCCCATTTTAATATCTCCTCTACACGATTCTACATAAAGACATGTGTTATTAGTTTTTTTTAATGAAATCTTCTTGTTTCAGGAGCGCTTCTCTCTAAATGGTTGCTGCCTAGAAAAACAAGCGACACTTTGAAGAGGATTTCTGCCTCAACCTCAACTGCACTTATAGTTTTAAAGTAAGTTATTTATTATGTTTTTTTACTTTAGAAAATTTGCGGGCTCTGTGAATGTCGGAATTCTAGCATATCTGTTGTTATAATGCATGAGAACCCAAAGGACCGACAGCCACTCATAGAAGAGACTAACCTGATTAGAAATGGATCCCATCACATTACCCGGTGCTTTATCAGGCTGCAGATCACATTACCTTACAGTCTCACATTACCTTACAGTCTCTCATTGAGGTTTCCTCCATAACTATAAGGTGACTTTCTTTTATAGATGGCTGGTTTTTAAATAGGAAGTCTTTCTGCACCATGTTTTTAAACTTTTTTTTTTTTGGGTTTTTGAAAACATTTTTCATAAAATCGATAAATAAAAACCTAAAAAAACGTTATAATTTTAATAAATTTTTCATAATTAGATCTAAATCTCGCCCCTCCCTTCCCCTCACCTACCAACAAGTCAAATAATGTACCCAAAAATTCCCCCAAAAAAGGCTCAGGAAGAACAGGAAAGAAAAAAAGCTCTGGCTCAATCCCAACGTGAAGAATTAAAAAAACTGATGGCCACCAAACTTCAAAACAAATACTCTGACAAAGACCCTAACATGATTTCGCACAAAGTTGAGGATCTTATTTCTAAAGAAAAGAACCTAACAGTGAAAAACCTTTCTAACCTTGAAAAAGACATCAAGTCGTCTATACCGAATCAACATCAAATCGAGAATCTCCAGCCAACAAAGCAAAAAGTTTCCTTAAACGATGATGAGGTTTCTGTAAAATCTGGATATTCAAAAATGTCAGGTGCTTCAAATTTCGATGTTGTAGATAAATTATCCACGAAAAGGTTCAAAGGTCAACCCAAAAATAAAGAGCAAGAAGAGAAAGATAAAGAAATTCTGGTTTTAAATGAGAAGCCACCAGCTAATGAACTAGGAAATCTCAGAGAAGAAAATGAATGGGCAGCAATCATGAATTACAACAATTACCTCTTTAAGAAGGAGGAGAAAATGAAGCAAATGAAGGCAAAGGAAGCACAGCTCAAGTTTAAAAAGGAGTTGGACCGCCAACTCAAAGAGAAAGAACAGTTAAAAAATTTGGAAAAAGTAAAAGAAGATGCATATTTTGAGAATGTAAAGATACAGATGAAAATCGCTGAAGAGAAGGAAAGAGATAAGTTAGAAGAGTATAAGCGCAAAATAGCTTATGAAAAGGAGACCCGCGACAGACAGATGAAGGAAGTTCAAGCAAAGAGGAAGTTTGAGTCGAAGCAAGAGAAAGCCCTTGATGATTTTTTAATAAAAAGGCTCAAGGAGGAACTGCAAATGGAAAAGGAATACACTCAAATGAAGAAAGACACTCAATTCCATGTTATGAAGAAGATATTAGAAAACGAGGATTTGAGGAAGAAGAAATTGATGGAAGATCAAGAGAAGGAAAGATTGGAGAACATCAAGTTGCAAGAGGCTTATTATAATTTGATAGAAGAGCAAGAGAAGAACAAAGAGGAAGCATTAAGAAAGAGAGATGCAAAGGCAAAGGAATTTATGCAACAGCCAATCGATTCAACGACAAAAGTTTATATGGATAGGATTGGTCAAATGGAGGATAGGTCAAAGAAATATCAAGATAGATTAGAAAAACAGAAACAGGAAGAGGAAACAATGGAGAAAATTAAGGCTCAGGAACAAAAGCAGAAGATGAAGGAAGCTTTAATGGGCCAGATAAAAGAAAAACAGGAAAAAAATGCGTTTGATAAGAATAAGTTTAACAATGAACAGGTTGAAATGTGGAAGACTGATACAGATAAATTCTTCGATTTCGAGAAGAACAAACAAATGCATAAGAAAAAAGCTTTGATTACTTATAATGATAGTTTGAAGGAACAGATGAAGGAAAAAGAAGAAAGGAAGAAGGGTGAGGCAAAAAAAATGAATGAAAATGAAGAAATGATCAATAGAAAAATCCTAGATGATATCGAAAATATGAATTCCACAGATCTGGTTAGCAATGTTTAAGTCAAGAACTTCTTTTAATTTTTAGTAAACCGTTTAAAGTTTATAGAATGAATTTAATGAATTTAAATATGAATTTTTTTAGCATTATTTCAAGAAAAAATTGAATTTGTCTAAATCCCAGATGGAATTTTTCAAAATTTGTTTTTAAAATTTTGATATTTAAAAAAAAAAATTATTTTTACAAAAAAAAAAAATATTCTTAATTTTTGTTTTATCAATTTTTTTTTTTTCAAATTCTTTCTTTTTAACAATTTTTATTTTTCAATTTTTCTGACAAAATTCAAGACATTCCCAAATGGGATGTACCTAAAATTCATATTTAATACCGTTCAAAATAGAAGTTTTGATAATTATTATAATAATTGTGAGTTATTTTAATTATGAAGAAGAAAAAAAAGAATAATAAAAAAATTACTCTATTTTTTGTTTTTTTGCTAAAATTGATTTCAATTATGGGCAGTTGCTGCACGATCAATCGCGATCCCTTGCAAACAATCATTCCCACTCCCATATCTCAGAATCCAGTTAATCTCAAATTGCCAAGTGAAGAGTTCAAGGAAAAAAAAACATCCGTTTGCATGAGTAAGAAAATACTAGAAACAAACAAGAAAAATTTTATTTTCTCAAACCCTAAAATTATTAAAGATGAATCTTCCCCAATTGATATGCTGGCAAACATAGATTATGGGAATTTCGTGAAAAGACGACACGGATCCATTCAAAATTATTATAAATTCGATCAAAAGTCACTTGGACAAGGTAGACTCGCAATTTTTTTCATAATTCAAAAAATAAGTGCTTCCAAGGCGCATTTGGACAAGTCTTTAAGGTCGTTCAAAAGAAGACAGGGTTCAAACGAGCAGTCAAAGTCATCAGGAAGTTGGAAATGAGCGAAGGACAGCAAAGTCGTTTTATAACAGAAGTGGAGATTTTAAAAAACCTGGTTTATGTTTTTTGTTGATTTGAAACTTACGATTTTTTTCCAGGACCACCCAAATATAATGAAGATCATCGAGTTTTATGAGGATGACACCAATTTCTACCTGGTCAGTGAGTTATATACAGGAGGGGAACTATTTCAACGTGTTGTACAGGAGACTTCTCTCAATGAAAACGAAGCGGCTGAAATTATGAGACAAATTTTTTCGGCTGTTAATTACATACACAAACATCAAATTGTGCACAGGTGACTAAAATATCTCGATACTTTTAACAAATTTTTTTCTTTTTTAGGGATCTAAAACCAGAAAATATTGTCTATGAAAATGAAAAATCTGATATTATCAAAATAATTGATTTCGGAACTTCTAAGATTTTCAAGGAAAATGAAAGAATGCATCAAAAATTCGGAACTTTAATCTACGCTGCGCCAGAGGTATTGAAAGGTTGTTATACAGAAAAATGCGATATTTGGTCATGCGGGATCATTTTGTACATTTTACTTTGTGGTTACCCTCCTTTTAAAGCCAAGGATGAGGAAACGATTATAGCTTTGATTGAAAATGGACAGTTTAGTTTTGATAGTTTTGAATGGAAGCAAGTTTCGGCTGAAGCGAAATCTTTAATAAGCAGAATGTTGAATTTAAATCCTCATTTAAGACCAACGGCTGAAGAGTGTCTTAATGATGTTTGGCTGAAGAAATCACTTATTCCTTTAGATTGCAGCAAGGACGTTTTAGGGAAAGCGTTGATAAATCTCAAGAATTTCAGAGTAAACTTTAATTTTTGTGAAGTTCAAATTTGAAAAAGGTGAGAAATGGATTACAACATGCAGTGTTGGCCTTTATTGTGAATATTTTGACCACGAATGATGAAAAAACAAAATTAATTGAGATTTTCAACAGTTTGGATCATGATGGAGATGGCCAATTAACTCGACAAGATTTGAAAATGGGTCTTTTTCATTGTTGTCTAAATTAATTTTTTGTTCAGGATTTCAAAAAATTTTAAATTTGGAAAACAGTGAAGAAGAAGTCGATAAAATTCTGGAAGCTGTTGACACCAATGGAAGCGGGGATATTGATTATATGGGTATGCTTTTAAATTAATCCCATTTAATTCAAATTAAAAATTAGAGTTTTTGGCTGCAACTATAAACAAAAAGCTGGTTTTATCAAAAAATCGGCTTGAGGCAGCCTTTCAAATCCTGGACTCAGTATTTATTACTATATAATAAAATAAATAATCAAATAAAAACAATTTTTGATAGGATGGAAATGGTTTTCTTTCAATTGAGGAATTGAGCTCTTTGATAAAAAACTTTGAAAATCATAGAAGCTATTTTGAGAAAATGTTTAATTCTTTTGATGCTAATGGTGACAAGCAGGTATATTTTAATTTATTATAAATATTTGGTTTCAATCTTTTGTTAATTTATCGTCAAGATTTCATTAAAGGAGTTCATTAACATGATGCTGGAATATGCTAACTAGCCTTTTTGTTCAAGTCTTAAATAATTTATTTTTAAGAGTAGTGTATCTTATAGGTGGTGTTTATAACACATTTTACATATTTCTTAATCACTAATTTTTATAAAAAAATTAAAAAATTAGAAATGGAAAATATTCCATCCTAACTGAATGTTTCATTAAATAATTAATAATTTTTCAAACAATAAATTGAATTTTCTTATTTTTGGTTAATTTTTCTAAACAAATTATAAATTGATCTTTTAGATCTTATAAGAAATCATGATAATATTTTTAATTTACAAAGAATATCAAAAAACAGGTTTCTCTTGTATAATTTTTATGTTGTATTTTTACTACAAATAACTTTGTATTTTGAAAAATAAAAATAAAAAAAATTTTGTAAATTTGTAGTATAAAAAATTTCATTTTTCATTCATATTATTTTCTGATTTTTAATTATTTTTTTTATATCCAAAAAATATTTTGAATTTGTAAAGTCGAGCGTTCTATAAAAACTCATATAA
>Ga0302320_10014298_pt1 | contig 16445 bp, 12 predicted proteins | sample Bog_T0_3_FD_202130 | JGI IMG/M metagenome (GOLD analysis project Ga0302320, IMG submission 202130) | Peat permafrost microbial communities from Stordalen Mire near Abisko, Sweden - Bog_T0_3 | ecosystem: Environmental > Terrestrial > Soil > Wetlands > Peat | place: Sweden: Abisko, Stordalen Mire... | reverse complement strand
AGGCAGCTCTGCAAATTGCTGCGAGTCCTGGAGTCCAATACTTTCCAGACGCCGACGTGATCCAGCGCTCCCAACAACTGCGGACAGGAGGCAGTCTTCGTGGACCGTCGTTTGGCTCGCTCGATAATCTCGTTGGCCCGTCGGGAGGCGTCGGAGCCATCCAGGCTCAAAAACCAATCCCGCATGAATTGGATGGCCTGACTGAACTTAATGCGCCTTCGTTGACGCACTAAGAGAGTCAAGGCAGCCGAGATCATTCCCGAGGTCGTATTCCGCCAATAGGGGTTCGAGTCGTTGATGGTGTCGGACGAGGTCATCAGCCATTGTGTCACCGTCTCAACATCCTCATAGGCGCGCACCGATCCGAACATATCCAGAGCATGGGTTCCCGCAGGGCCCAGGATCGCCAACTCATCGCTGCGGCCCAATTGAGCGGCTACTTTGGTGATCTCTTCGACTATTCCCTCCTGTTTTGCGTCGAGGATGAGCAGGCCAATTGGATGCCGCAAGAGTTGTCGGATGGCGCCGGTGAGGAGCGTCGTCTTGCCCGACCCGGTGCTGCCGATGATGAGCGTGTGTTGGACAAGTTCTTCCCCAGTCAATGACAGAGAATGTCCTGCCGGCTCATAACATGGCCAGGTGACGAGCGGCTTTTCGCGGTCATTCACGTTCACCCCGGACAGTGGGTGAAGGTATCAATCACGCCATATTCCGGATGCCAGAAGAAGGCTTCGGCGGCCTGTTTGCTGACGAAGCCTTTTGAGGCATGCCATGCATCCAGGGGCGTGAGGCTTGGAATCACGCGAATTAATACTCCGTCAACATCAACCGCGGGCTGCACCTTGAGGCTTCTCTTATGATGAAGATGCCCTATGTGAATTTCTCTCCCCGCGGGATCGCTGTCGTCCCACGCTTGTTTGCGCTCGGTCGCCATCAATATCGGCAGTCGCTCAAGCCTCTCCTCCGATCCGTGGGTCAAACCCAGCAGGCACTTGTGAAACTGAACATATTTTCGCTGGCTTTCACCGTTGTCCACCGTGACACCGTCGGTTCGATGGAACCACGCCGAGAGGACTTCGCCCAAGTGAAACGAGGATTGAAGGTCGTGGTTGCCGTTGACCACGACCACATGCACAGGAGCGACCATCCGCATCCGTTCGATGGCTTTGGCGAGCAATTGCCAGCCCTGCACGAAGGCCTGCTTCCAGCCGATGGACGAATCCACGTATGTGCCCGCGGTGGTCGTCCGGCCCAGAATGTCGGTGTGGAAAAAATCGTTGCCAACCGGGAATAGAATTTTTTCGAGCTTGAAGTGCTCGGCTTTCGCCAGCAAAGCCTCCGTGGCATCCCGAAACACCCTGTCCGCGATTTCGTGGTTGGACTCGTGCCCGCCTTCGTTGCCCGAACACAGTTTTTCCCGGTGAAAGTCAAACACCGCGATCTCATACATGCCTTCCCGATGGAGCGGATACTTGGCTGGGGTTGGCGCCGGAGCCTCCTTCTTGAAGCCCTCCAACAACTCGTGCGCGATTTCCTTCAGGGACGATTCCACGATCTTGCGCCTCAGCCACGCTTTGATTTGGAATAATGGCGATGTCAGGATTTCGCCGGTGGCCGGGTTGCGCGCGCCCACTTCCCACTTATTGGTCACCCAGCGCTCCACCTCCCAGATTGCCGTATCGACTCGCGCATAAACGAGCAAGTCCTCCAGCGACTGGATCAGTGGACCCCGGTAACTGAGGTCGCGGGTGCTTTCGCCCACGTCATCCTGCAGCGTGCTGCCGGCGTTGGGCCCCTCGGTCGGCGCCGCGTCGGAGGTTTTAGCCGGCGCCGCTCCCGGCTTACCGGCAAATTCCTGCGCCCCAGTCCAGCGCGCCAGATTCAACATGACGCGGTCTTCGCTGATTGTCAGCGTCTTCGCGATGCGTCCCACGGCCCAGTCAGGATTCGCTTCCTTCAGCTTGCGCACACTCTGATATTCCGGGTCGGGGCTGTGACCCTGGGTCTCGCCGCGAAAGCGCCATAGAAACCGTCTTGACGTTGGGGTTTTTACGCCAAGCCGGTTCGCCAGGCGCTGTTTGCCCATCGTTGGTTCCGCGCGGAGAATCTCTCGCGCCCGTGTGTATAGATCGTTGGGTTTCATAAAATAATTCCTCTCACTTACTAGGGCTGGGCAGAAGGGCGATTTGTCGGATCAATAATGCAAGTTTTTGATTTTCCATCGCGAATCCGATGGCGAACCGGCCCGTTATAAGCCGGAGAAGGAATATGCAGAAATCAACAGTCCCCCGTACCCAGCCGCCGGGCATGAACGCGCAACTTCGCTGAAAACTCGCCTAACGAATTGGCATGATGAAATTCGGTTGGCGGTGGCTGACGGAGAAAACCGTTTGTGCCTGGTGTGGAAAACGAATCAGGGGCAACCCATGGACGCGCCGCGTCAGCCACTCGATCTGTCCAGCCTGTGCGGGGAAATTCTGGTCGAACCAAAATTATTGACATCCAAAGCCAATCCATTTGCGAAAACAGTATCCCATCCGCGGCAGGGCGAGTTGCCGAGCGGAATTCGCCGCCAAACTAAAGTTATGCCGAATCAACCTTTTTCGAAATTAATCTTGGCGAGAGAGAAATTAACCAAGGTTTTCTTTTTGACACTGCCCGATGGGGTTTACGTTGTGAGCAACGTCTTTAGGACTCCAACCCAGCCAGCCTACGAAACATGGGTGGCCCCAAAGGCGCAACGGAGCCGGCAGTGGAGGAAGGTGCCCAAAGACGTCCGCCATCGCCTTTGCAGCGTGTATCTCTGCAAAGCCGACGCGGGTTTATGCCTGCTCTTGATGACCCAGAGCATTCTGTGCGGGCCGCAATCACCACCGCCTCCTTTTTCAGGGTGGTCTCCGATTCGACGCCCGATCGCCCGCCGCCACAGAAAACCCCAGACTTTGCCCACCCAATTCCCATGAAAAAGTTTAAAACCCTGCGTGATTTGAAAAAAATGGGAGCAACTCCCGAGGAATTGGCATACGCGCGCAAGTTCTCCAGCCTTGCCGAGGCCTGGGATGCTTGCAAACGGGCAGACTGGCTGATGTCCATCCTGGTATTCGGCGAAATGCTGGATAAACCCACTGCATTGCGTTTGGCGATCGCGTTTGCCAACCGAACTCCCACGAGGATGTGCAGCCTTTGGGTGGCCAGAGTGGCCGCCGCCGGATGTGACTCTGACGCCGCAGGAGACGCCTGGGCGGCCAGTTACGCCAGCGCCCACAGTGTCGTCTATGCCAGGAGCCGGGACTTCGATCACGACCTGTTCGCCGCCGAAATGCGCTGGCAAGCCGGCAAAATCAAGGAAATCGTGCGCAACCCGTTCCAGGACAGCTCGTCGAACAGGAGGCGTTGAGAATGCCGGAAATCATGACTGGTGCCGGCTTTCTTTTTCAACACGGATTCCCCTCCCAAAACTCGTTCTGTCCCGGGCGAAACGCAGGCCCGCCCCTTCCTCCGTCGAAGAGCACTCAACAATCAATATGTATGATATGCAGTTTTTATATTGTATAAATGATAATTGTGGTTTATCCTCTACACGCGATATGAAAGAATTTGCCATCAATAGCCCGCAGCAGCTGGGAAAAGTCATGCACGGATTCCGGAAAGAGCTACGACTGTCGCAGGGATCCGCCGGCGCCAAGGTGGGTCTGGCCCAGAACGCCGTCTCGCAAATTGAGGCCGATCCCGGTCGCGCCGGCCTGGCGCGGGTCTTTAAATTGATGGCCGCGCTCAACCTTGAGATCGTCTTGCGCCAAAAGACGGCTTCGAGCCGCCGCTCGGAGTGGTGATTTATGGGGCGGCGAAGAAAATATCGCGAGCTTGCCGTCTGGATGAACGGCGAGCGGATCGGCGAATGGCGCGTGACCGCAGCTGGGCACGAGTTCGTTTATGATGACGACTGGCTTTCCGCGGCGGCGGCGAGGCCCATTTCCATTTCGCTGCCGCTCCGGCCATCCCGGGAACCGTATCGGCAGGGTGTGGAGGCGTTCTTTGACAATCTCCTCCCCGACAACCGGGAAATCAGGGAGAGAATCCAAAGGCGCTTCAGCACAAGGTCAACCGCAGCCTTCGATCTTTTGCAGGAAATTGGACGGGATTGCGTTGGCGCGCTGCAATTGACGCCGATTGGAGAAACGCCGTCAAGCGTTCGTCGAATCACGAGTGAACGACTGACAACGCGGCAAGTCGAACGAATCCTGAGCGAGACCTTGGCGCCAACCTCGAGCGGAGAAATTGCGGAGGACACATTTCGGATTTCACTCGCCGGAGCGCAGGAAAAGACAGCGTTGCTTTGGCGGGACGGCGCATGGCATCGCCCGACTTTAGCAACGCCAACCACGCACATCATCAAGTTGCCGATGGGAGTGAATCCCATGGGCATCGACCTATCAACGTCAATCGAAAACGAATGGCTCTGCGCCCAAATCGTCCAGGCTTACGGCATCCCGGCCGCCAAATGCCGGATGCAGTCATTCGGTGAATTCAAGACGCTCGTGGTTGAAAGATTTGACCGGAAACTGTCCGAGGACGGCAAATGGTACGTACGATTGCCGCAGGAAGACCTTTGCCAGGCGACAGCGACCCCTCCGGCGTTGAAGTATGAGAGCGACGGCGGTCCAGGGATCGCCGCCGCCATGGATTTGCTGCTCGGTTCCGAGCGGGCCGAGGATGACCGCCGCGATTTTTTGCGGACGCAGGTTGTATTCTGGATGCTGGCGGCGATCGACGGCCACGCGAAGAACTTCAGCATTTTTCTATTGCCCGGCGGCGCGTATCGGCTCACGCCGCGCTACGACATTTTGTCGGCCCATCCCACCCTCGGCCATGGCCGCGGAAAGCTCGCACCAGAGAAAATCCGCATGGCGATGGCTGTTGCCGGAAAAAATCGGCATTATCGATGGAAGGAGATCGGAGTCCGTCATTGGATCGAAACGGCGAAGCGTCACGGCCTTGCGCGGATGTCAGAGATTGTCACCGAAATGGTCGAACGAACACCGAGTGTCGTCGCTCACGTTCGGGATGGGCTGCCTACAGGTTTTCGGGCTGACATTGCGGATGCGATCATTGGCGGAGTGGCAGCCGCAGCGAAGAGCTTGAGCCTGCAACTCTAAACCTCACGGCTGGCACGCCCGGCCGCCCGGCACCCTGTGTCAAATTACTTGAAGAGGCAGTAGCCCAGCCACCGCGGTTGCAAAGCAGTTGCAAAAACTCGTTCATCTAATCGCGTTTTGATTCCTCTTGTTTCGCTTTGTTGCATCTGGACAAACGGACTTTTCTCGTGGCAAGTACCGTATCGCCTGGTAAAAGCAGCGGGGACGCAACCCGCGAAGCTTCTCCAGGGCCGTCGAGTAGAGTGGAGGCGCGAGCGGTTTAGGCCAGCAGCTTCCGTTGTGTCGGCCGTTTCCGGCTGTCGTGGCAAATGGCCGCCAGACCATGCTCTCGTTTTCTCCACCCCCTCTAAAATTCCGTACGGCGGGTTTTCCCCAGTACGGCTTCAAACTGGCTCCCGCGACGGCCGCCTTCGCGCTCTTCCACTTATAGGCCGCCACTGCGCTTGCTCTCCGAGTGCGGCGTTTTTTTCCCCGTAGTCGGCTTTCGCCAATCGGCACCGCACCCTTCTGATCGCACCACCAGTCCAGTGGCCCTTGGCTCCCCAACCGGTTATTCTGTCCGGTCGGCTCTTGGCTTACTATGGCCACATCCGAATCTCTGGCCCAGCGCACCGGCTTAGGTTTTATGCCCGGTGCGTTCCCCGGTTCCAGAGCTTCCCCAATTTACTCCGCGAGTCTGTTGGGTTCGTGTCGTTTCCCGTACCCCGGCGGTGTCCACGGCTGCACTTGACTGTTGCTTCACCGTGAATGCTGCCTTCGCCGCTTTTGCACCGGCTCGGCCACCACATCGTCAGACCTTCCGGTCTGGTCTGAACAGCGTAACGAGGCTGCAGAATTCGCTTTATGCTACGACCCGATCCCATCGCTTGCCCTGCCCCGGCCAGGACGTTTACCACCGAGCTTTCACCGCGGGTGTCGCCACCCGACAGCGTCGGTTATGACTAGGCGGGTTTCAGCCAATTCCCGCTGCCGGACTTTCCCCGGCAAGACTCGCGGCCTTATGGGCTGCGAGCAAAATTCGCAGGACAGCTTCAAAGGACTTCGTTTTTGTCCGGTTTTACGAGTGATTATGAAATATTACAGAACAATTTGCCATACGATTTGACAAAAATGTGCCGGACCGATGTGGTTCTAACAGTTCCGGACGACCCCATAGCGAACACATGGATACCATTCAATTCCTGGATCTGATGAAGACTCTGTGCTGCTTGGGATCAATGTCTATTTCTCGCACAAGGTCCGTTGGGAACTCCTTATAGCGCCCGCATCTTCTTTTCTTCACACTACCTGATCCGAGTAAGGACTGTGGGCAGATCAGAACGGTCCAGAGAATTTCAAACATGACCAGCACAGCTTGGTCGCAAAACCGCCGCCACTCAATCATTTCGATTCTCGGACGGAATTACTGCCACCCCCACCCACCCCGCTAAGACGAACCAGCGACGGACCGACTGATTGAATGGAAGTTAAATTCTCTTGGTTGTGGCGTTTTCCAATTCGCCTTGCGCTTCGCGCAAGGCGGCGAGCATCTCGCCGGCGGTGGCAAATCGGTCGGCGGCGGCAGGTTGGCAGGCTTTGCATATAATCTCGTTTAGCCGGAAGAATTCCGGCTGCTGGACCAGCCTGGTTGGCAGGGCTGGAAACGAGATGGGCTCGCTTCCCGTGCTAATCGTGTAGAGAACCTTGCCTAGCGCATAAAGGTCCGCGCAGGCCGTGCCGGGGCGTTCGGGATGCGGAGGCATGTAGAAATCCGTGCCCACCCAGGTGGCATCCGCGCTGGCGTTTCGAACCAGGCCGACATCCGCCAGCTTGGGGCGTCCGTTGACGAAGACAATATTCGAGGGCTTGATGTCCCGATGCACCAACCCTTGTTTATGGAGGAATTCCAGCGGCTCCAGCAAGCCGATGGCAAGGCGAATACATTCTCCGGGGGCCAACCGCCGACCTTCGCCTTGGGGACAAACCTTCGCCAGATCGCGCGGTTGGTAGGGCTCGCCCTTGCGCTCCCATTCCGAGTCGAGCGGGTCGCCCAATTCCATGACGTAGTAAAAGTAGCCCTGTTGGTCGTTGCGATTGACATGGTCTATGTGCAGCAGGCCAAGGTGCTGGTTGGAGAGCGGCTTGTAGCTCTTGATGCCCCGGAATTCCCGCTCGAAGGCGCTGTGATCCTGGAATTTGGCTTGCTGGACTTCCTTAAGCGCCTGCCATTGCCCGGTGGCATTGCGAACGAGCCAGACCTTCCCGTAGGCGCCTTCGCCGAATGGTTCACCCGTCGTAGTGTAGCCAGGGAACCGCTCCTGGACGACTGTGACCGTCGCCGTCCGAGAGGCCCAGACTCCGACCAGTGCGGAGGCGAGCGCGCACGGCACCTGACCGCCCGCGATTACCAGCCACGGAAACCAGTAATTGGTGTAGTAACTCCACGAAACGAAGGCCAGCATCACGGTTAGAGAAATCCCCGCCGCAATCAGAAAGCCGGCCAGTGGTTTCAATTGACCCAAGCCGAGGCCGAGCAAAACCCCGGTCACTGCCAGAAGTGTCGCCTCCACCCAAGCTGGCGGGCGTCGCAGCCAATCGCCATTGACGAGGTTTAGAAATGTGGTGGCCATGATTTCCATGCCCCCGACCGCCTTTCCGTTCCCGCGGGTATAGGGAGTAAGGTACTTGTCTTCTTCGGGAACACCTGGGTCATTTATTGTTTTTGGACAGTTGCCGATGAAAACGATTTTATCGCGGAAATATCCAGGCGCATTAGAAAGCGCCAAGTGATAGCTGATGGTATCCCACGCCCCGTTGGCGCCATAGTAGCGAAGCCACTGCTGGTCAGCGGAGTGGTCGAAACGCGCGCCGATCCGGTCCGCCGCCGCCCAGCCGAGGCTGTGGATGTCGCCCTCGCCGGGCGCGTAAACAGGCCAATGCCGCCGGGGGGTTTGGAGGGTTTGCACGCTGGCCTTGCCCACGCCGAAGAGATTGGAGGACGCCTCGAGAAAAATCTTTTGCGGGCGAACGACGTTGAACCCTTGAAGCCTTGGGACACAGGGACCGGTTACATCCGCCAGGAGCACGAGGCGACTTTGCCGGCGCATCGCCTCGGCCAGCGCGTGGTCGGTTAGCGCATTCATTTCTAATTCAAAAAAGACATCGAAAACCACCAGGCCGGCCTGGTCATCGGCCAGCTTATTCAACAATTGGGCGTGCAGAGCGCGATCCCATGCGCCTCGCTGCTGGCCCAATCGGAGGTAGGAATCCTCGTCCATGAGCACAAGCATGACCTGGTTGGTCACGGCGAATTGTTTAGTCGCGGAACCTGATACGAAGCGAAAGAGATAGTCATAACTGGCGTCCTCCCACGCTTGGCCGAGAGGCGTTCCCCAAAGGAGAAGGCCGCACAGTGTCGCCAATCCCGCGCCGGCAAGGGCGGATTTGGTGAAGAACTTCTTGCTGGCGGCCCCGCCTTTCACAACCGGCCCACCGTCGAAAATCGCGGGCGAACGGAAGGCCCTTCCGCGGGCCGGCCAATCTTGCTGTTTTCAATTAAGCCCATTCGGTCGTGGAGTTTAATGGAGAGCAGGCTGGAATCCACTGTTTTTCGGTTTCCTTTTTCTATTGACAAGCAAGTCTAATGGTGAGAGAAAAGCCACGGATAGAGGCTCCGCCCCCCCGTGGCGCCGGTCAGAACGCGGAGCGTTAAGCCAGGGGAGCCGGCAGACACGAATATTGAACGGAAAAGAATATGAGCGGACAGACTTCAAAATCAATTGTGCTTTGTACAGTGGCGGGAGCGGTCACGGTCTTGAGCGGGTGCGGCAGTTCGCCGAGCGCACCGGCGCCACAAATCCTCACCCAACCGCAGAGCCAGACGGTGGAAAAGGGCAGCAGCAGTGTGAGCTTTTCGGTGGTGGCCACCAATTTCCACTTGATTAATTATCAATGGCAGTTCAACGGCTCCAACATCTCCGGAGCGAACAGCCCGACCTACACCATTCCGCATCCTGTGGATTTTACAGATGTAGGAGAGTACCGGGTGGAGGTGTGGGGAAGCCCGACCAACGTATCGCAGCCGGCGATGTTGAGTGTTTATTCAGCCTCTGCGGCCATGGCCGTGGGTGCCGGAACGCTGTCCACACCCATTGGCAGCTTCACCACCCAAAATCCAACCTACACCTGCAGCAGCGGCGGAACTTTTAACAAAGGCTACACGCCATTGTATTCCAGCGGCCAACCGATGTTTTTCTACGGCCCGAATGCGAGGCCGCAAACAGGCATTTTTCAAAATACGCTTGCTTCCAGCTTGACCATTGACACGTTCAGTTCGGACAACGGAACAGCCGACACGGGAATTCGCCTCCAAGAAAACTGGGTTCCATTCGCCGACGCCGGTTGCAATGACAACGCTCCCGCAGGATCACAAGGAGAAACTTGCGCCTTGCAGAGCAAGTGTACGATCCCCTTGAGCCAGGCGGCGGGACCGGTTGCGGGCAAGAACACCTACCGGCTCACCATTCTCTACAAACAGCCGCCCGGCCCTCCCACGAGCGGCAAGATTACGTTCAACTGGCGCTACCAATAGCCGGCGAAGCTGGCCATTCGATGTTTAGAAGTTGAACCCCAATCGGGCCGAGAAAGTCCGGCTGCGGGGCAGTTCGTTGTAAAGATCAAGAGGATTAAGACGGTAATCCCGCCCGGCGAGATTCAGGATGCCGAGCGTCAATTCCACGGTGCGGCGCGGGGACCGGTATCCGGCAAACAGATTGAACTGCCAAAAGTCATCTCCCGGCGTGGCCGGTTCGTACCCGTGATTGTATTGGTTATTCCACAGCGCCTGAAATTCCGCGAATAATCCAGAGCGGTGATTATAGACGGCGTGCAAATCCAGTTGGTCCAAAATGGCCAGCGGCTGTTGCATGGCTTGAAAGGGCGGGATCAGAGAACCCGCCGGCAGATTTGCCATCACTTCAGTGAAATCATCATTTAGTTTGGCCCGGCTCAGGCGCTCATCCAAACCGGCGGACCAGCCCTCACCCATCAATTGATCCAATGTAAATTCCAGAGTTTCTTCGGTGTAATCAATATGTTCCTGGGTTCCGCCGGGATCGGCGAAGCCATTCAAATTGGCCAGAAATACTCCGAACGTCCGGTCCACGGTGGAGTTCAGAATCTGGCCCGACAATCCCAGATAGGTGCCAGTGGCAAACCGCTGTTCGAGGGAGAGGCCGTAGGTCTCGAAGCGCGCTCCGCTTTCCGCCCCGCCCTCCGACTCCGGCAGGATGCTCCGAAAGGATTGCAGGAAGCCGCCGATTTGAGACGGTTCCAATTGAAAGCTCTGATCGAAACTTGCTCCGCTCAAGGAACGAGTGTACGCGGCGCGCACGGTCGTGCCGCCGGCCGGGGTCCAAATCAATCCGGCCTTGGGCGAAATCTGGTTCTTCATCCGTTCATCATCCGAAATTGGCGCCGCCCTAAAATCGTCGGGGAACGTCAGCCGGTCATACGTCACGCCTGCCTCCAATAACAGCGGATCAGCGATTTGCCAGTAGTGATAACCATAGAAACTCAACCGCTTGAAACCGGTGTTAAAATCCTGCGCCGTGCTCGGCGGAACAAATGCCACGACATTTACCGAAGGATCAGTTTCCTGATTTTTGGTGTGGAAATCCCCGATCTGAAAACGCGCTCCGATTATCGTGTTGTGATCAAGCTGCTGAAAGTCCTGCTGTAACTCCGTCGAATAGATTGCGAGCGTGCTTTGATAGGCCTGGTTGATCGTCATGGGCTGCACATAGTCAAGTCCGGCGGCCGTTCGATCCACGAAGTAGGTTTGCTGAAACGGATTGCTCACGTCGAGGCGATCGCTCAAGCGACTGAACAACAACAGCGTATGATTGCCGGGCGACCACTCATGATGATAGCCAGCCACAATGATCGGCTCCTGTATTTCATGCGTGCGAAGCCCTGGATTTGCCTCGGTCGGACTGTAGTACTCGCTCAAGTCGCCGCTCTCCGAGTTGTCAACCAAGGCTTGGATATATACGGTGTCCTGCGGCGCCACTTGCTGCTTAATTTGAAATGAGATCTGTCGTTCCTCAATGTCGTTATTGACCCGCTGGCCCGGATCCGACTGATCGAGGACTTCCAGCGAGTAACTCGTGTCGCCAAACGTGCCAAATTGCGCGGCGGATTGTGTCCATGCACCCCGGCTGAGGTACTCGGTTTGGGAAGCGAGATGCAGGCCGTCGTTCTCGAACAGTTTGGAGTATTCCTGCTGCGAAATGGACTCCGAGAGCGGGCCCGCGCCAACGGGCGCGAAAAGATTGGCCAACAAGTATTCGCTCTCCGCCGCCGTCTCATACCGCAAATTGACTCCATTGGGGTCACGCAAGGCGTCATAGCTGTTGGCCAGAAAAAGATGCGCGGAATAATTCGCCACATCCGCGTTTACGGCGCGGACGGCCTCGCGCACCGCGACTCGATCCATCCCCGCTTCCTGGTAAATCCGTGCCAGGTTGGCGCTGCGGACGGCCCGATCCTGGTCCAAAAGAAGGTTCGAGCGATAGACGCTGCGATTGGTATTCAGTTCCTGCGATTTCTCCAGATCGCCAATGGCTTGGTTGATTCGGTTGACCTGTTCGTCGAGCAAGGCCGAGTAGAGCCAGGATGTCGGGTCATTGGGGTCCAGAGCATGGGCGAGTTGAAGCTCTTTCATCGCGCGGTGATCGTCACCCTCGTCACTCCAAGCCTTGGCCAGATAATCCCGCAATGCGGCTCGTTGCGGTTCCATCGCGGCGGCGATGAGCAAATCATCGCGCCCGCCGACGCGGTCGCCCTGGCGGATGCGGCACAACCCGCGGCCCAGCCAGGCGTTGGCCAGGGCGGAATCCACCGCCAAAGCTTGATCGAACTGCGCAATGGCCTCGGCCGGCTTGTTTTGGGCGGCAAGGAGGAATCCTTGTAACGCCAGCGCCTGGGGGTTACGGGGCGAAAGCCGCAGGGCGTGAGCCAGGGCCTCGGACGCAGGTTCAATGCGGCCAAAGCTAAATTCAAGCTCGGCCACCCGCTCCCAGCCAAAGCCAAGGTCGGGAGAGCGCGCCACCGCTTCCCGGGCCAGCTTAAGCGCGGATTGCAGCGAGAGGTTGGGCGAGGCGCGGGACTGTTCAAGATAGGACGCGGCCAGAAATTCGCTGGGTAATTGGGGATCGCTGGCGGCAAGCCGCGCCTCGCGCTTGGTCGCTGCAATGAGCGTCCGCAACGCCTCGGAAAGACGGGGAAGTTTGCCCGAGGCGTCTCCGATGGCGAAACTCGAAAGGTCTGCCTCGGCTCCGGGGACCTGGCCGGCTCCCAATAACAAGGCCGCATGATAGAGCCGCACGGCCCCGGAGTCGGGAGGCGGCGGATCTGGGTAATTCGCCAGCGCCGCGGGCAAGTCTCCGGCGCGATATGCGGCGAGGGATTTGACCAGAATGGTTATCTCGCCGTCCGATAGCGGCAGGTCATTCAGGTCAAGCACACCGGGATAGTAAAAACACCATTGCAAAAGGTTTTTCGCGATAAAACCCGCCGTGCGGGCTGGCGCCTGGCCCGCTGCGACCACGGCTTGTTGCCCGTTGGTGAGTTCGAGCGATCCGACCCCGTTGGCGAAGGCGACTCGACCGTCAATCACTGAGACCGTCGTCTGTTCAACGCCATTGGAAGCAGCGACTTGGACGACAAACTCGGTGCCTTTGATTCCGGCAAAGCCGCCGCTGGTCATGACATTGAAGCGGCCCGGTTGGCCGCGATGGAAGAAGGAGAGAATTCCATCAATGAGATGCAAACCGTGTTCAGCTTGGCCCGTGTCGGCGGGGAGGATCTCCACCTCGGATAAGGGTCCAAAGCGCACGACGCTTTGGCCGGGCCATCGCAGCCCAAAGGAACCGTTGTCGCCGCTACGGACCCGGTCATGCGGGAAGAGGAGTTGGTTGGTGGTGGCCAGCACCCACCGGGGCGCCCCGGGCTGCAAGATTTCCACCGGGGGGCCCAGCTCCACGATCCGAATGGCATCGTTGGTTTGCGCGAAAGCGGACGGGGACCAAAGTGCCATGCAGCCCAAAGCCCAGAGCAGCGCCGTTCGTCTGCCAACGGTCATCAGGGGTTTAAACAGCACGATTGTAATCATCTTCTAAGACACCATCCGCGCAAGGGCAAGCTATTCATTTTGAAGGTCGTCCCTTAGACCCGTTTGGAGTTCCGCCTTCAGCCGGTCCGAAGCCGCGTAACCGCGGAACCCCAAACGCGGAAAATCTCAATTTCAGGCGCCCAAATTTTCGCCCGCTTCATCGCGCGACTACGGGGGATACGCAGCCCGTGCGGGTTTCTTTCAAAATATTCTCCAAAATAAATTGAAAGAATTGGGCCGTCCGCCCGTAACGCCCTTTGGAAAGAGACCAGAGCAAAAAGGAAATACTATGACCAAAAGACACAACGAGACAGATGTTTGGGCGGACCCGACGCCCAGAGCAACCTTCACACATGTTGTCATTCCCACCCCGCGCACGATCAATCTAACTATTCAGGAGGCGGCGGACGCCATCGAGGACGACCTGCTCCAGGGCATTCCGCGTGGCGACACCCCGCCCTTTGCCCAAGCCCGCGCCGTCCTGGTCTTGCTCACCCATTGTTACGCGCTCCAGATTTACCGTTCCACGGAGGCGGCCAGCCTGATCGCCCGAGACCTCTATTTCTCCTGTCTCTGCGGAGAGAATATGCCCGAGGCGCGCGACCTCCAGCAGTTTCGCGCGGAAAACCGCGAGGCGATTCGGCGCTGCCTGGCTGCCGCCCTGCGCTTCATGGTCGAAGAGAAGATGGCCGCAGGCGTGGTCACCCGCGTCAATGACGCGCATGTGACTGAGGAGGCCAATCGCCGCATCACGATGGCCATGTTTATGGACAGCATGGAACCGGAAGGGGAACCCGCAGATGATTTGGCGGCCCAGCCCTCGTTTTGATTTGCCAACCTCAGCGCTTCGGCGCATTAATCCTTCGTGGCAATCCTTGAGCACGAACTGCTTCCGACCCGGGCCACGCTGCTGGCGCGGATGAAGGAATGGAGCGACCAGTCAAGCTGGCAAGAGTTCTTCGACATCTACTGGAAGCTCATCTACAAGATGGCCCGCCAAGCGGGCTTGAACGACGCCGAAGCCCATGACGTCGTGCAGGAAACCATGCTCGCCGTGGCCAAACACATGCCGGCGTTCAAATACAATCCCGCGGTCGGCTCCTTCAAGGCCTGGCTGTTCAATCTCACCCGCTGGCGTATCGTGGACCAATTACGTAAACGCGGCCCAATGGCCCGCCACCCGGTGAGCGCTGGCGACACCGCTCAAACCGCCCTGATCGAAGCCGTGGTCGATGAACACTCCCCGGGACCGGACGCCGGATGGGAGGCGGCCTGGGAAAAGACCGTTTTTGACGCCGCCCTGGAGCGGGTTAAACGCCGCCTCGATCCGCAAAAATACCAAATCTTCGATTTCTACGTCCAGCGTGAGTGGACGCCGGAGAAAGTGGCCGAGACTTTCCGAGTCAGCGTCAATCAAGTCTATCTCGTGAAAAATCGGGTGACCGAAATGCTGCGGGACGAAGTCCGGCGCCTGGAACAGGAAGTCACCTAATTTTCCATTTCTCGTTTTGTATTTCTTGTTCGCTTGCACCAAAATCGCCGGGTGAAACAATCCGTTGTTGTGCTTGACATGGAAGCCGTGTTGGTGCCGGGAATCTGGATTTCCGTGGCGGGAAAAACGGGAATTCCGGAATTGCGCCGCACGACCCATGATGAAGTGGATTATGACAAGCTGATGCGTGGACGGATCGCCATCCTCGACCAACCCGGACTGACATTGTCGGACATCCAGAACACGATCGCTGTTGAAACCGCTGGAGAACGCACTCGATTTCCTGCGCGAGTTGGCCGCAGGGGCGCACCATTTACCAACGCAATCTGAGTTGGATCATTAACAAAATCAGCGGACAATCCTGAAGGCTAAATCGCGGCTGAAAAGCTGCCAAACCTTTACGATCAACGGTTTGGCCGAATTCTCGAAACTGCTGTTCATCGGCGATAGCATACGGGCATCGGCGAACGACGCGAATTCAGAACGCGTTCTGCGAGCTAAAAGTTTATCGGCACTCTTACGATGTATTTTAAGGCTGTTCGCGACCTGTGGGGGCAGAAAATGCATCGCAGCCAAAAAGCAGTCATCTACAGCCACGTTCGTCTTGTGCGGGTCGCGGCGAACTGAAACTCCGCTTCGGAGGAACCCGGGGCGTGTTCCGACGACGCCAGCCATCCGGCCGGTGTCCCGGTTTTGGAATGACAAGGCCAAATTTTAGACAGAAACTTCATAAGAAAATCTTCGAGATCTTCGCCCCACCGCTTAAGTAAGCCTAATATCAGTCGATATTACGATAGGGTAGGAGCCGGTTCCAGGGTGGCTCAGTAATTGCTCCCTTAATTTTGGGCATCCTGCCATTCGGTGCTGGCGCGGCGAAACCGCTCATCCGCAGCCAGTTTGAGCCATTTACCATGTCGGTGACGGCGTTGCCCGCGAGTGATAACGCGGAAAATCATTGAAGATCAAGAAGTCAATTTCCTGGGTCATGCTGGTCGCCATGCTTTGCTGGGGCGGCAAGGCAGTGCGTCGTCGACATGGCCGGGCAATGGGTTCGCCCGCTGGATTTGCCACGGCGCCGCCAATGACTGGATGACGCATGACGGCTAAAACGGCATTTTTCTGCCTCGTTGCAATAGCCATGATGCCAACGTCGCTCATCGCTCAAGGCAGCGTTTCGGACAGCCTGTCCGCCGTCAGCGCCAGCGCAACTTCCTTGGCGGCGGACGCGGTGACCAGCACGACCGTCACAGTTACCCTCAACGATACCAACGGCAACCCGGTTTCCGGAAAAACCGTCACCCTGGCAAAGAGCGGCGGAAGCTCAACCATTTCGGCGGCGAGCGGTTCCTCCGGTATTGACGGGACGGTGATTTTCTCCGTGGCGGACGGGGTGGGTGAAACGACAATCTACACAGCGACGGACACAACCGACAGCATTGTCCTCCTCCAAACCGCGAGCGTCGCATTCACTACGGTGCCATGGTATAACCCGGGTTGGCGCGATCGGATGACGATCCAAATCAACGCCACCAATGTAACGGGGACGCTCACCAACTTTCCGGTATTGATCAATCTTACGAACAGTTCGTTGCAGCAGTACGCCCAGACCAACGGCAACGACCTTGTGTTCACGGCTGGCGACGGC
>Ga0302320_10014294_pt1 | contig 16447 bp, 9 predicted proteins | sample Bog_T0_3_FD_202130 | JGI IMG/M metagenome (GOLD analysis project Ga0302320, IMG submission 202130) | Peat permafrost microbial communities from Stordalen Mire near Abisko, Sweden - Bog_T0_3 | ecosystem: Environmental > Terrestrial > Soil > Wetlands > Peat | place: Sweden: Abisko, Stordalen Mire... | reverse complement strand
CGGCCGCAACCCGCAGACCGGCGCGGCTATCAAGATCAAGGCCAAGACCGTCGTCAAGTTCCGCGTAGCCAAGGCTGCCAAGGACGTGATTGCACCGGTCAAGAAGTAAGCATTCCGGGCTGGTTTCGAAGGAGGGAAGAGCCAAGCGCTCTTCCCTCCTTCGTTGTGCGGAATGAGTCAGGATGCAAAAATGTGCGCGCCTGTTGCGGCGCGGCAACATCCCATGAGGTATGGCTACGACAGCGACAACTGCAAAACTTCTCGATCCCGCTTCGTGTGCCGCTGTGGGCGCGCCTGTTCGTGCGCTGCTGCGGCTTGAAGGGTTGGCGGCAGCGGCGTTTGCGGCGGCGCTCTATGCGCATACAGGAGCAAGCTGGTGGCTGTTTGCGGTGGTGTGGCTCGTCCCCGACCTCAGTATGCTCGGTTACCTTGTCGGTCCCGGTTTCGGCGCGCGCATTTACAACGCCATCCACAGCTACACAACGCCGGCAACGCTAGCGGTATGCGCATTGCTGCTCAAGAGCCCTGCAGTCATGCCGTTCGCGCTCATCTGGGTAAACCACATTGGCATTGATCGCTTGCTGGGGTATGGCCTCAAGTACCCGGCAGGCTTTGGCTGGACGCACCTTGGCAAGCTGGGAAAGCGTGCGCAAGCTACTCCGGCAACTTAGTCGCCTGTTTGAGTCCCGGCATGAAGGCACGCACCACCAGCGAGACGCCGAATGTAACCGCGATGGCCCTCCACATGAGCTGCGTATCGTAAGTCCACGTCAGAAATGCAATCGTAATGAACACCCCGATGGGATTGATCTCGGACAGCACGCCCTGCAGCCACTGAGGCTTGTTCCCCGACGGCTGAACCGTAGTGCGCAGGCGCGGTATGAGCCTCGGCACCGCAAGCAAATAGGCGCGATAAAGCTCGCCAAACTGTGCAGTCAGAAAAGCTTCCTCTCCCAGAATCAGCCAGTACAGAAACACCGGCGCGACGACCAGCACAAACAGCGCGCCGGTGGCCGGCATGATCAGCGCAAGAGCCGCGAACATGCAGCCGACGCCCAGATAGAGTGGGTTGCGCACGTAGCGGAATGGCCCGTCGGCGGTGAGTGTGCCGGCCTGCATTCGAGCATCCAGCACCACGCCGTGACCGAGCCAAGCCGAGCCCCAGACGCGAAGACCCGCGCCAACTGCAGCGACAAAAGCACCGCAGACGATAAGCACGGGGGTGACCACAGTGAAGCTCAGCAGACCAGTGCGGGCAATTTCAAGCGCCAGCCACTCAAGCAGCAGGATGCGGCTGCCAATGCCGCCGTACTGAATCCACGGCGCCCAAAAGCCCAGCACTATGATCATCATGTTAATGACCATGCGATAACGAAACAGGAATGCGCTTGCCTTCATGAATGAGTTCCCAAAGCCGGAGTGTACCATCCGGCTTTGGGTGCGAATTATGCGATTGCATCGGCGCGTGTGAGCGTTACTCCGAACGCAACGCCTGCATGGGGTCGATCGAAGCAGCGCGACGCGCAGGAATGAGCGCGGAAACCAGAACAATGCCCATCAACAGGCACGAGACGCACACCAGCGTCACCGGATCAAAGCGGCCCACATGATACAGACTCGCCCTCAGCAACGACGAGCCGAATACCGATAAGACAAGACCGGCCCCACATCCCGCCGCGCCCAAGACAAGTCCCCGCCGCATTACGAGAGCAACAATCGAACTGCGCGTTGCACCCAACGCCATGCGCACACCAATCTCCCGGCGTCGTTGCTCCACAATGTAACTAAGCACCCCGAACAAGCCAATCACCGCCAACATCGCGGCGATGAAGGCAAAGCCGGACAACACCAGGATGGTGAATTTCCGCTGTGCGAGAGATTCGCTGACGAGAGTAGACAAACTTGTCGCGCCGTAAATCGGCAGGTCCGGATCAAGCGACGAAACCACTCGCTTCACATCGTCCAATGGCACCTGCACATTACCGTTAGTTCGGAACACAAGCGCCATGCGGCCGCTCGCACCGCTCTGCACCTGGAACATCGAGTCGTACACCATCGGCGGCGGATCGGCATCGAGAGCCGCTATGTGAACATCCTGCGCTACACCAACAATGGTGAACAGGGTGCGGTAGCCCCAATAAAACCGCTGACCAAGCGGATCCGCGCCGCCCAGATACTGGCGCACAAATGCCTCGCTCACAATTGCGGCGTTCTCTGAGTTGGAAGTATCCTGCGCAGTAAAATCGCGCCCGCGCAACAGCGGAATCCCCATGGCGCGAAAGTAGCCTGGGCTTACAAGCGAGTTAGCGGTGAAATGGAAATCGTCCTGCGCAGCGTGTTCCAGGCGGATGCCGATCTGGCGTTCGTCGCTCAGCGGGAGATGGCTGGCCGCGGCCACCGTGGTTACACCCGGCAGGTGCGACAGACGATCGAGAATCTCCTGTTGTACAACCTTCCTGCGTGCCGGGTCGGGATAGCGCGCTTGATCGAACATGGTGCGGACGATCAATGTTCCATTTGGATCAAAGCCAACGGGCGTCTCAAGCAGCCGCAAAAGGCTGCGCATCAACAGGCCACCCAACACCAGCAGCACCAGGGCCAGTGCCACTTCACTTGCTGCGATTGCATTCTGCAACCGGTTTCCATCGCGACTTGAACTGTTCTGCGCACCGGTCTTGAGGGAACCCATTGGAGCAACATGCGACATCTTCCATGCCGGAACAAAACCGAACAGAATCGCAGTCGCAAACGTGAGCAGCAGCGTATAGCCGAACGCCAGAGGATGCAGCGCAACATCCTGCAGACGGGGCACGCTCAATGGCCCCCAAACACGTATCGATTGCAGAATTCCTTCAGCCAGAGCAACGCCCAGCACCGCTCCCCCGCAGGCCAGCACCAGGCTCTCAACCAGGCACTGGCGCAGCAGGCGCACACGGTTCGCACCCACGGCCCCGCGAATGGCCATCTCCCGGCCGCGACGGTTTGCCCTGACTAACAGCAGATTCGCCACGTTGGCACAGGCAATCAGCAGCACGCACGCCACAGCCACCATAAGCAGAACAACTACGGGCCGCGCCTTCTGCGTGGAATACCCCGCGAATGCATACGTGTGCGGCTCAACGCGCAGCGATGGGGAGTAGATATCGCCATGCTCAGCTTGAAACGCCTGCGCAATGGTGGCGACCTCCGCCGTCGCGGTTGCTGGCGCCACTCCGGGCTTGATGCGGCCTATCAGGCCCACGCCAAACTCCCGCAGGCGTTCATCTGGATTGAGCCGCGATGGCTCTATCGCATCCGGCACCCAGAGATCGGCCATCTCGGACGTTGGCTTTCCATCGAACGGAAAGCGGAACGACGGCGGCATTACTCCGATGACTGTGAAAGGCTTCTCGTCAAGCTTGATCTGCTTGCCCACGATGTGCGCATCGCTTGCATATTGATTGCGCCATAGCTGCCACGAGATAACAGCAACATGGTCGTTGCCATATCTGTCTTCGTCTGCCGAGAAGGTTCGCCCAAGAATCGGGTTCGCTCCCAGCAGCGGAAAAACAGCGCTGCTAACCATCGCCGCGTTGATGCGCAGCGGGCGCCCATTGCCGGTGAGATTGAATCCCGTGCTTTCAAATGTACCCATCTGTGAGAAGGATTGACTGCGGCTTTCATAATCTTTCGCTTCTTGAATTGCGACGCCGAATTCGTCCTGACCCTGGCTCGGCTCTGACTCTGTGATAAGCATCAGTTGCTCGGGATGCCGATAAGGTAAAGGATGAAGAAGCACCGCATCGAAAAGGCTGAAAACGGCTGTGTTTGCGCTGATGCCAAGCGCCAGCGTCAACACCGCGGTGATGGTGAACCCGGGACTCCGCTTTAATGTTCGCAAGCCGTATTGCGCGTCCTGAAGCAGGCTTTCAAACCAGGGCAACGTGCGCCGTTCGCGATGAGCCTGCCGGGTCTGTTCCGCACCCCCAAGACGAATCAGTGCCTGGCGTCGCGCTTCTGCTGCACTCAAGCCGGCGCGAATGCCGTCGTCAATGTGCAGTGCCACATGGCTCTCGATTTCGGCAGCAAAATCCGCATTGGAACTACCCGCACGGAACAGACCGCGTAGCCGCATTGCGAAGGCTCTCAGTACGCGCATTGCATTCCTCCTATTCGGTTCGCAGTGCCTGCATGGGGTCAATGGATGCAGCGCGGCGTGCAGGTAGCCATGCTGCTACTGCGGCAAGCCCGCAGAGAAACACCGCCGCTCCAACAAAGATGAGCAGCTCTCCGCCACCGTCACCCATCAGCTTTGAGCCTGCGCCCATGGCCGAGTTGCTGAAGGAGACGGAAGCGGCAAGGCGCGACAATCCAAATGCGAGCAGGCCGCCGGCGACAACGCCACCCGCGGCAAGCGATAGCCCCTGCCGCACCACCATGCGCAGTACATGACCAGGCTGCGCGCCCAGGGCCATTCGTACGCCAATCTCCTGCGTCCGTTGTGCAACCCAGTAGGCCATCACGCTATACAGACCCACTGCGGCAAGCAGCACGGCAATACTGCCCAGCACGGCCATGAGACTGGCGGCCACCTTCTGCGGATAGAGCGACGCGCCGATGAATTCCTTCAGCGGCACAGCGTCGAACACCGTGACGTTGGGATCGAGATCGCGAGTCTGCGCACGCAGAGTAGTCAGCACATCGGCAGGGGTGTCTTGCGAACGAACATAGAATGCCAGCGCCATGTCCGCGCGATAAATCTGCCGAAACGGTACATAGAAATACGGCAGGTTGGAGTCGCTGAGATAGTGGTATTTCGAGTCCTTGGCAACACCCACAATGCGGAATTCCACTCCCCAGCCATGCACCTTTTGCCCAATAGGATCGCGGTCAGGAAAGAAGTGGCGGACGAAAGCCTGGTTGACGATCATCACAAACGGCGCGTTGTCAGATTCGTCGTCCTGCTCCATAAAGTTACGTCCTTCGACAATGGGAATGTGCATCAGCGGCAGATAGCCCGGCGAAATAACATTACGGAAGATGTTCATGTTCTCGTTAGGCCGCGGCGCATAGCCTTCAATCTTCAACTCCTCCCACCAACTCGGCTCAAAGCCCAGCGGCACGCCGTCAGAATAAGCAACATCCGTAACCCCGGGCGCTGCTTGCATGCGCTCAGCAAGACGCCTGCAAAAGTCTTCGCGCTGCTGTAGGTTGTAGCCGCTCGTATTCAGATAGAACTGCCCCAGCAGCACATGATTTGGGTCGAAGCCCGGATCGATCCGCATCGTAGTTTGAAACCCGCGTGTGAATAGCCCAGCGCCCACCAGCGCAACAAGGGCCAGCGCCACTTCCGATCCAACAAGAATTGACCGCAGCCGATTGCGACGCCCTGCCGCGCCGCTTCGTCCTCCGTCATTCATGCGTCCTGCAAGGTTCAGGCGACCCACTTGTAGCGCCGGAGCAAGCCCTGCAGCCAGCGCGGCAAAAACACACAATCCAACAGTGAAGCTAAGAACCGCAAGGTTAGGCCGCGTATCCATCGCCACCAGTTGCACCATGGGTCCGGGCGGCATCAGGTACCGAAGAGAACGACTCATCAACGGGGTAGCGGCAATACCCAGTAGTGCGCCGGCGAACGTGAGCATCAGGCTCTCCGTCAGCACCTGGCGTGCAATCCTGAACCGCCCCGCGCCAAGCGCAAGCCGTGCGCTGAATTCTTTTTCACGCACCGTAGCGCGCGCCAATTGCAGGTTGGCCACGTTGGCGCAGACGATTAGGAGCACGAGCACGCAGACGCCTGAAAGTATGCGCAGCGGGCCAATTAGCAGCCCTTGCGGGCCATGTGGCGACTTCCACAGCGGCATCAACGTAGCGCTCATGCCTTCACTCACGTCGGCGTTGGCAACGGACATACGAGCCGCCAGAGCTCGCAACTCGCCAAGTGCCTGATCGGACGTAACGCCCGGTTTAAGGCGCGCAAACCCCAGCATGTTTCTGTTGTGCCGGTCGCGCAGCATCCTTACGTTCACCCCATTCAGCACCGGCTGTTGCATGTACGGAATCCAAAGATCAAATGCAGTCACGGGCATCGATCCGTGGAACGCCGCAGGTGCGACACCAACAATTGTGAGCTGGTGTTGATTGATGCGAATCGTCTTTCCAGCAATGTTCGGATCCGCGCCGAAATGCGATCGCCAATAGCGGTCGCTGATCACGACGACAGGAAACGATGCAGGCGCGTCGCCGTATTCGGCGGGCAGAAACACGCGCCCCAGTGCAGGCGTTACTCCAAGCACCGCGAAAAAATTGCCGGAAACCATCTCGCCCCACACGCGCTCTGCATGGTCCTCGTTGCCCACGCTGAAGGCTGCGGGCCTGGTAACGGCAACGCCATCCAGCAGCTTCAGGCGATCGCGAAAATCAATGTAATCTGGGTACGATGTGGGCACCAGGCCGCCACCTGGCGTTACGGTCTCCAGGGTAACCAGGCGGCTGGGATCGGCGACCCCGCCGAGAGGCTGCAGCAGCACGCCGTTGATCCACGTAAAGGCCGTCGCGCTTACGCCGATCCCGATGGCCAGCGTAAGCACTGCGACCGCTGTATACGCGCGATTGCGAAGTAACATGCGGGTACTGAAACGAACGTCCTGGAGCAACGATTCAAGCCACGGAAGCGTACGCCGATCGCGATGCGACTGGCGCGCCTGCTCGGCACCGCCGAGACGAATCAGAGCCTGACGCCGAGCTTCAGTTCGGCTCAGTCCGGCGCGCATCCCATCCTCCGTGTGCATAACCACATGGTTATCAAGCTCCGCGGCAAAGGCCTCGTCAACAGGGCGGCCGTGGAATAGACCGAAGAAGCGAAGAACGAAAGCTCTGAGTTTTCGCATAATGACTCCTATTCCGTGCGCAAGGCTTGCATGGGATCGATCGATGCGGCGCGGCGCGCGGGAATGAGTGCAGCGAGGAGACCACAAACCGCAAGCAGTGCGCAGACTGACAAGATCGTGATGGGATCGTGCTGGTCAACCCCAAACAAAAATGATTTGAGAACCCGCGTGGCGAACCATGCGCCAATCAGTCCTATGCCGAGGCCAAGACCGACAAGAACAGCCGCCTTCTTAAGAACCAGCATCAGCACATCATTCCGCTGCGCCCCAAGCGCCATGCGGATGCCAACCTCCCGCGTTCGGCGGCTCACAGAGTAAGCCATCAAGCCATACAGTCCAACCAACGCTAGGAACAGTGCGATAGCAGCGAACACCACGAGCAGCGAGGTTTGAAAGCGGCGACGAGCGGTCGCATCAGAAACCAGGTCGCCCATAGTTTGAATATCGCCAACAGCAAGATTTGGATCAATGGTGTGCAGCGTCGAGCGAATGGAGGCGGCGAGAGACTTTGCCTGCAGCGTGGAGCGGACGGCGATATAGGATTCTGGGAGCCCGTTGTTCAGCAAATATATTTGAGGCGCCGGAGATTCTTCAAGGCTGGAATGACGCACGTCCCCGACGACGCCAACAACGGTGTTCCAATGAGGATGATCGTCGTCGGTGTTGATTCGGCCGCCAATGGGGTTCCGACCAGCGAAGTATTTTCTGACAAAACTCTGATTGACGATGGCCAAATACCCGCTTCCTGCAAGATCGTCCTCCGTGAGGAAGCGTCCCGCGACAAGTGGAATGCTCATGGCTGAAAAGTATTGGGGCGTGACCAAACGCGCTTCCGCCAACTGGCCTTTTTGGTTAGGGTAGCCCTCAACCTGGAACATGCAGAGCGCTTCGGCATTGCTGAGTGGCAGGTCGTTGACGGCTCCGACCGCCTGCACGCCGGGGATCGCTTCCAACCTGGTGAAGAGATTATGGAAGAACGCGACGCGCTGTTGACTATACCGCGCATCCAGGCCGAGATTCATGGTGACTGTGGACTGTGAAAACCCGGTATCGACCGACTCTACGTTGACGTAGCTGCGAATCAACAGGCCGGAGCTTGCCAACAGTACAACAACCAGCGCTGACTCCAACACGATGAGCGTGCTTTGCACGCGGGTGTGTGCGCCTGCAACGCTGCGACTTCCGGTTGTCGCCAGAAACTCCGTGAGGTTGATGCGCGATACCCTCAATGCTGGAAGGATGCCGGTGAGTATGCTTGTGAGCAAAGACACCCCGACAGTAAACAACAGCACGCGCGTGTCCAGCGAAGCCTCGCGGAGCCGCGGAATGTTGCCGGGATCGAGACGCGGCAACATGCGAAGGAACAGAAAGGCAAACCCAACGCCGATGGCCCCTGCAGTCAACCCGATAAGCAAAGCTTCTGTGAGAAGTTGGCGGATGATGCGGTTGCGCCCCGCTCCGAGCGCGACGCGTACCCCTAATTCGCGCATGCGGCTCGCAGCACGAGCCAGCAGAAGATTCGCAGCGTTGCCGCACGCAATCAACAGGACAATGCCTACCGCGCCGAGCAGCAGCCACAAGAGCGAACGCACATGGCCCACCGTGCTGTCGACGAAGTTCTCGACAAGTGCACCCCAGCCGCGCATTTGCGGAACGTGAAGCTTGTCAAGCCGTGCCATGATCGTGCTCATCTCGGCCTGGGCCTGCGCAATGGAGACTCCAGGTCGCAAGCGTGCAACTGCGTTTGCACTGGCGGTTTCGCGGTCGATCTTCTGTTGAGGGGTGAGCGCAAGAGGAATCCAGACCTGCGTGGTCTTGTACTGCGCATTTCCATAGGGCAGATCAGAAAGGTGCGGATACTCAAATCCTCTTGGCATAACGCCGATGATTTGATAGCGAGTCCCGTTGAGCGACAAAGAACGACGGAGCGCGTCCGCTCTGGCCGCGAACATGGACTGCCAAAGCGCGTGACTGATGACGGCAACTTTGTCATGACCAGGCTGATTATCGTCGGCTGTAATTACACGGCCGAGTTCAGGAGCTGACTGAAAGGTTGAAAAAAAGTCACCGTCCACTCGAGCTGCGCTGATGCGTTCTGCCGCTCCCTGTGAAGCGAGGCTGAAGATGGACTGATCGAATGCGGTGATGTCTTGAAACGAGCGGCTTTCTTTTTTCAAATCGAAAAAGTCGGCATAAGCCGGGCCGAATATCTCGGCGGGAAGCTTGAACTGCGGATTGGGAGTAAAGAGATAAACCAGCCGGCTTGCATCACCATACGGTAATGAACGAATCAACACCGCATTTACCAGGCTGAATATCGCTGTGCATGCGCCGATGCCGAGGGCCAGGGTCAACACTGCGGTAATGGTAAAGCCGGGGCTGCGCCGCAAGGTTCTCAAGCCGTAACGCGTGTCTTGAATGAGGCTTTCAATCCACGGCAGCGTACGACGTTCCCGATGCGACTGCCGAGTTTGCTCCGCGCCGCCCAGACGAACCAGGGCCAGACGCCGAGCTTCGGTCCGGCTGAGCCCGGCGCGCATTCCATTTTCCGTGTGCAGCTCGATATGCGATTCGAGCTCGGCAGCAAAGTCGTCTTCAATCGACCGTGCGCGAAAAAAACCGCGGAAACGTGCGACAAACGCTCTGACCTGTCCCATCGCGCCTCCCTATGCCCCTTCAGCCGTGGTCAGAAACCGTGCAAGAATCGCGGTTGTCTGGTTCCATTCCGCCGCGGCCTTCTTCAATTGCCTCCGGCCGGCCTTCGTCAGTTCGTAAAACTTTGCCTTGCGATTATTCTCGGACGTGCCCCACGCCGAGCTGATGAACCCCTCCTGCTCCAGCTTCAGGAGGGCGGGATAGAGCGTTCCATAATTCAACTGCAGCAAGTCGCCGCTGGTCTGCTCAATACGGCGCGCCAGCCCGTAGCCGTGCTGCGGCCCCATGGATTCGAGCGTGCGCAGCACCATCAGGGCCAGGGTTCCCTGCCAGACATCGGTTTTATCGCCCATTCGTTCTCCTTCGGCTTCTATTGCCAACCAATAGGGGAAACTCTACACCAACTTCTATGGGAAAGCAATACGACGGTTTCTCGCATGTGGTTCCATGCCGAACAAAGCGCCGGTAAATTGTGGTAGGCTGGCGCGTAGATTCCTGATTCCGTATGACTGGGAGGCTTCCCTTTGCGGCTTCATTCGTTTGCTGTTTTCGCGCTGGTAGCGTCGGCCGTTTCAGTGGCAGCGCAGACTTCCGCCACGGCCGCGGACCTGGACGCTTCGGCTCAAAAGCAACTGCCCGCGCTCACAGAGACCTACAAGCATCTGCACCAGAACCCCGAGCTCTCAGAACACGAAGTCAAGACGGCGGCCTATGTAGCGGCTGAGCTAAAGAAGCTGGGCTACACAGTGACGGAGCACGTGGGCAAGTACGCGGATGGTACGCAGGCCGAAGGCGTGGTTGCGACGATGGAAGACGGCACGGGCCCGCGACTGCTGCTGCGCACCGAACTGGATGCGCTGCCGGTAGAAGAGAAGACCGGTCTCGATTATGCGAGCCACGTAAAGACGACCAACGCGCAGGGCCAGAGCGTGGGCGTAATGCACGCCTGCGGACACGATCTGCATATGACTGTATTGCTGGGCGCGGCGCGTGAACTCGCCGAGCGCAAAGCCCAATGGCATGGCACCGTCATGCTGATTGGGCAACCGGCGGAAGAGACCATTGGCGGCGCGGAGGCACTGCTGCGCGATCACTTGTATGAGCGCTTCGGGCGACCGGATTTTGTCATCTCCGAGCATGATTCGAACGACGTAGCGGCCGGGACTATCGCTGTGAAAGGCGGCCCGCTACTGGCAAGCGCGACAACCGTCAACGTGACCATCCGCGGCATCGGTGCACACGGGTCCGCTCCTCAGTCAGGTAAAGATCCGATAGTTCTTGCTGCAGAATTTGTGCTGGTGGCTCAAACGATCGTGAGCCGTCAGATTGACCCGCAGGAGCCGGCGGTGCTGACGGTCGGCACCATTCATGGCGGCACAAAGAACAACATCATCCCCGACGAAGTCACCATGGGTCTGACGCTGCGGGCGTATTCGCTGAAGGTTCGCGACCAGATCATCGAGGCAATTCGGCGCGAAGCGAATGGCCTGGCTGCGGGCTATGGAATTCCCGCCGACAGAATGCCGACCGTCACCGTTGGCGAGAGCACCCCGCCCACCTGGAATGATCCAGCGCTTGCAGAGCGCGTCCGCGCCGCAGCGGTTGCTGTGCTTGGCAAAGAACGTGTGGGCGACGCGAAAGCGATCATGGCCAGCGAGGACGTGGGCCTCTACACGCTCGACGGAAAAATCCCAGGAGTGATGTATTGGCTGGGCGCCGCCGACGCGGACAAGCTTGCCGCAAGCCGCAAGACAGGTGTGCCGCTGCCAAGCCCGCACTCCGCTCTCTTCGCGCCCGTCTATGCCCCGGCCCTTACGACCGGCGTAACCGCGATGACTGCAGTGGCGCTGGACTTGCTTCATTGAGGAGTCGTCTCGACTTATTTCGCGGGATCAACCAGCGCCCCATACACAGCGTTGCGGCTCTCGAATTCAAGATTAGGACTCGCTGGTCCAAGCATGCGTTGGATCATCCCAATGAAGACAACGTCGTTCGTCGGGTCGACCCAGAACCATGTTCCCGCGGCGCCGTCCCAGAAGAATGTGCCTTTGCCTTCGGGAAGATTCGCCTCCGGCGGATCGAACACCACCGCGCAGTTGTAGCCATAACCAAAGCCCGGCCGCATTACCATTTGGCCGATTCCGAACTGCCCGGTGAGCAGCTCCGTCGGCACATGATTGCTGGTCATCAACTTCACGCTCGCCGGCGCCAGAATGCGCTTGCCATCGAGTTCGCCTCCATTCAACATCATCTGCGCAAAGCGATAGTAATCTTCTGCGGTCGACACCATCCCGCCGCCGCCAGAGGGCAGCGTAGGCTGTGAAGCGTAGGCCGTAGAGCGGCCTGAAGGGCCAGCACCTACAAGTTGCAACTCGCCATTAGGACCCGTCGTATAGGCAGCGGCAAAGCGGCCGCGCTTGTCTTCAGGAACAAAGAACCCTGCATCCTTCATGCCCAGCGGCTTGAAGATGTTGTCACGCATGAAATCGGGCAGCGACTGGCCGGAGAGCTTCTCAACGATGTAGCCCTCGACATCCATGGACACCGAATACGTCCATCCTTTGCCGGGCTGATAGAGCAGCGGGAGTTTGGCCATCTTATCGATGAACTCCTGCAGAGTCGCGGAGTTCAAGGGTTGAACATCGCGGTACATCTTGTCGACTGGTGTATTACCAAAAAAGCCATACGTAAACCCAGCGGTATGGCTCATCAACTCGCGCATCGTGGGAGCGTGAACGGGATCGACCAGAATCGGCTTTCCATCGGCATCAACGCCGTTGTAGACCTTCAGGTGCGCGAACTCCGGAATGTATTTCGAGATCGGGTCGGAAGGCACCCACTTGCCCTGCTCGTACAGAATCATCATGGCCACGCCGGTCACGGGCTTAGTCATGGAGTAGTCGCGAAAAATCACGTCCTTGGTCATCGGCGCACCAGCGGCCATGTCCCGCTGTCCGTAGGTGCGGTAATCCACCAACTTGCCGTGCCGCGCGAGGATTGTGACGATGCCTGCAATCTGCTTGTGATCCACGGCCTGCTGCATCAGCGCGTGAAGCCGCTCCAGGCGCTCGGATGAGAAGCCGACCGATTCCGGCTTAACCACTGTCAGGTCGAGCGGGTGGCGCGCCGGTTGGGTCGCATGCGGCTGCTGGGCCTGCGAGCATTGGAGCGCAAAGGCGACAGCAAAGATGTTGAGCGCCAGACGGGCAAGCATTGCGATTCGATGCAGTGTCATTCAGTCCCTCGTCATAGGGAGTGACGAGTGGTCACTCCGCTAAGCCGCATCCTTTTTATCAGGCGAGGATGGAACAAGCAAAGGCCATCAGTAGATAAGCTTCAACGAGAATTGAATCTGACGCGAAGTCCCCGCAGTCTTGCTGATCTCGCCGAAGCCCGAACCGTTCAGAATATTCGCGGGCAGGCCCATATTTACGATGTTGAAGAGATTGAACAACTCAGTTCGGAATTGCAGATCCATCTTTTCGGCGCCGCTGCTGCGATGCCCGAAGGGCGTGCTCTTGATGAATGCAAAATCGTAATCGTAGTACGCAGGCCCGCGAAAGGTGTTGCGCCCCAGCGTGCCGAAAACGCCCTGATTTGGGCCAGTGCCGCCAGGAACATGAATAGGAATCGAGAAGAAATCGGTTGCGTTGTTTGCGCCTTCGCCAAAGTAATCTTCGCGGTTCGCTCGCGCGGTGGAAAGATGCGGCGCGGCAATCTGATCGGGCCGGTCCACTCCATTAGAACCTGCTCCGGTTTGCTGAATGCCGGAGAAGACCGTGAAGGGCGAACCAGAGCTGATGCTTGAGATTGAGAGTAGCTCCCAACCCGCCGTGGCTTTCTTCGAGATGGGACTTAGTAACTCCACGCTGTCGAGATGCAGGTCCTGTGCCACGCTAAGTCCGAATGAGTTAGTTACATCGAAGGATGACGGCCCCTTTTCAGGATGCGTGTTGAACGGATCTTGCGGGAACCCTTGCGCGACAGCGCCTGTGGACCCTGTGCCGCCAACCACCTGGCTGGTGTCATCTATCGACTTACTCCAGGTATAACTAGCCTGCAGTCCAGGACCACCGTGGCCCGTTGTTCCGGAGAGCGATGTTTGCAGCGCGTGATAGGTAGAATGCGCGGTTGCAGTAATAACGTTTTCCACTCCAAATCCGCCAGTTACGTTGCCCGCGCTGTCAAACGTTGTGTGCGGAGCGAAGGCGGCAGTGGCACCGGGATAGGCGTTGGGAAAACTGGTGCGAGGCAGCTTTGTGCCAGCCGTGCCAACATAGCCCGCGTCCGCTGTAAGGTTGCCGAGTTTGCGCTCCAAACCGGCGGTCCATGTGTACAGCGTGCCGTTGCCAAAGTTGCGGTCGATGCCGCTCAGATTCAGCGCGCTTACCACCCCATTGGGAGTCAGAGCGGCTATATCCTGCTCGTAACGATTCACGTCCATTACCGTATTAGGTGCAACCGACTTGGGGTTTCCATTCGCGAAGATGTTTACGCCCGCCGGAGTATAAGTTGCGGGAATCTCCGCCGGAGTAATCTGGAATCCATAGTGAATCGGCGCATTGGCCGCGGACTGCAGGCGCGGGTAAACCGCGAATGGGGTCGATCCTGTGAGGAAGTTATCCTGCCATATATTGGGCCCTATCGTGGTAATCCCGGCGCCGGCATGGGCAGTTAGTTTATTTGTAACTTGCCACGATCCCTGAATGCGCGGCCCCCACGCATTCCAGTCCGTCTTGTAACCCGGCTGCGGGTTGATGACATACTCCTGAACGTTATTCTCTGTGAGGAAGCCGCCAGTGCGATGAGCGCGCTCCGTAATCGGCGTGTAAAGTTCCCATCGAACTCCGTATTCGAGCGTCAAACGCGACGTCACTTTCCATGTGTCTTGCGCATATGCGTTCACGTTGTTGCGGCTAATGGCAGCAGGGCCAATGTGCGGTCCGTTGGAAAAGTACGGAGGCGCAATCGCGACGCTATAAACAAATGGGCTGCCTGAAAGAAAGCTGGAAAGTGTATCGGGCAAAGGGTCGCCGGGATTGATATTGTGCGTTCCGCTCTGCGAGGGAATGAATTCGGTGGCATAGGCTGTGCCCCCGCCAAAGTCGTATTCGCCGTTGGGGCTGATGCCAAAGTATGTTGTATCGCGATTCATCCGAACTTCAGCGCCGGCCTTCCATGCGTGCGATTCCGTCGTGAACGAGATGTTCTGACGACCCTGAAATAAATTGCCATACGCCTGCATCACCGAGCCGGCATCCGCATTGAAGGCTTCGAACAGGCCATCGTTAAATTTCACCGCGGGATCCGTATAGTCCTTCGTTGGAAAGCCGGGCGTTGAGCGGGTGATGCTGACCGAGGACTCAAGCACAAGACGCGGCGAGACGGAGCGCGTATAAGTGCCGACGACGTTACGCTGGTGGTCATCGTATTGAATGCCGAAGGCCGGATCTATCGCGGTCTGATCGGGATTCGTGGTGGGTCCTGAGAGATTGTCCAGGTTGAAACGCGCCATGAACTGATCTTTCGCGGAGAATTTGTGATCGATGCGGGCAGATAGTTGAACGGCATCCGTCGCAACTTTCGAGGCGGTTGCGTAGGTGTGCGCCTGGTAAGAGCCAGCGGAGTAGTTAGGCAACGGATAGCGCGCCAGAACAGCGGCAATGCCCGGATCGACAGGAACCGTCAGGGTGTCAGTTGAGCCGTCAGGATAAGTGATGTTATCGATGCCGGTGCGCTCAAGGGCCGTGGGCAAAGGCATGACTTGCGTGGTTCCCAACACCTGTCGAAATGCCTGGGATTGCACGAAATAAAAAGTGCGCTTGCGCCCATCGTATACATGCGGGATGTAGACCGGGCCGCCATTGGTGAATCCGAATTCATTGCGGCGAAATGGCGGAATGCGGCCGGGGTACGCGGGCGTAGCGTGGTCAAAGTAGTTGCGCGCATCGAAAGCGGAGTTGCGGACAAACTCAAAGAAGGACCCATGGAATCCGCTGGCGCCAGAGCGGGTAATGATGTTGGTAAATCCGGCAGCACCGCGCCCAATGCTGGCCGGCATCCAGCCCGAGGTCGAATCGATTCTCTCCACGGCATCCACATTAAAGTTTGCGAATGTGGAACCGCCCATCTCGGGATCGCTGATGTCGGCGCCATCCATGGCAAATGTGGCTTCTACGCCGCGCTGGCCGTCGATGGCAAATTGCGCTGTAAAGTTGGTTGCCCCATTTGCATCAGTCATGGTTCCCGCGGCAAGCAGCAGAAGAGTGCCAAAGTCGCGGCCGTTGAGAGGTAGCTCGCTCACAGCCTGGCTTGAGATTTCCACGCCCGCGCCAGCTTGGCCCGCAAGAGCCGCGAGTGTGATTTCTCCGCGGTCCGACAAGGTAAGTAGGGCGACAGGCGAGGCTGCGCTCACGTCGATCGGTTGTGCGAACTCAATCTTCCGGCCCTTGGTCTCGATGGTAAGGCGATACTGCCCGGCCGGAAGAGCAGCGATGATGAAATGACCATCTGGGGAGGTGGTTGCCTCGTTCTTGGCGTCTTTGCCGGTGAGACGAACTCTTGCGCCAGCAATGGGAGCGGCGGCGGAATCGCGCAACACACCCTGCCACACAGATTCCACTGGGGTCTGCGTCCAAAGTGTGAAAGCTGACAAAAATAGCGCGAGGGATAGCAGAGGCTGGAAGCCCCTTCCCCTGCCTTTTGGCATGAATGCGGCAAGCTCGAAACGGAATTGGTTTTTCAAGTGAATAAGGCCTTTGGAAATGAAGGCGGAGGAGTCTGTCCGCTTGTCTGCACAGAGATTATGAGCCCAATGTGTACAGATAATTATAGTGGTCCAGCTCATTTGCCTGGTATCAATCCGTTGTGCCATGCACACCATCCAGCGCGGATCCAGGGGAGCAAGCCTCTAGACTAGAGAA
>Ga0302320_10014292_pt1 | contig 16449 bp, 14 predicted proteins | sample Bog_T0_3_FD_202130 | JGI IMG/M metagenome (GOLD analysis project Ga0302320, IMG submission 202130) | Peat permafrost microbial communities from Stordalen Mire near Abisko, Sweden - Bog_T0_3 | ecosystem: Environmental > Terrestrial > Soil > Wetlands > Peat | place: Sweden: Abisko, Stordalen Mire... | reverse complement strand
GAACACGACGGTGTCGATGACTGACGCCATTCGGCAATCAGCCGAACGGTACGCAAGTCCAGGTACGGAGATCTTCGCGACACAGGCAACCTTGGGTCCGGAGTCGATCGAGGGCTACTTCGAGGGGTACCTCAGCGCGGTGGGTGTTTTCGACTGCCTGCAAAAAGTGGACTTCGACTTCGACGCCCTCGTTATGGCGGGCTTCGGCGAGCCTGGCCGGGAAGGTGCCCAAGAGCTACTCGATGTCCCTGTATTCGATATCACCGAGTGTGCCGCGCATGTTGCCTGCCTGCTCGGGCGAAGTTACGGTGTTGTCACCACGCTAGATAGATCTGTCCCCCAGATCGAAGATCGTCTTAGGCTGGCCGGCCTGCTCGACCGCTGCGCCTCAATCCGCTCCTCCGGTCTCGCTGTGCTGGAAGTTGAGCTGGACGAAGAGAAGACCGTGTCACGCATAGTCGACGAGGCACGGTTGGCCATCGGAAAAGATCGTGCCGAAGTCATCTGTCTGGGTTGTGGCGGAATGGCGGGACTTGACGAGAAGGTCTCCTCGGCCCTAGGAGTACCGGTCGTCGACGGTGTCGCCGCCGCCGTCAAGCTTGCTGAAGCTGTAGTCGGCCTAGGCCTGCGGACGAGCAAAGTCCGCAGCTACGCCGCTCCTCTACCTAAGCAAATGACCTCGTGGCCGCTTAGCGATCCGCCGCTATCGGTCGCACAAGCCATCCAAAAGGACCCGTCTTGATTGCATGCACGTCAGAACCAGCAATGGTCGCGTCCTGCAACTGGTCTCAGAGCCAGAAGGGGGAAGTCCGTTTTGTCGCAAACCGGTGAATCGTGTTTGTGGCAACTCGTAAATGAAATGGCGGTAACTGCTGTTCCAAGCGGTATGTAAGAGAATAAGTGCTCATTTTCATCAAAGTAGGAGACACGATATGAAATTTACTGGGTTCAAGCCCGGTGTTCGCGCCGGCCTGATCGTGGCCGCCGCAGCGCTGACAGTGGGACCCCTCATGATCGGCGGCACCAGCGTTGCCTCGGCAACTCCGAAGTCCTCTAGCTCGATCACGATTGGTGTCAGCGAGATGCTGACCGGGGCAAGTGAGTACTACGGCCAGGCTGCCCTCAGAGGCGTCGACCTCGCCACGCAGTACCTCAACGCTCATGGCGGAATCCTCGGCCACCACGTCAACCTCAGTGTTGCTGACGACGCGTCCGACAGCGCGCAGGCAGTCGACATCGTGCGTGGATTTGCTGAGAACAAGACCATTCCGCTCGCGATCGCCCCTACGTACCAGCCCAACTTCGAAGCTGCTTGTTCAGTCGCTTCGTCGACCGGCTTGCCTATAATCGGTGCACAGAGCGCCCCTCTTACCAAGGCGCAGGACCCAAACGGTCAGTGCTTCGTGGACACTTCCGATCTCAATACGCAGATCGCGGCAGCCCTTAAGACGCTCAAGACGGACTTTCACGTCAAGTCGATCGCTTTGCTGTACGACTCGACTAACGCTTACGTGTCCGAGTTCGATGGCGTCATCGGGGGACTCGTCAAGGCTGCTGGGCTTACGCTTACCAACAACCTGGCTGTCACAACAGGACTGACCTCTTACGGTTCACAGATCACTTCGCTCCTTCAGTCCAAGCCGGACGTGATCGTGCCGAACATGGTGACCGCAGACGCGGCACGCTTCATGCAGCAAGCCAGGGCCGAAGGTGTCAAGGGTCAATTCGCCGACCTGATCTCCGAGTTGACGAACTCAGACCTGTACAGCCTTTCCAGCGGCGCTGCGAAGGGCCTGTTTGCTGCCACTCCGCAGTCGGTCGGAGTCCCGAGCTTCGCGGCGTTCATCAAGCTCTACACGGCGCGCTACGGAGCGCCTGCCGACCCGACATACTCCGGGTTTGGCTACGACGCCATGATGATGGCAGCCAAGGCAATGGTGAAGGCCGGCACTGTGACTAACCGCAAGGCGATCACAACCGCCCTCAAGACGCTGCCTGGCTACTGTGGCTCAATTTGTTACAAGAACGAGGGTGGCGGTGCCTTCCTCACCACGTCGGTCTACTACGTGACCTTGACAAGCTCCGGATACAAGCCCGCAAAGCTTTAGACGAAAGAGTCTGTGTAGCAAAATGGGATTGTCTAGCAAGCCGAACGAGATGACACAAGGTCCGAGCCTTTCCGCTGGAAACGTTTCGGGCAGGCTCGAGCTCGACTCGGTGCGCGCTCGGTCCCACCCCGGTGCAGGTCAGTTGACCTGCACCGGGGTCACCAAGTCCTTCGGAGGCGTCGTCGCGCTGAAGGATGTTTCGTTGACAGTCGAATCAGGTGCCATCACAGGATTGATCGGGCCTAATGGCGCCGGAAAGACCACGCTCTTCAACTGCATGACCGGCTTTTTGCCACCCGACAGCGGCGAGGTCTTGTTTGAAGGTAAACGGGTTCACCGTATGCGGCCCTATCGAGTCGCCCGGCTCGGAATGATCAGGACTTTTCAGAGCATTCGGATGTTCGAGGGGTTGACAGTTTACGAGTGCGTCCGTGCTGCTCGTTACAACGTCTATGCGGCCGGACAACACGGCCTTCATCGGATAACTGGCTCGGGCAGCAAGCGGAGAGACCAGGAGACGATCAAGGAGGTCCTTGCCTGGCTAGGCCTGCATGACGTCAGAAACTGGAAGTGCACTGAGCTGCCGCTACTGACCCAGAGAAAGGTGGAGCTGGCCCGGGCGATAGCTTGTGAGCCTCTCCTACTCCTGCTGGATGAGCCCAGCGCAGGAGCGACACCCGGTGAGCGCGAAGAGCTAGCCAGCGTGATCCGTGAACTACCGAGCCTTGGCGTGACCGTTTTGCTCATTGAGCACAACGTTCCGTTTGTGGCTTCGCTGTGCCGATCCGTGATCACCTTGAATTTCGGAGAGGTAGTCGCTGCAGGCCCAACAGCAGAGGTGCTTGCGAGCGCAGTCGTACAGGAAGTTTACCTTGGAAGCTAAAACGCCAGACTCCGACGATCGGCGCGATTCCGGGCCGGTATTGCGAGCTCAAGATGTCGATGTGGCCTACGGCCCCATCCGCGCTGTGCAGGAAGTTTCGATAACGGTAGAAGAAGGCTCTGTTACAGCGCTGGTCGGCGCCAACGGTGCAGGAAAGTCGTCGCTGCTCAAGGCTTTGGTCGGACTTGTGCCGATGCGGGCAAAAGAGCTGTCTGTGCGCGGCGACGACGTGCGTCGGCTTGGGACACTGGCCAGGGTCAGAGATCTCGGTCTTGTCCTCGTGCCGGAGGGCCGCGGAGTCTTCAGCGGCATGACCGTGGACGAGGGCTTGGAGATGGGACGAAGGGTTGGCCGCTATCGCGAGAAACAAGGACACGTGGAGGCGGCGTTGGATCTGGAAGCCGTATTCGACTTGTTCCCTAACCTGCGCGAGCGTCGCCGTCAGCTCGGCCAACAGCTCTCAGGCGGCGAACAGCAAATGCTTGCCGTGGCAAAGGCTTTGCTTATGGCTCCCTCGATACTCCTCGTCGACGAGCCAAGCGTCGGGCTTGCTCCCAAGATCGTGCGCGGTATCTTCGAGACCCTCGAGGCGGTCATGAACCAGTACAAGGTTTCGATCCTTCTGGTCGAACAGGATTCGAAGCTTGCGTTGGAAGTAGCCGACTACGCATATGTGATCGAGCACGGGCGCGTGGTAGCCGAGGGCACTGCCGAACAGGTGCGTGAGCTCCCTCAGTTGCGGGCCGCTTACCTAGGCGAAGTAGCCGTAGTGCAATCACCAACAGGATCCGTTGAGAACGGGACGACTGAATCATGACGGTCTTTGCTCAGGTTGTCCTCAACGGTCTTGTCCTTGGCAGCGAGTATGTACTCGTAGCGATTGGTTTTACGCTCATCTTTGGAGTTATGGGCGTGATGAACGTGGCACAAGCGGACTTCTACGCCTTGGGACCGTTTGTCATGATATGGATCAGTGTTAACGCCGGTCTGGGCCTGGCACTCGGTGCCATCATCGGGATGCTTTCGGGGCTCGTGCTAGGGGTGTTGTACTACTGGCTGGTTTTGAAGCGCCTCGGCGAGAAGGACTTTCTCGCCGCCTTCATAGCCTCTGTAGGTGTCTCGTACTTTATCGAGAACCTGCTTACGAGCATTGTCGGATCTCAAGGAAGCCCCGTACCCGGTTTGTTGCCGGACACGTTCCACGTGTGGGTTGGGCTGATCATTTCCGACCCTCAGCTCTTGCTGTTGGGGTGCACTGTTGTAATCACGGTCGCCCTTCTTGTCTGCTTGAGCAGAACCTCCTTCGGGCGTGACGTTCGCGCGGTCGCGGAAAGCCGTTTCCTGGCTGCAGCCAGCGGGGTCAACGTAAGGTTCGTGATGGTCGGGTCGGTCGCCGTTGCGTCAGCGATCGCAACCATCGGGGGAGTGCTGGTTTCAAGTACCACCCTGACGGTCAATCCGTTTAGTGGTGGTGACATCGTTCTCCAGATGTTTGTCGTGGCGATCGTCGCCGGGATGGGCAGCGTGGGCGGAGCGGCAGTCGCTGGCTTTGGTCTTGGAATCATTGAATCCCTGACAGTGCAGTATTGGGGCTCGAGCTGGGAAATGGTTTCGGGTTTGCTGGTCATGGTGGTCGTCCTGATGATTCGGCCACAGGGACTCTTTGGCAAGAAAGTGAGAATCGGATGAAGAGCTTCTCACAGTCTAAAAGTGCTTTGAGCGAAGGATCGAACGAGTAATGCTCGCGTTTCTCAGCCCGTTTGCGTTCATGAGCCCGTACGCACAGGGAGTGTTTGTTTCGGGCGGCATATTCGCTATAGCCACGATCGGGCTGTACGTGACGATCACATCGGGGCAAGTCTCTGTGATGCACCAGGCACTCGTAGGGGTGGGTGGTTATGCCGCAGGACTCGCGTCAGTCAGATATGGCCTGCCTCTCGTCGCCAGCATTCTCGTGGGGATGGTGGCCGGCGCGATAGTCGGCGGAGTTGTGGCACTGCTATTGCGGGAGATGAACGGAATGGTCCTGGGGGTCGCGACCATTGCCATCGGGCAAGCGCTTTCCTTAATCGCAGCAAACGTTCCTCAGCTCGGAGGCAGCCTCGGCTACACAGGGGTGTCCTTGCAGACCACCCTTACCTGGGTGGTGGGGATCCTGATCATCGTCATGGCGGGACTCTCGTGGCTACGGCATACACATTTCGGGCTAGCCCTGCTTGCTGTCGGTAAGGAGCCAGCTGTCGCGGAAGCTCTCGGGATGTCAGCCACCTTCGTCCGTGTCTGGGCGTTCGGAGTCGGAGGCGCCCTGGCAGGAATTGCCGGCGGATTGCAAGCCCACTGGCTAAGCCTTGTGGAGCCCACAGCGCTCGGCTTTGCATACGAGGCTCTTCTCTTCATGTATTTGATTATTGGTGGAGTCGGATCTCCCTGGGGTGCACTTGTCGGCGCAGTCGGCGTGACCTGGCTACTGGAAGCGCTTCGCTTCACAGGCTCTGCCCGTTATTGGATACTTGGCTTGGTCCTTGTTGTTGTCATCATCCTCCGCCCACAAGGCCTCATCGCCAGAAGAGGCCTGAAGGCTGAAGGGGAGGACCCGAGCCACCCTGGCGCGCTACGGACTGACGGCGGACCCCTCGGCGCAGTTCTGAAGCGCATTCGTCCCGGCCGGGCGTTGTCGTCAAATACGGATCCCAATGGGCAAGAGTTTCAGGTCGTCGGGAAAAGAGACTGAGTTTCGTCGTCGAACATTGACCGCAGCGAAGAAAAGCTCCAGGGTGTCGGGAGAAACCTGATCCTCCCGATGCTCACTTCGGCGGCGGGAACGTTCGCGGCCTGTATGCAAACCTGTCTGACAACCTGGTAACCTGATAACTAAAGCCTTTAGGCCCTAGTGGCCGATGCGGAGCGAGCGTAGACCTAGACGCGTAGGTTCACCACGTCCATAGGTCCACTCACAGGAGGCCAGGTTCATGGGCACAGTTTCCGATAGGGAAAAGGCACAACTCACAGCCGATAACGCAATCATTCGAGGCGATGGAATCGACGAGGTTCCGGTGCCTCCGGGCGGTAAGAACAGGCTGTATAACGAGGACCTCGCTCCCGCCAGCGAACTGAAGTGGGGGACCTTCAGTCTCTTTTCGATGTGGATGTCGGACGTGCACAGCATCGGTGGTTACACCTTCGCGGCCGGCCTGTTCTTTCTCGGGCTTGTTGGTTGGCAGGTCCTGATAGCGCTTATCCTCGGAATCTTCCTGGTCAACATCGCGGTCAACTTGATGGGCCGAGCTGGTCAGCGCATGGGCACACCGTTCCCTGTAGTGTCCCGCTTGAGCTTCGGTATCTACGGTGCCAACATACCGGCGCTTATTCGAGCCATCGTCGCGATCGCTTGGTACGGAATACAGACTTACTTGGCTTCCGTGGCAGTCATCGTCCTCACCCTCGCGATTTTCCCTGGTCTCAAGAGCCTGGAGAACGGAGGGTTCCTAGGTCTGGCGCCACTTGGGTGGATTTGCTTTCTAATTCTCTGGGTTCTTCAGCTGCTGGTGATGCATCGCGGCATGGAAACCATCCGCAAGTACCAGTGGGTTGCCGGACCAGCAGTTTGGGTCGCCATGGTCGCCCTCATGATCTGGATCCTCGTATCGGCTCATGGGAATGTCGGTCTGTCTGTATCCTCACAACGTTTGAGCGGCGGCGATGCGATTCGTGAGTTCCTTGCCGCCGTGTCCCTGACCGTCGCCTACTTCTCGACCTTGATGTTGAACTTCTGCGACTTCTCGCGCTTTGCACCGAATAGGCGAGCTGTACGGCAGGGCAACTTCTGGGGACTACCGGTCAACTTCACCGCCTTCGCGGTCGTAAGCGTGATCGTGACGGCAGGAACGATCAAGGTCTTCGGGAAGGCCATAACGGACCCGGTGCTGATCGTTGGCCGAATTCACAACACGGCGACGCTGGTTATAGGTGCCCTAGTTTTCATCGTCGCGACAATAGGTATCAATATCGTTGCGAACTTCGTTTCACCGGCCTACGACCTCGCGAACGTTGCTCCCAAGCACATCGACTTCCAACGTGGCGGTCTGATCAGCGCCGTACTCGCTCTGGTGGTGCTTCCGTGGAAGCTGTATTCCTCCCCGGTAGCGGTCAACTACTTTTTGGGCGGTCTTGGTGCCTTTCTTGGCCCGTTGTTCGCAATCATCATGGTCGACTATTATCTGATTCGGCATGAGCGTGTCTGTATGCCAGACCTCTACCGTGAAGACGGCGGTCAGTACCACTACAAGAATGGTGTTAACCCGCGGGCTCTTGTTGCCTTCGTTCCGTCCGCTGCGATCGCAGCCGTGGTTGCCCTCGACTCAGCCTTCAGCACCGCCTCACCTTTTTCGTGGTTCATCGGCGCTATTCCAGCGGCGGTGATCTATTACGTGATCAACAGCAATCGTCAGGTTGCGGCCGACCCAGCTGAGACGAACGTCTGAGCATTAGGAGGATAACGATGACCGATAAGACCGAGATTGAGGAGTTCGCGTCCCTGGTAGGAGGGATTGGTCTCAAGGGCAGCAACTTGCTCTCGATCAACGACCTCACCGACGAACAGATCTTGGACCTCTTCGAGCTGGGTCGCCGGCTCGAGCCCTGGAACCGCTCTGTCGTGAATCTCTTGCCAGGTAAAGTGCTCGCCACGTTGTTTTTTCAACCGAGCACGCGTACCCGGCTGAGTTTTGAAACCGCCATGCATCGTCTTGGTGGTGCTGTGATAACCGAAACGACTCCTCTTATCTCTTCGTCGGCGGCGAAAGAGGAGAGCCTCGATGACATGTTGCGGGTGGTAGCGCAGTACGCCAACGTGATCGTGCTTCGCCATTTCGACGACGTCGAAGCTCGGCGGGCGGTCGGCTCGAGCGGCGCACCGGTCATCAGTGGTGGGTTTGGTCAGTGGGAGCATCCGACGCAGGCATTGCTGGATCTGTATACCCTTTGGCGCACTTACGGCCGGATCAAGGATCTCAAGGTGTGCATAGCGAGCACCGATCTTGACCATGCGCGAACGGGTCATTCCATGGCCTACGGGTTGGCGCGTCTCGGAGCCAAGGTGACGCTTGCCTCACCGTCGAATGCCCGGACCCCTGATGAGGTGATGACAAAGATCGCGTCACTCGGTGCGTCGGTCGACGAGCAGTTGGACCTCGAGCAGGATTCGTTCAACGAACTGATCTACGACATGGACCTCGTGTACTTGCCAGGTTGCAGCGCGCCGAAGGGTCCTGAGGCGGATGCATTTAAGACGACCATGGAGAAGTATCTAGTCCGTTACGAGACCCTTTCGCGTGCCCAAGGGGAAGGGCGCACGATCTATGTCACCCACACGCTGCCTAGGCGGCAAGGTGAGATGGACCTGCGGATCGACGCGACACCGAGTCAGTTGTACTTCAAGGCCATCGCGTACAGCGTGTCGATTCGGATGGCTCTTCTTGTCGCCATCGCCGGATTAGAAGAGGACCCGGGTACTCTCACCACGGTGGTCAGCCGTGGCTGACTTTGACCTGGTCGTTCGGGCCCCTCGCGTAATTGTTCCCAACGAGGGTGAGGTTGCGCGCTGTGTCGGTGTTCGCGATGGGCGCGTCGCTGCTATAGCGCCCATCGACGAACGGCTGGCAGCGAGGGAGACCTGGGACCTCGACAATGACGTTGTCCTCATGCCAGGTCTTGTCGATTCCCATGTGCACGTGAACGAGCCCGGCCACACCGAGTGGGAGGGCTTTCAGTCTGCGACGACTGCTGCTGCCGCAGGCGGGATCACGACGTTGATTGACATGCCGCTCAATAGCATCCCGGTTACTGTCGAGGTAGAGGCGCTCGAAGCCAAGCGTCAAGCCGCAACGGGACAGTGTCACATTGACGTGGCGTTTTTGGGCGGCGTAGTCCCCGGGAACCTGAAAGAACTTTTGCCTCTTCATGAAGCCGGCGTGGTCGGATTCAAGTGCTTTTTGGCAGACTCGGGTCTGAAGGAGTTTCCGCACGTAGATGCCGCGACCATGCAAGAAGCCCTGGGAATCCTCGCTGAGGTGGGCTCGCCCTTGCTCGTTCACGCGGAGAATGATCTGGCCCTTGGGAGACTTCCCGTTGTACACAGCCGGCGCTACGCGGACTATCTTGCGTCACGCCCTCGGGGCTATGAGAACCTAGCCATCGCGCAGGTGATCGAGGCCGCCCGCCGCACTGGGGCGCGCACACACATCTGCCACCTCTCGAGCTCCGATGCACTGCCCATGATCGGGTCAGCACGCCGAGATGGCGTGTTGCTTACCGTCGAGTCCTGCCCGCACTACCTGTCGCTGTGCGCGGAGGAGATCGCCGACGGCGCCACATACTTCAAGTGTGGACCACCGATTCGCGAGGCAGCGAACCGGGAGCTGCTCTGGGATGGTCTCAGGGCGAACCTGGTGGACATAATCGTGTCCGATCACTCACCGAGTACGCCCGAGCTTAAGAACGTTGGCAATGGTGACTTCGGTGCTGCCTGGGGAGGCATCGCCTCGCTTCAGCTCACCTTGTCGGTAGTCTGGACCCAGGCGCGCGCACGAGGCTTTTCGCTGGCTCATGTAGCGGAGTGGATGTCGGAGCGTCCCGCACGCCTCGTAGGGCTCAACAGCAAGGGTGGGATTTCGCTCGGTCACGACGCGGACTTCTGTGTGTTCGCTCCTAACGACTCGTTCGTGGTGGATCCATCCAGGCTTCACCATAAAAACCCGGGGACGCCCTATGACGGGCGCACCCTGACCGGGGTCGTCCGTTCGACAGTTCTGCGGGGCACGCGGTTGGAGGCGGATCTCGTCACAGGGCGCCTGCTTACTCGGGATTCTGCGTAGGTATGCAATGTGCAGATAGCGCCGATGTCGCTCTGTTCGGTCCGCCGAATGCTTTGCTCGGGTCTGTAATTCCGAGCTCGTCAGCACTGAGCTACGGGCGGTGCTTGACGTGGGTTAGCCGAGCATCGTCTCGGAGCCGAAGGATCAATCGAGAAATACGAAAGGAGAACCGGAAGTGATCACAAGAGACCTCAAGGGTCGCGACTTCATCACCTTGCGCGACTTCAACCGGCAGGAGGTCGAGACGATGCTTGAAGTCGGTCTGCGACTCAAGGCCGATAACAAGATGCGTCGCACGCACCAGGACATACTGCCGGTACGAACCCTGCTCATGATGTTCTTCAACCCGTCGCTGCGCACGCGCAACAGCTTCGAGGCCGGCATCTTCCAGCTGGGTGGGCACGGTCATTTCCTAGAGCCGTCCTCTTCGCGCCTCCCGACGCTGGAAGGCGAGGATGTGCCCTACCAGTCTGAGCGCATCGCCGACATGGCGCGGGTGCTCTCGAGAATGGGCGACGCCATTGCCATTCGCATCCTTGGCGGAGCGGTGGACTGGGACTACGACAAGTCTCTCAAGATCATCAACGAATTCGCCAAGTACTCCGATGTCCCCGTCATCAACATGGAGGACAACAAGTACCACCCCTGCCAGGGAATGGCTGACGCCATGACGCTGTGGGAGAACCTGGGAAGGGACCTTCGGGGTCGCAAGGTAGCCGTGTCATGGACATACTCGCCAAGCACCAAGAAGCCCATCGCCCCGCACCACGACTTCATGTACGCTGCCAGCTATTTCGGCGCGGACATCGTGTTTGCTCATCCGCCGGAAATGCGCATCGACCCCGAGGTCGAGGCGGCCATCAAGGCGAACGTCGAGTTGAACGGCGGCACTTACAGCGTCGTGGACAACATGGAGGACGCTTGTGAGTCTGCGGACGTCGTCTATGCCAAGAACTACGTCTGCCTTGACCTGTTGCCACCGGTCAGCCCCGAGCCACAGCATGACGAGATGGCGAAGCTCTTTGAGGGCTACCGGGGTTGGATCGCCGACGAGAAGCGCATGCGCATGGCCAAGGACTCTGCTTTCTACATGCACTGCCTTCCGTGCGAGCGCGGCTTCGAGGTTACCGACGCGGTGCTCGACGACCCGAAGTGGGGCACTCCGTGTTACGACGAAGCGGAGAACCGTCTGCACGCACAAAAAGGTGTGATGGCTTGCATCGTGCCGTGAGGTAATGCGGCTCTGAACTGACCTGAGCGATGGCCCCTCCGTCCCAAAGGGCCATCGCCAGGTCAGTGCTGGCCGAGATTGTCCGCTGCGCCAGGAAGACCTAGTACCCAAGAGGAGCACCGTGAAGATCGTCGTGTTGGTGAAGTACTCGATGGATGTGGCCGAGATCAGGGTCGACCCCGTTTCGCAAGCGCTGCGGATGAGCGGAGTTCCCCGCAGGATCGGAGATGTGGACAAAGGTGCCGTCGAGGCCGCGGTCCGTCTCAAGGAGGCGGGGGATGCCACCGTCGAAGTCGTCTGCTTCGGCCCCCCTAATGCGCTGGGAGCGATGAAGGACCTGTTGGCGATGGGCGCCGACGTGGCGACGGTGATCGAAGATCCTTACGATGGCGCCGCGGACGCCGCGGCCGTCACCCGCGTGATAGAGGCCGCCGTCAACAAACTCGCTCCTTTCGACTTGCTCATTTGTGGCTTTGCTAGCGACGACGGCTACTCCTACCAAATCGGACCCCGTCTCGCAGAGCGTCTCGGGCTGCCCCTTGTCTCATACGCAAGCGAAGTGAATGTCGACGACGGTGTTCTCGCTGCCGACCGGGACCTCGAGGCAGGAGTGCAGACGGTGAGCGTTCGTCTGCCCGCGGTCGTGAGTGTTGCCGAAGAGGCGTTCGTGCCTAGAACCGTCACACTTCTCCAGGCGATGAAGGCCCAGAAAAAGCCGACCAATCTGTGGAGTCTCGCCGATGTGTCAATGACCAGGGAGGAGCTCGATGAGGTCACCACGTACTCCGCCCTCAAAGAGACGGGGATCGTGGTCAATCGCCAGCAGAACGTGCTGAAGGACTCGGACCTCGCCGAGATGGCGGACCAGCTGATTGACTGGCTCATCAATGAGCAGGTTCTCGTCGGAAAGGATGGCGCGTGATGCCCGGTGTGATTTTGGTCTCGAGCGAGCATCCCGTGCTTGCTTTGGAGCTGTTGGGTCAAGCTCGCCGGCTAGCAGAAACAATCGACGCAAAGGTCGGTCTTTGCGTCGCGGGGGCGGTCGACTCCTCGGGCCTGGATTCGTATGCGGCCCACGGCGCCGACCTGGTCTACGCGAGCGACGATGCCGTTTTGGATACCTGTCAATGGGTAGATCTCATCTCGAGCGCGATCAGCGCGTCGGAGGCCGGACTCGTCCTCATCGGCGCCACCAAAACCGGTATGGAGGTCGCTGCCCGAGTGGCAGAGCGCAGTGATGCTTCCTATGCCGCGTGGGCCGTCAAAATCGAGATCGATGCTGGATTTGCTGCCACTAGCGCCAGCTGCATGCTCTATGCCGGGACAGGCCTGGCAACCTACCGCTTCTCTCGAGCCGTGACCGTCCTGAGCGTGGCACCGGGCGTTTTTGAGGTTGACGACCAGCCGGGTCGAACTGCGCGCGTCGAGCCGGTGGTCTTAAAGGAGCAGTCGTCGCCCCTCAGCGTGATCGGTGAGCGCGCAAAGTCCAACTCCGGAACACGACTGCAGGGTGCACGTGCGATTATCGATGTCGGTCGGGGCGTCAAGGACCACGAGGACCTCGACATGGTCCGCACCTTGGCGAGCCTCCTGGACGGCCAGGTCAGTTGCTCGAGGCCCGTGTCGTCCGACCGTGACTGGTTTGCGGACTGGCTCGGACTCTCGGGTGTCAAGGTTAAGCCCGACCTTTGCCTGACCTTAGGGGTATCTGGAGCAATTCAGCACGTCGTCGGCATTCGGGATTCGCGTGTGATCGCTTCTGTCAACAACGACGAGAACGCGGCTATCTTCACACAGGCTGACGTCGGTGTCGTCGCCGATCTCAACGAGTTCGTACCGGTGCTGATAGAGCGCCTCAGGTCGAGAGGGGTAACCCCGGCTTGGCTGTAGAGCGATCCTGATCGCCTCAGCCTCGGGTCGATAGTTAAGTCTTTACGAGGAGGAAAAATGAAAAGAAGAATCGGGGTGATAGGCGGCGGCATCATCGGAAGCTCGATCGCCTACTTCCTCAGCCGCTATCCGGATGCAGAGGTCACGCTGTTCGAAAAAGCGACGATCGGGTCGGGAACGACGGCCAAGTCAGCGGCCACGTTTTGTCTGATCGACGACTCGGTGGCACACGAGTTCTGGTCGGTCAGACTGTTCGGTTTCAAGTTCTATACGGGCTTGGAGGCCGAGGAACCCGGTTCAACCGGCTTCGAGCAAACCGGCACGTTGACCGTGGCGCCCTATAAGGACTACGAGATGTACGTCCAGCAGGCTATCGACCTGACTATCGCCTCGGGCTACCAAGCGGAGTACTGGCGCGACCACGCGAAGATCCATGAGATCATCCCCGATCTCAATCTTGAAGGTGTGTTGGGAGCCGGCTGGTGCCCCGATGACGGATTCTTTGACGCCACGATGATCGCGAATACCCTGGCAGGCCGGGCAACCGCGGCCGGCGCGCGAGTGATGATCGGCACCAAGGTCGAGGGAATTACGGTCGTCGATGGCAAGGTTGCGGGCGTAAAGACCGACAAGGGCGATTTTGACCTGGATGTCGTTATCGACGCGACTGGCCCTTGGGCGAGAACGACTGCCCGCTACGTTGGCCTTGACCTTCCGCTCTGGCATACCAAGGCAGAGGTGTTCATCCTTGTGCCAGCGGCCGACTTGGAGTACCCCTTCCCCATCCTCAAGTACCCCCGCTTCTATGCCCGCAAGGACAAGGACAACGTCTTCATTTGCAAAGCGCACATGACAATGGACTTGAACGACGCCACGCATGCGGGGATCTGGGACCCGGACGACCTGCCAATGAGCGGCGGCACGGACGCGTACTTCTGGGAGTTCCTAACCGAGGAGCTGCTCCAGGTCTACCCGCGACTGCTCGAGTCCTCCATTGGCAACGAGTGGGTTGGCTACCGGGCAGAGCCCGCTGACTTCCTTCCCATTCTCGGTGACACTCCTGTGGAGGGCTACATGCTCGCCGCGGGAGCCGGTGGCAACGGTGTGATCGAGGCACCGACGATCGGCCGCGACATGGCCCGGTTCGCAATGACTGGCGAGAAGTCGTGGTATTTGGAGCGGCTCCCACTGTCACGTTTCGCGGATGTGAACAAGGTCAAGGCGGAGGCGCAGGCTTCCAAGCTGCAACGCTGAGCGCCCAGTAGAGGTGTTTCTCAGCGCGGTGGTGAGGCCTGCCGGGCAGCCGGCAACCGACGATCGGGAGAACTGATGGAAAAAGTCGAGTGCATCGTCGTCGGAGGAGGTCTAGCGGGACTGTCGGCTGCCTACGGACTGGCAGCAGCTGGCCGAGAGGTCATGGTTCTCGAGCGCGGTGACTATCCGGGCGCAAAGAATGTGACCGGCGGCCGGCTGTATGTCGAACCAATGCGGAAGCTTTATCCTGAGCTTTGGGATGACCTGCCGTTTGAACGGCCTGTCGCGCGCGAACTCGTGTCAATGATCGGTGATCAGGCGCAGACGACCCTCGAGATCGCGTCACGTAGCTTCTTAGAGAAAAGACCCCAGTCCTATACAGTGCTTAGGGCAAGGCTGGACCAGTGGCTGGCCGAGCGCGCCATGGACAAGGGCGCAATGGTGCTGCCGAACATGAAGGTAGACGCTCTCCTGCGCGACCATGCCTCTGGTGCTCTCGGCCGTGTTACTGGCATCCGTGCGGGCGAAGACGAGATCGCCGCGGACGTCGTGGTCGTAGCCGAGGGTGTGCTTGGCCTGCTCTCCAGCGGCGCTGGACTACGCCGTAAGCCCGAAGCGAGCCACCACGCGCTTGGGTACAAAGAGGTAATAGAGCTGCCGTCGCAGGTGATCGAGGACCGATGGCATCTCAACGCTGGCGAAGGCGCTGCGCAGCTGTTCATGGGGGCGCTCACTCGCAACATGATGGGCGGCGGCTTCATCTACACGAACAAGGAATCGGTCTCGCTCGGACTTGTGATCGGCATGGACCAGCTGCGCTCCCAGAACGGCCAGCTTCAGAGCTGGCAGCTGCTCGACGAGTTCAAGCAGCTACCCAGCGTTCGACCACTTGTGGCGGGAGGAACGGTAGTGGAGTACTCCGCCCATACGATCGCAGAAGGTGGCTTAGCCCAGGTACCTAAGCTTTTCGGAGACGGCTACCTGCTCGTTGGCGACACCGCGGGGCTCTCGTTGAACGCGTTGTTAACGGTCCGGGGAATGGATTTCGCCATTGCCAGCGGGTATCACGCGGCTCAAACTGTTGTCGACGCCATCAAACGAAAAGATACTTCAGCTGCCGGCCTAGCTGGCTACGAATCTCGTATGCGTCGCAGCTTCGTACTCCGAGACTTGGAAACGACTAAGGCGATTCCTCAATTCATGGAGAATCCGCGTCTGTTCTCTCACTATCCCGACGCAGTGTGCAGACTCCTAACGGACCTGTACACCGTGGGTCCCGATCCGGCGCGCACGATCTCGGGCCGAGTTTTCCGAGCGATTCGGCGCGACTTTCTAAGCACCGCGACGCTCAAAGATCTTTGGTCGATGCGGAAGGTTTGACGGAGGCGAAATGAAGGTCGATGCCAAGCTCGCACAAAACCTATTCAAGCTGGACAAACAGCCGCATATCACGATTAATCAGCAGGTCTGCGAGACTATTTGCTTCAACCGAGCGTGTATCGCTGTGTGCCCCGCAGACCTGTATGAGATCAACGACCGCGAACAGCTCGTCGTCAACTGGGAGGGCTGCCTAGAGTGCGGCGCTTGCATGATCTGCTGCGACAACGGAGCACTCACGTGGACCTACCCTCGTGGCGGGTTCGGCGTTCAGTACCGCTCGAGCTAAATCAACCGCACTGGCCGGGGTATTGGCCGGGCAGCACTACTTGTCACCGCCGCCAGCCAGGTCCGTCGGACACGGCGCGACCGTAGAGACCAGCACGGAGAAACCGCTAAGCCGCCCACCCGGTGAACCCTTTGAGGCAAGACGGAAAAGGCCCTCGACCTATCTGCGACGATGAGACAGGGTGGCGCTGCAGAATCTGCCAGCTCGCGGGCACAGCCGGCGGATCGATGCTCGTTCAATCACCAGGCCGCAAATCCGGCCAGGCAAGCTCATGGACAAAATAAAACCGACTCTCGTCAGGCACAGGAGTGCGCCTGACGAGAGTCGGCCCAACAAGCTCGAAAGCGATCAGAATCCGTCGCGGTTGACGTCCTTGTAGAGCAAATATGAGGTGGCCTCGTCGCCGATGCCGTAGAAAGTTTGCGGGCAGTACGGCGCCATGTAGATGTAATCGCCCTTCGACACCTCGTGGAAATCAGCGGCGAGGTAGTAGATGCCTCGGCCGTTGAGCATGAGAAGCCCATGCTCTTGGTGATGAATCTCGA
>Ga0302320_10014291_pt1 | contig 16449 bp, 13 predicted proteins | sample Bog_T0_3_FD_202130 | JGI IMG/M metagenome (GOLD analysis project Ga0302320, IMG submission 202130) | Peat permafrost microbial communities from Stordalen Mire near Abisko, Sweden - Bog_T0_3 | ecosystem: Environmental > Terrestrial > Soil > Wetlands > Peat | place: Sweden: Abisko, Stordalen Mire... | reverse complement strand
TTCTTTTTCAATAAAATAATTTTTTTTTTTTGAGTTTCGGGATCGTCCCGATGGCTTTAAATGCAAATTTTTTGGGTATTTTACCCGAGATTCTTTTAAAAGTCAAATATATATATGAGTTAATTTTAAGTTATTAATTATATAAATTTTATGCCAGCTGAGTCTCATAAGTGCTATAATATTGCAATGAAACATCTGATATCAAATAAAATGACATAAAACTTAATACCCTGCCTATGAAGTTCATGTCTTCAACCTGCAAATTGAATAGGATTTTTTTCGTTTTAAACATATAGAAAGAAATTAGAATTATCATTAAAACTTGTGTTGAAAGTACCAAAAGTAAATTATATTCATGAATTTCGAAGGAGTTACTTTTTTCTTTGAGAGAGCACCCATCAAAACGTTCAAATGCGTTTGTAAAAAACAGAAAATAATGAGAATAGTTAAAGACAATTGCTCTGAATAATATTATAAGATTTGCTTCAAAAATCATCCCAACTTTTAATTTCTGAAAGTCTTTTTCTTCAACTGTCAAATTTTTTGTATTTTGCTTAAAAATCTTTCCCCAAAGCTGTTTTATGTAAGTTTGCAAAAGGTTTGTAGTCGTATAAACAGAGCCCATTGAATAAATATAAACAACAAAATTGATCCAAGCTGAGAAATCACTAATTAAACCAGTTATAATATTAAATATTTTCGTAGAATACAATTCAATATAGACAATTTTCATTTGAAATAGAACACAATTTAAAGAGATTTCATTTTCTCTGACAATGTCTTTATAAATTTCATAAAGAAAATGGTTGGCTATAAACACAAAAACCAGATTTTTGAAAAGCAGAAAAGTTTTAAATAAATTCAGTGCTAAATGAATTTCAAATTTTCGCTGCAAAAATGCTAAAAGATAAATTTCCAAATAAACTTTGAAAAGGAAAAATTGTATAAAAAAATACAAATTTAAAGCCAAAGCCGTAACCATTTTTTTCTGAAATTCTTTGTGTGAATTATTTTTTATCATTTCGAAAATCAGAATGATCAAGATGTTTAATAAAGCCAAGAAAATGCCAGTCACCTGTCTGAGAACTGGTAACACAAATTCATTTCTATAATTATAAGCGGCACCATAAATTAGAATCATTGTAATGAATAAAGAAGCTACAAGTAAAAATTTCATTTTTTTGACTTTATAAAAATCCTTAGTTACATAAATTGATATATAATAGGGAAAAAACATCATAATCATATTTACATGTCGAAACTCTGTAAATAAAGTATAAGAGTATATGAGGACATTTTTGCATTCACAAACAGATGGATAAAAACAATAATCGTCAGCATATAACTGAAGAAATGTGAATCCAATGCAAATTGCACAAAACAAAACATTTGGAGCAACAATGCGAAAAATCAAAAAAAATATAAGATTTTTTAAGTTTTGATGAAAATGATTGTCTATTGATATCATCAAAGAACCTACGGTTTTAACGTCAATCTTTTTGTTATGTTCATTTGAAGAATTAGGTTTCAAAATTATTTTCTGTGATATGTCTAAAGTTTTACTAAGACTTTGTATTTCAAGTGCTTTTTTAGGGATTTCTGCGAATGGAGAATCTATTTCTGATGATTCAGAAGGGAGACCTATTATTTTCTTATCTAAGGGATCCTCTATCAAACTACGATGATTCAAATGAGTGGGATTTTGAATTTCATTGTTTATATCTCCAATAGGTTTGAACATTTTTTTTGTTAAAGTCGCTTGAAGAGACATATTGTTATAAAACGAATTTTTTTTAATTTTATAAATTTTAGTAAAAAAACACTCTTTCATTGAAAAAAATTCTGATCTGCTCCCAAAAAAATAATTGCTTATTTATATAAATATAAATTTCCTTAACTATTCCTTTTTTGAAAATATCAGACAACAAACTAATGAAGCTTCTCTAATCTTAATAAAGTTATTAAAATTCATGAAACAAATAAATTTCTTTTGTTGTAGATATCGTAAATCGATTAAATTAATACAAATATTTATAAAATTTTATCATAATAAAAGTCAAAAACCAAGAAACTTCTCATTTTTTCTCTAAACGTATTTCTTTTCGCTCCCTTGCCACATTTCTCACCACGGGACTACACCCAACAATGACTTTTTCTTTAGAATTTATCATCCCCATCATAAAACCAACCTCAAATTTCAAAAAGCTAGCTTTTCCTAACAATTGATAAATTTCCATTATTTTCTCATTACTTTCCTTTATAAAGCTTTTATAAACATCTTCATATCCCCCTTTTTTCCTTTCCTTTCCCATAAAACTTGCCAGATTCTCTATGATTATATAGGCTTTCCTGCTTTTTTCCTTATTATCCATTAATTCCCCTTTATGTTTCTTTATAATTTCTCTGATCATTTCTATAAATGCCTTCTGTAAAGTGAAATAACTTTCTTTAAAGGCTTGAAAAATCTCTTTTATTTCTGATTTCTGGTTCAAAAACCGTTGCACTGTCTCTAATGTTATCGAGTGCCCCTCTAAAATATTGATTTCTTCCAATAACTTATAATATAAAAGCTTCATTGCAGTGATATAACCAATTAAATCGCTTAAGGTATAATGGGAAAACCCTTCAACCACCAGTTTTTGGTATTTGAGCAGAGAAAATTGAGAATTTTTATAATAATTATGGAAATTTTGTAGGAAACCGTAGACTTTATTGATATTTAAAAGCTCACTTGTACTTTTCGACCTCAAAAACCTTGAATCTTTATTGAAAACATTAGCTTCAATCTTCGAAATTGATGGTTTTTGCATAAATCTATTGAATTTCTCGATCTTATTAATATCATTACATCCCAAAATCAGATTTTTCACTGCCTTTTCTTCTTCGAATTCAAGCAAATTCTCAATAACTCTTGATTTCTCCTCATCGACGTCAGAGTTTTTATCATTATTTCTGGTATTTTGAATAAAGGATCTTTTCAAAAGGTCCGCGGGTGGGTTTTTCAATATGCTCAGCATTTTTTTCTCATGAAGTCTGATGAGTTTTAACACTCCAGCGCTTCTACAATATCCCACAGGCTTAATGTTATTAATATTTGTTGTATAGATATCAGCTTTATTTTCTAATAAAATCTTTATTATATCATAATTCGAAGTCGAAATTGCTATATGTAAGGGAGTCCATTTTTCCATCCCTCCTCTCTTATTGATTTTGAAGGGTTTTTTCACGATTTTCTTTATCGGATTGTTAACATTATTTATATTCAGAAAAGGACTAGGGTTTTGTGATTTCAAGCTGTTATTCCAAACAACCATGAATTTTATAGCTGAAATTTGATCTCTTTTCACTGCTAAATGTATCGGAGACCAGAGGTCTTGGTTCTTTAGGTTAGGATTGGCTCCTGATTCCATCAATTTAGTCATGATTTTATTCGCTTTTTCAGAATCTTTCGAGAAAATCGATGCCAAATAATGCAAACTGCAATTCCCTTCAGCGTCTTTGGCATTAGGACTCGCCCCGAATTTCAATAAGTCTTCTATAAGGAAAATCTGCATTTTCGCTGTGGCTAGATTCAGACAATTCCCCATAAAATTGCCACCCATTTCAACATTAGCCCCGTTATAAATCAAGACCTTCGCTGCGAAATAACGTTCCTCTTGAATTGCGAGACTCAAAGCAGTGTTTTTATGAAGGTCCATCACATTTAATTGCTCGAATTCATAGAAGATCAATGATTTCATCACAGAAATCTCCTCATTTAATACTGCCTTATGCATGAAGGATTGTCCAGAATCCTTGAATATCTTATTTATATCCATAGTATAATCGGAGCCATCTTGAAAGAAGGCGATGATGTCCATGAAATAACAAGAAGACTTTTCTTCTTCGGTTTCGACTTTCTTTAATAAAATGTTCATGATTTCTATGAAATATCGTGAGGCACGGCCTTCAGTTATCAGGTCATTAAAATGCTCCAATGGCAAAGCGAAGTGAATGGAGAATCTTTGCTTCAAAGACTTGAAAATCGATTCATTTAAGCTCGGGGTTTCATCAGTTTTGATATATTTGAACCAATCTAAAGTAAATTCCTGCAGATTATTAATGTTTCTAATAGAAGTCGGAATGCATAGAAAATCGTTATTATGCAATCTCAAAGATTTTAAGTCTTTGAGATGCTGGATTTGAATCGGAATATGATCTATATGATTAAATGAAACATCCAGGAATCGCAAAGAAACACCCAAAGAGCCTTTGAGCTCAGCAGCATCCATGAAACTCAGATCTTGGAGTAAATTATCAGAAACAGATAGGATTTCCAATGATTTAAAGGAATTGGCAAGCCATTGGGGTAATGTTTTGATGAAATTATGGTCAAGTTTTAGGGATTTTAAGTTTGGGAATTGTCTGAGTTCTTCTGGGAAGCGTTTGAATTTATTAGAAGAAATATTCAGAAATTGCAATGAGTTTTTGTCGATCGTTTGGACGTTTAAGGAGTTCAGATCTTTATCTACGAGGTTAAGGGCTATATTACAGCTTTTCAAGAGGTTTTTACTAAAAGGATTAGGAGGGTTAATAGTGGGTTTGGGCTTATTAGTGATAGGACAGGAGGTATTAGTATTGGCAATGGTCTTAATATTGTTAGTCTTATCTTTTTCCTTTAATTCTAAGATATTCTGAGGTTTGGAGTTATTTTCTATGGGGTTGGGTAAGGGTTTAGGTTTTGGGTTGTTATGTTTCTGTGAGTCGTTAAGAGGATTTAAGGCTTTTTGCTGGGGTAAAAAGTGGGTTGGGAGACTTTCAGAACGTGGGAGAGAATGTGAATGGGAGTGGTTATGTTTGAAGAATTGGGAGGTTTCCTTCGTGTATTTTTCGGAGTCGAAGATGAGCTTTTGAATGTTATCTTGGGAAGTTCGAAGGGATGGTTTTTCCATATAAATGGGGAATTAAATTATAAAAGGTTTAAGTATTTTTGAATTTTTATTATTTAGAAAAAATTGACTTTGATGGTATTCTTAACAAAAAATTATTGGATTTCTCCTAAAATGAGTAAAAAGTTTTTTCATAAATAGATTTCCAGCTGGTTTCAATCGTTTATAAGAAAGAAATTTTTTTTTTTAAAACCGACAAATAGTTTAAATATAATTTTAATCAGTCCAAATACATTATAACTAATTCATAATCCTGTAAATTATTGTTAGTTTTGGAAACTATTGTATTTCCGATTCTTCCAGCAGCTGTCCCGTTCAAACTCAATGAAAGTCTGTATGAATTCAATTCATCATTTCTAACATCAATGTCATTGAGATAAACATCAGGACTTAATGAAAATCCAAAGCTTTTTCCCGAGTTCAAATACCAATAAACTCCATTATTTGGATTGCAAGTATATAGACCGTATGTTGATGAAAATGCGTTCATTCCTTTTCCTAAAGCAGCCAAAATAAGTGTTGTATCTCCTGTTTTTCGAGCTCCTATCAATACATAAGCCGATCTTTGGTAAAAATTTTGAGTGATATCATAGTAGCTTGTAACAGATGAAAATGTTGTGTTCAACCCTAATTTGAAGCCACTATAAAGAAAATAAGAATAAGGTATGTCCTGAAAAATTCCTACAAAGGCGGTTGAAGTTAACTTGGTCAGAACTATAATTTTCAAAATATCAGTTCTTGTAGCTAGCACTGAAATTTGCTCTTGGAAATCTCTCTTTTCTCTATCATTTAAATAATTTGGGAATCTTTGGCCATTCCACATGTAGGATTGCCACCAAGTTACCAAGAAAAAAATTGCCAAACAAATAATGGAAATCAACATACATTGAGGGGAAAAAAAACGAGTTTTTGGATAAATTTCTTGTTTCGAGTTGAGATAGAAACATTCTTTCGAATGCACTTTTTGCAATCTGTCTATATCCCCTATCCATTTACAACCAAAATTCTTTAGGGGGCATTCCACTGAGCAGATTTCCCGATGCTTTAAATATTCTTTCATTATTCCCTTCCAAACACAACCATTATTTGTGCATTTCATTTCATATGCATCATAGCTTTTGAGAAAAGAGAGGCTTGTCTGGACTTTATCGGGTGTCATAACTGTTTGGCAGCAAGGACATCTTCCGTGCTTTGAGATTTGGCTCTTTGCACATTTTGAACAAAAATTCGCTGCCACACATTCTACACAAGTCACAGGGTCCATAATCAGGTCTCTGCATATGGAACAAAGTAAATCGTTGGGAATGGGATCTACCTCTATTAGTTTGTGTTGCATTTTCGATAATTACGGTCAAAATTTGAATTTTTATTTTTAAATTTTTTTTGGGCAATCTAATATGGAGAGAAATTTTAAATTTGGAAATTTTCATAGTGAAATTTTTTTTTAAAATTTTTTTTTAAAAAAAGCATTTTTATGATATTAAATTTTTTTTCTCTAATGAGTTTTACAAATTATCAAAATTTTTTTTATAAAAAAAAAATGGTTTCAATTTAATTTTTCGAGAAAAAGAAAAAATTAAAAAAATTATTTTCGAGAAAATCCTTTTTATATCCTTTAAGTATTTTTATGATGAATTTTTTATAATTTTATAGTATCTTAATTTAATATTTCATTTTTTCTGCATTTTAATTTTTTCACAAAAATCAGGATACAAAAAAATTTAACAAAATATCATAGAATCCATTATTAATATAGGAATTAGATTAGTTAATCAGCGAGCTTAAGCCCGATTATTATTATCGACCAATTCTAATCGATTATTATTATATGTACCTCCTTCAATTACGGGAGCAAACTGTTCCCTTGGTGGCTCATTGCTTTGTTTCTCACTGTCCTCATAACCTCCAATGACCGTTCCTTTTCCAACATTTATATTCTGATCTCCCTTTTTCTCAACTAAAGCATTATATTTCTTTGAGATTTTCACTACATAACACGCGCAAGCTGCTATAATGACAACTCCAAAAAATAATCCAACAACTAGACCAGCTATTAACCCAGATTTATCAGAAGAAGTTGACGCCGTGACTCCTGAATCATAGATGGCGGCAATTGCAGGAATTTGATAAAGACAAGCTGGGAAAGTGGTTCCGTTTTGTACAGAAGAGTTCATTTCTGGACACACTGTTGAATAAACTGAGAAGTTCAATAGGTAATTGCCATCTTGCATTTCCATCGGTGCCTGACATTGCAACGTGATGTTCATGATATCTATGTTATAAATGGCTATCTTATAAGGGAAGAGTGCAATGAAGAGGTTTTGGTTTGGACTGTCCAATCTACTCATTCCAATTAACCCATTTGTCAAAAAGCCTTGCAAAGGATTAAGGCCAGGGTTCAACAATTTACTTATCGAATGTCGATATAGATTCATCGCATCTTCCTGAAGTATAATCAAATAGTCTCTCGCGTCATGCATTCCTCTAAGAAGGGTCTGATCGAGCAAAAAGGCAGAGTTCTGATCGAACCAAAACAGGTTGTTTTTGTAATCCAATTTCGTGAAATATTCCTCGAAATGGTTCTCCAAATAAGGACTATTCCAAAATTGTCTTGTCAACATCAAGCTTTGACCCACCTTCTCCATCATCGTGATTCCACTCAGAGTATATATACCGAAGAAATTTGGTTGTTCAGGGTTTGAAATATCCACCGCTATGATCCCGATGTTATAGTCTGAAATCAACAAAACTCCATTCTCATCTACCAACAAATCAGTATAGTTCCATGCAGTGAATGTAATACCCTGTTTTATCAATAAAGCTTCAGCAGCTGCTGCACCCAAACTTAGTGTGACAGTAAATCCAGTCTGCAACATATTCAAACAATGCATATCAACGTACATCTCAGACATAAGAAACACAAAACATTCCTTATAAAAGGCGACTGTTTGAATTGCACTAACATTGCGGAGGTTGAATGTGAGGGAGGTCATATAAATCGGGAAGAACAGAGATTTAATAGAGTAGACCTCAAGACCACTATCGATTATCAAGTAAAGATTTGTGGTGTTATCTGTCAAAAATATCATGAAACTATTGTCATTTGCTTGGAAATAGGTCTTATATTGGTTCACCTTCTGGATGTCATAATAGACCCCATCGCTGGTGGCGTTTATTTGATAAACGGAGATGTTGTTGGTAGTATCAAAGAAATAAATATAACTCTGCACACTGATGAACTCAAAACTGATCGGAGTGCTATTCATCAGAGGAATCTCAATCAATGGGTAGATCGAAATTTGGAAAGGGTCGAAATTACAAAAGGGATTGACTGTTTCAGCCACTGTCATAGAGGTCAAATTGGAGTTGGCATTGAAATTATTGTCTAAAACAACAGCAGTCGTCAGAGATGCGGCGAAGGGGTCCTGACCTTGAAAGGCATCGGGAGGAATTATGATTTCTTGAGAGTTCCCCTTATAGAGAGTGTAGTTTAAAAGATAACCGGAGCAAAAATGGATCAAGATTGAAAGAATTAGAAGGAAATAAGTTGGTGGTTTGGCTAACATTGGACAAACGATGTTTTTTCTTTATGTTTTTGTTTAGTTTTATTTGAATTTTAATATAATTTTGAGGAATTTATAGAAGCTTTTCGAATGTTTTTAAGAAAATTTATCGTGAAATATGTCGGAATAGTTAGTAAAATCAGACTGCTCTTTTTATTTTTAGAAAATTTTAAGTGTTTTGTTAAATTTTAAACGATTTAATTTAGTATTTTAGCAGTCCGAGTTTTGCTGTTCAGAAGCTTTGCGGGCTAAAAAACTCTCTGATTTTAAGGAAATTGAATCTTTTTTTAGGGAATTTTAAAATTTTAAAAGTCTGAAAAAAACTCTTCCATTTTCCAGAAAATTAAAAATATAATAGAAAATGATGAAAAAATCCTATTCCTTATCTCTTGCTCTTTCCAGCATTTCTTCGCTTAATGTCCCATATGGCTTTAAGCAATACATCCCGGGTTGCAAAGAACTTAGATTCACCCATTTCGCTAACCAACTGTCTCTGGGCTTTGTAATTCCCAGAAATCTGCATAAAAATAATCAAAAATAGAGATAAATTTAGAAATAAACCCTTCAAAACGTTTTGTTGTATAAGTGTTATAATTACAATCTTTTGGGAAATTGCAGTTGTTGCAGCCTTCTTTTTTGAACTTTTGGGGGGGGAGGGGGGAATAAAAGAAATTAAAAGGAAGTAATGTTTTTTATTACTTGATCGGCTGATTTTATCAAGTGGCAACGAAGACATGCTCTGAGATTTTTGAGGCCGTCTGGAAGAGAAACTTTTTTTTCGTTGATGCTGGGGTCCATGAATTAGGAATTTTGAGCTAGATTTTTTTTTTTAATCTGGTTTTAATTTTTGGACTAAAACTAATAAATTCGACATATTCTAAGTAAAAAAGTTCAAATAAAAAGGGAAAATAGTTTGGAACAGTTTTTCATTTGATGCTTATAAATCAAAACAAAAATATTTATCAAGTTCTCTTGCTTTATATTTTTATATAACATTTTTAAAATAAGAATGTTAATTATTTTATTAATTTTGGAAATATTTTAACAGGTCATTTTTTTCCTTTTCATAGCCTAAATCGTAATGGCCTGGCCTAAAGTAAAGGTTGATCACTGGTAGATTGTCTTTCTCTTTCCCCTCATTCATAATCAAAGGCTCATATTTCTCCGTTAAAATTATTGGAACTCCCGTCCCTTGATCTTTATGCACCATATGAATCACTATCACTCTCTTTAAAGCATCAGCAGAGATCGGAATTAGTATATTTTCCGCTTCCTCACCAAAAATTTGTAAACTTCTCAGAAATTCATCCGGACTGACCATAAAAGGAACATATTCTTCTCTTTTCAAATTATTCATTAGAGTAAAATGCAAAATGCTTCGCATCACTATCACCAGGCTCATATCAAACAAATGGTTCTCTAAGAATGCTTTTTCTAAAGCAGCGATCACCTCTCTAAAATCCTCCGATTGCACTAGAATCATTATAAGTTTGCAACATTGGCGCAAAAACACATAAAGAAGAATCTCCTGATCCCTTAAAAATTCTTCCAATATTCTATAACTTTTCGAATTCGATGTTTCTGATAAGGTGCATTTTATCAAAGGGAACTTCCTTTGCTCCAAAACAGTCAGGAAGTCAATTAATTCACTCGTTTTCAATTTTCCTTCTCTATAAGAAACCCAAAATTTATAGAAAATCTGCTCCAAAAACGCCAAACCAACAGCTCGATAGAAACAATTGCCATCCCCTCGAATTGATCTAAAATAAGGAAGTATTTTGCTTAATTCTTGGATTTTTTGCCGTATTAGCTTATTGGTATACTCCAAACTATGCATTTCTAGGGGAATGACTTTGGAGATGTTTTTAGGCAAATTGCATTTTTTCAGTTGTTTTTGAAATCTACAAGCCGTTTCCTCAAAATTCAACTTTCCCTTCGTAGATTCAGCAAAGATCTTCGTGATTACGGTTAATATATGTTTGGGAAGAAGATTTTTAACTTCAAGCAATTTTTTTTCAAATTCCTCATTTTCAAAAAAATTCTCATCAAAGAAAGGGCTGAAAATTGTTTTTAATAGTTTTTGCATTTTTGAAAAATAATAATATATAAAAAAAGGTTTAGATACATTTTTTTAATTATAATACGCTCTTCTTTTCTGATCACCCCTCAAGCAAGTATGTCCAATAATTCAATAACAAATGGGGAAAAACTGTCTCAAATGATGCAGGACCAAGCTTTCCGTAAGAAGCTCGAAGATTCTTTAGAAAAAAACGTAGATTATCTAATTTTTACTGAAATTGATTTTTTTAAAAAGGGCCACCTTTTGAAACCCCCAGTTTTGACATTAGAAATTCATGCAAAAGATGGCAGCGAATACGAATTAGAAGATGAGGATATTAAGGAAGTCTTTGCTAGATTCGGAAGTGTGGAAAAAGTGTTGATAAAGAGCAATGGCAAGGCCTTAATAGTGTTTTCAACCGCAATTAGTGCTGCTTTCGCCTTGAATTCCCTCAACGATCATGAAATCGAAGACATTGAGGTCAAATTGAAGGTGGAATGGTGTCCTTTAAATGAAATCCCTGTGGAGCTTTACGATTTTGGTCAAGGGAAAAACGCGAAGGAAATCGAAAAAAAGAAAACCGAAGAGAAAATCGAAGAAACAAACCTTAAAGTTGAAGAAAATTTCAATCCCGCATTGCCGGAATTCGAGAATGGAAGCATGATAAAGTATACTTGTCGGTACGAAATACAAATCGAAAATGAGAGAGAATTCCAAGTTTGTCGAAAAATCATTGGACCTAAAGGGAGCAACATGAAGCAGATCATTGAGTATTGTTGCCAGGATAAACATGAAGATTACCAATATTACCAGGAACAAATTAAACTCAGACTAAGAGGAACGGGATCTGGCTATAAAGAAGGAATCAATCAATTGGGTATGTTATTGACTTTTTTGTTCATTTTTTTTTTAATGAAATTTTTCTTCTTTGTTTTTTCGAACGGGAGTTTGCTTTTTTCAATTTTTTTTTATCCAAAAAATATATTTTTTATCACCCATATTTTAAATGTTTGAATTTTTTATAAAAAAGTTCTTCTTTATTTTTATAAAAAGGTGTTTTTTTTTGAGTAAGAGCATTTTTTCACCAATCCATTAAAAAAAAACTCTTCATTTTTTAAAACTGTTTTCATTAAATTTGTTTCCTAAATTATTAATTTTTAATTTTATTTAGAATCTGAAGAGAGTCTCCATCTTTGCGTGAGTTCCCGCTACTATGACATGTATATCAAGGCTTGTTCCCTTATCGAGCGACTCCTCTCAAACATCTATGACGAATACAAATTATTTTGCATGAGAGTTGGAAGGCCATTCGATCCAAATCTCACCATAGTTAAACAAGAATCCACAACCAAGGGTAACAAATTTTTCTCTGATTTCCAAGCCTCACCTTCAATACCCTATCATTTTCCTGTTTCCTCCAACCAGCAATCAATGTATTATCCTCCTTATTACCCCACCTCAGGGTATTCAAATGAATTTTATCCTCAATTTGAAAACAAAGGCTTTTATAAACCCAATATAAACTTTTATAATGATTATAACAATAATAATGTGGAGATTTCTGAGGAAACTATATCGAGACTGATTGAAGCAAGGAATAAAGCAAGGAAAGAATTAAATTTTAAAGAAGCTGATAGAATTAGAAATTATTTAAAATCAAAGGGAATTGCTCTGATGGATGAAAAGGGAGCCAGAGGAAAAGGAATGGAAGTCACAACATGGAAATACATAAAAAATGGTTTTGAAGGAGAAATCAATAATAATAACTTCCCAACATCCATGATGACTCCTCAAAAGGCTTTCGGATAAAATTTATTGGGTATTGGTTTTTTGTTCGAAACTTTGAAATTTTTTAATTAATCGTTTATTAAGCAATGAGTCTAAACTTTTTCTATATAGGGTGTTGTAAATAAAAATCTATTATGTTTGGGGAAAACATTCAATATTCTTGAATTTTTTTTAGTTTAATATTCATTTTTTTGATCTATTTTTAAAATTTTTGAAACTTATTTGGAAAAAAAAAGCTTTTTGTTTTTGAATTTTTGTAAAAAAAAATTTGAAATTTCTCAATAATTTATAATTTGGAGAAAAAAAAATTGAGTTTATCTTAATTTTTGCTACTTTTTTCAAAAATCCAATTTTTCGGTTCTTAAATCGATCTAACTCGAACTATTATAATAAAAAACCTATAAAATTGGAAAGAAAAATGAAAAGTAACAAATTTTATAAGGACCGCAAGGGCATGAACGATCAGTCCAAATGGGACCACAATGATTTTGACCGCTTGGAGAAAGAAGAGTCCATATATCAAAAAAACAAATACTCCAAGAACAGAAACAATGATGGTTATTATTATCGAAACGGCCAGAAAAACGATTTAAACACTCTCGTTTCAGACAAATACCAGAAAGTTTATAGTGAGAAATTCTCTGAAAAACAGTCTGAAACTGATGACAAATGGAAACATGTAGTTCATAATTACATTTTAAATTAAAATAGCATTTCTAGGATAAATTCAATGAAAACAGCAAAGAAATGAACAATAATTACAGGAAGAATAAGGGGAAAAAACCAGAACATCAGGGTTATCAAGCCTCCAAACGATATGGTCATCTTAAATATGAAGATAGGAGAGGCCAAAACTTCAACTCTTTCAAACAAAATAATGATGGTGTTGAAGAAAAAGAAATGGTCGGAAACGAAGATAAATTATCTAATGTCTCAACCGCGAATTCAGATAAAAAGAATCAAATGCATGAGGAAGAAATCCAGTATAAAAGATTGGACTATGAATTCCATATAATTTCAGAAATCGGTGAAAGCTTTGTGAAAATAGAAAACGTATGAAATTTTTATTATCAAATAAAATATCTTTTTTTTTTTTTCTTTTTTTTTTGTAAAAAATCATTTTTTTCCATTTGAAAAGATCGACAATTTCGATGAAAACTTCGATGCACACTTCGAAGAGTTGGGTTCCATTGATGTTTATAAGAATCTTTTGATAAAAATCAATTTCTTGAAGGAAATCATGGATGAAAATAAAACAAATGCAGGTTTGATTCAATATCTTGATCATAAAATGAACGGGTATCTTGATATTTTGGAAAACATTTTGAAGGAAAAGAGGGAATGTGAAGAGATCGAAATGTGTCAGGCAGAGTCGGCCAATAATGAGACTTTAAACAGATGGGAAGAGAATTTGCAAGAAATTTGAGGAGAAATCAGATTTTTAATAAATTTCTGCGATTTAATAAATGAATATTTAACGAAATATTAATATAATAGCTTTATTTTCTATCTATTAAGTAAGGTAGATATGAATTATGATATAAGTTTTATGAATATATTAAAAGTATGTATGAATTTTTTGTTGTTTAAAATAAAGAAGGTAAAATAATTCATTTTCTATTTTTCTGAAAAAAAAAAAATCATTTTTTTTATTAAAAAATAATTTTTCTTTTCTCATTCTTATTTTTTGTAAAATTTCTTGTTGTCTTTTTGTCTTTGAATTTTAAAAACCTATACATTGAAGTGCTTCTTTGTTCATTTTTTGACGATTATAATTATTTACGGTAATACTTTTACGATTCAAAATCTATTATCCTGTCTTTAGGACGATACCTCGGGTCTAACGTTTTTTTAAAAAACAAAATGTTTCACCATAAATTCTGACAATAAAATTTTCTTATTTAAAAAATAAAATCTGAAATAATGTTGTTTTATTATTCCCTTTTGTTGACATATTTTTTGAAGATAGCTTTTGATTTCAATTTTGTTGTCTACATTCTTTCCTCGTTCGGGGTTTTTCTTCTTTTGAAGCATTTCCTTCTGCCTTTTTTCGATGTCGAAATATCAACGATTTTAGATGCTTTATTTTCCTTAGAAACTTCTGAGAATACATGTTATATTGTTTCTTGTTTGACATTTGAAGAAGAAATTGACATCCCAACCATCTTGATCAAATTAAGGCAAAATATCGCAAAATTTCCTCAATTCAACAAAATGAAAAAACATTTCAATATGAAATTTGGTGTATGCTATTGGACAAAATCATCAAATTTTACTTTGGAAAATCATTTTGAGGTGATAAACACTGTTTTTGAAAATGATGAGGCTTTATACGAGTTCATGGCAAAGCATGTCAATGAAATAAAATTTCCAAAAAATATCCCAAAATGGAAACTTTTTCTCCTGAAAAATTTGCCAGGTAACAAAAGTGCCTTTGTAATGAAGATAAGCCATGGAATGGTAGACGGGATTTCTTTGATGAATTTTTTAATGACCGTGGGAGAATCGAAAGAGTTTAAAGTGGTTGACCTTCCAAAATTGAGTAAATGGCGAAGGATCCTTCTTTACATTTTGGGTATTTTTCAAATAGGCATTTTTTTAAAGACAAGCTCGCTTAAAAAACCGGATGACAATTGTTTTAATAATGCAAAAAGTGAAAAAAAGAATTCCTTTTGTAGTTCTCAATTAGACCTTAAAATCTTGAAAATCTACGCAAAAACTTTAGGAGTTGGTCTGAATGATGTTGTTTTGTCATTACTTTCCATGGCTCTCCAAAATTATCACCTGAAGAAATACAATGAAGATATTAATGAGTTCTCCGTCTTTCTGGCTGCATCCTTGGTTCCAATTAGAAAAGCTAATGAAGTTTACCCCTTGCATAACAACGCCATACTTTTATCAGAAAAGCTTTATTTCATTCAGAAAGAGGAGGAATTTTCAACATATGTCAAAAGGTTTCATTTGAATTTCAAGCGTTCGAAATCCTCAACACTTATCTATTTACAACAATTTTTCGTGGAAATCTTATATCTATTCATCCCTATTGAAATTCCTCATAATATGGTAAGTAAGGTTTCTGGAACCCATTCAGCCACTTTTACAAGTGTTCCTGGACCAATGACACCAGTTTCAATTTTTGGATGCCAAATAGAAAATATTTTTTTCTTTGTGGGGGGACCTGCCTCCATGATTTTTAACATTTTGACTTATAATGAGAAATTGAGTTTGGCTGGTGTAGCAGATGAGGCTTGCGGACTTCAATGCAAAGAATTGGTTGAAGAATTTGTCAAACTATTCACTGACAAAATTTCTAATAAGAAAACATTGGATAATTAATAACTTAACTCATTTGGATTAAATAGAAACTATTTTTAAAATTCATTATTGAATATCCTCAAAACTTTTATTTTTTTTTTTTTTTTCTTATTTAAGGAAAGCAATAATATATTTTAGTTTTTTTTTCCCAAAAATTTTAAACAAATAATTTTCTTTAAATTTCCATAAAAGTTTACATTAAAATTATTAAAAAGACTGACCAAAAATAAAAAATAATATATTTTTAAAAAATTTGTCTTATGTTTTTTTAAAAATCAAAATGTTTCACGATAAATTTTTACAAAAAAAATTTCTGATTTAAAAAATAAAATCTTAAATAATGTTGTTTTATTATTCCCTTTTGGTGACATATTTTTTTAAGGTAGTTTTTGATTTCAATTTGGTTGTCTACATTCTTTCCTCATTAGGGGTTTTTCTTCTTTTGAAGCATTTCCTTCTGCCGTTTTTCGATGTCGAAATATCAACGATTTTAGATGCTTTATTTTCCTTGGAAACTTCTGAGAATACATGTTATATTGTTTCTTGTTGCACATTTGAAAAAAAAATTGACATCCCAACCATCTTGACTAAATTGCGGCAAAATATCTCAAAATATCCTCAATTCAATAAAATGAAAAAAAATTTCAAAATGAAATTTGGAGTATGTTATTGGGCAAAATCACAAAATTTTAGTTTGGAAAACCATTTTGAGGTGATAAACACTGTTTTTGAAAATGATGAGGCTTTATACGAGTTCATGGCAAAGCATGTCAATGAAATAAAATTTCCAAAAAAT
>Ga0302320_10014288_pt1 | contig 16451 bp, 16 predicted proteins | sample Bog_T0_3_FD_202130 | JGI IMG/M metagenome (GOLD analysis project Ga0302320, IMG submission 202130) | Peat permafrost microbial communities from Stordalen Mire near Abisko, Sweden - Bog_T0_3 | ecosystem: Environmental > Terrestrial > Soil > Wetlands > Peat | place: Sweden: Abisko, Stordalen Mire... | reverse complement strand
TTCCAGGCCTGGTGCGAAGGGCGTACCGGCTTCCCCATCGTCGACGCCGGAATGCGCCAGCTCAACACCACGGGATGGATGCATAATCGCGTGCGCATGATCGTGGCGATGTTCCTGACCAAGGACCTTCTGGTTTCATGGCAACGGGGTGAGCGCTATTTCATGCAAAAGCTGATCGATGCCGACCTCGCTTCGAACAACGGCGGCTGGCAGTGGAGCGCCAGCACCGGCACCGATGCGCAGCCCTATTTCCGCATCTTCAACCCGGTTGCGCAGGCACAAAAGTTCGATCCCGAAGGCGTTTATATCCGGCGCTACGTGCCCGAGGCGGATACGCTGGCTTATCCTGCGCCAATTGTGGATCATGCCCGCCAGCGCTTGAAAGCCCTCGCCTTGTTCAAAAAGTCATGACGAATCAAACCCCACCGCCGGAAGAGGCCCCGCCGCCGAAATCAACCGGATTGCGGATCAACTGGCACCGGGTGCGCGTCTATCTCTTGAGCATCCTGCTCATGGTCACGATGTGGTTCTGCGCCAGTTTGCTCACGATTCAATTCCACCCGCAGCGGGTGGTCGACGGGTTGCTCGCTCAACTCCCCTTTCCCTCCAGCACCGGCAAGGTCTACTGGATCAACCGGCGCACGCTCAAGATCGACGACGTAAAGCTCGGCGGGTTTTTTTACGCCGATTCGATCACGCTGGTCGCCAGCCCGTTGGGGTTGATGCGGCATCACATCGCCAAGGTCGAGATCACGGGCGGTCAACTTTTCACGCAACCCCTCTATGACGTGATGGACCGCATCGGTCCCGGCACCGGCAGCGGCCTCGATTGGGTGATCGGGAGGTTGGAGATCAGCCGCGGCACCTTGATGCTGGACAACATCCTCTCCGATACCTCCATCCCGGTGCGCCTCGGCGTCCGCAGTCCGATTGTCTTGAACGGCCTCAGGCTCGGCAAACCCGATTCGAGTCCCGAAATGACCCAGGAACGGACGGCCGAAGTCGTCAATGTCGCCATCGTCTCGACCGTCGATCCGGTCTCACCGGTGTTTTTCTTTCCTCTGACGCGGGTCCGCTACACCTACAGCGAGGTCTGGCATCATCATATCCGTGAGATCGATTTGGTGCGCCCGACGTTGTTTCTCGGCGAGGATTTGTTTTGGCTGACCAAGGAGTTCAAAACGGAGCATGCGGCCCAAGCCGCCGCAGGCCCGGCTTCCCCTTGGGAGGTGGAACGTCTTGAGATCCAGTTCGGGCAATTGGCCGTCAACGCCTTCGGCCAGCCGGTGGTCCACTTGCCGTTTTATTTTGGCACGAAAGTCGATAATATCCGGCTCGATCAGCTCGACCAGATCAGTGCGAAAAGCGTCGTCCCCATCCAGAATCTGACCCAGGATTATCCCGATTACAAAATCCGCCTCGTCAATCTCCGCGGCAAACTCTATTTCAGCTGGCCGCCTACCGATAATTCCGCAAACAACGTCGTCAATTCGATTCAGATGGACGAGGTCTCCTGGAACGACATCGCCGTCAAGAACGTTGGGACCAACGTTACCTTTGATCCGAACGGCGTTTACGGAAAACTTTACGGCACATGCGAGGGAGGCGAGCTGAGCGGGAATTTTGAATTCTATTACACCAAGGGCTTTACCTGGAACGCCAATCTCTTCGTCAACAAAATCAATTGCCAGCCGGTGGCCGAAAAACTGGCCGGCAAGTATGTGAACTTGACCGGTGAACTCGATGGTAACATTTCCGTGCAGGGCAAGGTCACCGATATCCTGAATTGCCACGGCACGCTCGATCTTCCGAGCGCCGGAAAGCTAGAAATCAAATCGATGGATGAATTGTTGAACCGGATTCCCGCCGACATGATCACCTTGAAGCGGGACGCGATAAAAATCGCGATCAATTCGTTTCAAACTTACCCCTACGACCGCGGGCAGTTGAAAATCGATTACAAGCCCGCGGGCGGCGAAAGCACCTTAAAACTCGACGGGCCGCGCGGACAGCGGCTCTTTGAGGTCTTCCTGCATCCATGGGCCGCTACGGGCGACCCGAACGGCACCCGCTGAAAGCTACTTCATTGAGGGCAACTTGAGCAGCTTGCCCGAGCGCCGGATCAAATCCGAGGCCTCGACGGCAAGGAGGAACTCATTGCTCTTCATCGAGATTTCCTGCTCGACCATCATTTCCCGCAGTGTCTCGACATCCGAGGTCTCGATCAACGTGACGAAATTCATTTGGTGCAAATTGTAAAGATTGAGCCGAACCGTCTCCTCCGGGATGCCCAAATATTCCGCCAAATCTTCGGAGCGAACGCCGCCCGCGAGGAGCTGCTTGCTTTGCTGCAAAAACAGATTCAGGTTGGGATTGATTTCGACGCTGGGCGGCGGATTTTCGAGAATATAAAAAAGTTGCGGGGCCAGCACGGCGTTCTGCTTGGCCAGCTTTTCATCAACATGAAGGACCAGCAGCATCACCAGTTCGCTGATCGGCAGCGGACAGTCGTTCTTCACCGCCACCACCGGCTGGGCGGTGAATTCAAACCGCCCTTCTCCCGTTTCGACCAGGAAGCTTAGTTCCGCGACGATTTGCCGCGTCTCGGTCAGAAAGGTTTCGTCGATGTGAAGTCCATGCGCATGGGCCGCGGATAAATCGATGGTCATCGGAACGATGCCCGGCGCGTCGTAAAGCCTCAAGCGGCCCGTTCTGCTCCCAATCAGGAGCAAAACTTCCGGTAACGGGAATTCGGAGAGATCACCAATGAGAGGCATTTTGTTCTTCCAATGGTCAACTGCAATCAAGGCCAATCTACCCATAACCGCCTTTCGTGTCCATGATGGAGTAGGCAGGCTGAATTTACCCTAACTTGAGTTAATCGATCCATTGTTGCCATTGACGCTGACATCGGTAAGAATAGTGGGAAATATTTCTATTTTCGCCCGGCGCGCGCCGCGACCCATCCGTGAATTTACCTTCCCGATCATTTCGTTTCCCCTCCAGAGAGCTTTCCTTGTCCGGGTTTCTCGTCAGCGCCTGCTGGCTGGGCGGCTGCGCGCCCACGATCAATCTCGCGACTCCGGAGCCGGTCAAGGTGGATGTGGCCGTCCGGCTTGATGTTTATCAAAAAACCGCGCCCACCAAGGCGAAGGAAGAGCAGTCGAGCCTCGAGATTGCCGCCAACCGGCGCTTGCGTTCCGGTGAAATCCAGGCCTTGAAAAACAACCGCGTCGTGGGAGAAGACCGCGACGGTTATCTCGACCTGCGCAACCCGCCGAAGGATGCCACCTACCTCGCCTACGCGCAGGGAATCGTCACGGCCGAAAATGCCGATCGTGCCTTCCTTTACCTGGCCAACGCTCAAACCCAGAATAAACCGCTCGAACTGGTCGAGCGCGACTATGCCCAGCTTTGGAGTGACCGCGCCTTTCCGGGGGAATTGGTGCAGAAAGAAAACGGAACTTGGACCCCAAAATAAGATCAACCTCGCGGGTTTTGGATCAGCAAAACCATCCGCGCCTACCATCCACGAATGGCTCCTCGCCCGATCCGGGACGAGCGGGCATCATTCTTCCCGTCAAGCGCCTCTACACCCGGCGAAAAGCGATCCTCCGCATTCTTTTCTGGCTGATCATGGTCGGCATCTTCGCGCCCCTGGCCATCCAGTTCACCAGCCGTATCCAGAGCACCTTGAGCGGCATGAAGGGGACGCCCTCGGAAAACGTCCGCATTAATGTGGTGAAAAATTTCTCCACCGCCCTGGCCTTCCCCACGGCCATCGTTTGGGATGCCAGGGGCGTTCCGCAGGCCGACGCCGATTCGGCCTGGCAAAACCTGCTGGCGGCGATCCACAATGATCCGTCGGTGAACGATGCCACCGATGGCAGGGTCATGGTCGATCAATGGCCCCGGAGCGACTGGTACGCCGCGTTTGTGGCCGTCAACGCCAGCACCTATGGCGAGGCGGAAAAAGTGGTGCCCCAATTGCGCGCCGACGTGACCAAACTTTCCTTTCCCGGCACGAAGCCATGGGTCACCGGAGGCCCGGCGCTTTTCCTGGACTTGAACCTCGCCTCGACCAATTCGCTCCGCTCGGGCGAGTTGATCGCGCTGCCGGTTGCGTTCATCATTTTGCTTCTCGTCTTTCGCACCCTCCTCGCCGCGATCCTGCCCGTCGTGGTGGCCACTCTCGGGGTGGTCTGCACGCTGGGCATGCTCAGCTTTCTGGCCACCTCTCACTCCTACCTGCCCTTTCCCGCCATGGGGGTGACCTTTTTCGTGCCCAATCTCGTGACCATGATCGGTCTCGGTGTGGGCATCGATTACTGCCTGATTTATCTCGCCCGTTACCGCCGCGAGCGGGCCAACCACCTCACGACCCAGGAGGCGCTCCTGCTTACGCGCCAAACTGCGGGCAAGACCGTCATGGCCTCCGCCGTGCTGGTCATGAGCGGTTTCCTCACGCTCCTTTTCATTCCGCTCGAGTTTTTCACCTCGATCGCCGTCGGTGGAATGCTGGTCGTCGCCTGTGTTTCCCTTGCGACCCTGACCCTTCTCCCCGCCATGATTTTTCTCATCGGGCCTTACCTGGAATGGGGCGGCGAATTGCTGGGGAGCCTCAACCGTTTGAAAATGGGCAGCCACTTTCTGGACCAATGGGGCCGGTTTGTGGTGCGCCGGTCCTGGAGTTGCATCGCCCTCGGGCTGATCCTGCTCGGATTTTTGGCCGTCCCTTTTTTCCGTCTTAAAATCGCCTCTGTGGAGGCGAAGAACATACCATTGAAATCGGATTCGCGGCAGGGTTACGAAAGCCTTTCGCAAAATCTGGGAGCGGGCTGGATGATGCCCGCCATTATCCTCGTGCAACACCCCACGTCCGATTGGATGAACAGCGATGGCCTCGCGCAGGAGAAAAGCCTGGTCGATCAGCTGTCCCAACTTCCCAACACCGGGAAGGTCCTGACCGTGACCGACGCGAGCGGCTCCCGGCGCGAGCAGCAAACGCGCATGGGAATGCTCACCAGCGGCACCGACCCGACCCAGGGCATCATTCTGCTCTTGAGCCGGACCGATCCGCAATCGCCCGTCGCCCGGGATTGGCTCGACCAGATCTCCGCGCTCCTTAAGGACGCCGAAAATGCCGCGCCGAACGGCCCCCATTACTCGCTGGGCGGCTTGCCCTCCGTCACCCTTTCCGCCGATCGCGTCATCGTCGGACGGCCCGGTAAATGGTGGGAGGGCCATTTGTGGAAGGTCATCCTCGCCACGCTGGCCAGCACCTTCGTTTTGCTCACTATTTTCATGCGCTCCGTCCTGGTCTCGTTGAAAGCCATTGTCCTCAATCTTTTTTGCGTCATGGCCGCTTATGGTTTCCAGGTCATCTGTTTTCAGGATGGCTGGGGCGCGCGCCTCTTTCACCTCTTCCCGACCGACGGCCTCAACACCGTCGTGCTGGTCATTTGTTTCTGCGCCCTGTTCGGGCTCTCGATGGACTACGAGGTCTTCATCCTCAGCGCCGTGCGCGAAAGCTGGCTCGACAACCACAACATGAATTTGTCCGTGCAGGAGGGACTGCTCCGCGTCGCGGGCATCATCACCTCGGCCGCTTTCATCATGATCGCGGTGTTTCTCTCCTTCGCTTTTGGCGACGTGGTCGAGATCGAGCAGCTCGGCGTCGGGCTCTCCTTTGCCGTGCTCCTCGACGCCACCGTGATCCGCCTGCTCCTCGTGCCCGGCATCATGACCGTCATGGGCCGCTGGGCCTTCTGGTGCCCCGGCCAGAAACTGCCCACCGCCGAACGCCATCCCCGCGGCCATCATTACCAGGGCGAGAAGCTCACCCCGCCGGAGGAAAAGAAGCGCGTCGCGGGGTTGTGACCTGGCTGGATTGAACAGCTACCAGAGAGTAAATAGGGTCTGCGGAACTAGTTGCTTATTCGACGCCCGGTTTACGCAGAACCTCAGCCGAAAGGCGGTCCAGGTTCTCCTCATTGGCGGGGACGACGATGTGTTCAAAGCGACTGGCAACTTCTGAATTCTCGAACACCTGCGACCATGAAACGAGAGTTCCCACCCCCGACGAAGCCAACTTAATGGTCAGGCGGAACTTTGGCTCTGAGGCATGTTGAACGACTACCTTGTTCGGCGGTTCTATTTCGGCAAAGACATTTTCGTTTGGATAGTTGTTGCCATTCGGTCCGTGCATGACGAAAGACCAACGGCCGCCTTTTTGGAATTCGCAGACATGAAAGGTATTCGTGAAACCGGCGGGTCCCCACCAACGCGCCAAACGTTGCGGATCGCTGATCGCGGCAAAGACTTGTTCCACGGTTGCGGGGATTTCGCGAGAGGTGTTGAATGTAGTCATCACTCAGACCTGCCTTTTCCATTGAAAAAGTTAAGCAAACTGGCCGCAATAGGAATACCATCGGGCTGCAGGGATTTGAACCCTGGACCTCGCCGACCCGAACGGCGCGCTCTACCAAGCTGAGCCACAGCCCGAATAAACCGACATCCTCGTTCTGATGAAGGATGGGGCTGTTACTCTGCCATTTTCAGCGCGAGGTGCAAGCACAACCAAGAACCACTCGCGAAGCAGTCTTGCCCTGGCTTGCGGGGAAGCCCTAAGATCAATCATGGGACGTCAATGGTTACTCGCTAAACGGGAGGTCGCCTCGCTGAGAAAGTCGCAGGCGACCGGAAAATATCTGAAGGAAATCATGGTCGCGGCCAAGCATGGCGGACCGGACCCGGCGGGCAACGCCCGGCTCTTCGCCGTCTGCGAAAAGGCGCGCAAGGAAAGCGTTTCCCGCGACGCGATCACGCGCGCGATCAACAAAGGCGCGGGCATCGGCGGGGAGAAGATGACCTTCGAGCATCTCGCCTTCGAGGGTTACGCTCCGCACAAGGTCCCGGTCATTGTCGAGGTGCTGACCGACAATCATAACCGCACGGCGCCTGAAATCCGGGTGCTGTTCAAGAAGGGCCAACTGGGCACCTCGGGCAGCAACAAGTTTCTTTTCGATCACGTTGGCCTGGTCGAGGCGCATCATCCCGGCGCAGGGGCCGATATCGAGGCCGCCGCCATCGAGGCCGGGGCAAATGAGGTCGAGCCTTTGGGCCACGGCCAGAACGACGACATCCCCGAGGATGCCACCGGCGCGCGCTTCATTACCGACCGCACGGCGATTCACGCCGTCTCGCAGTGGCTCTCACAAAATGGCTGGACCGTGATTACCAGTGAAATGGGCTACATCCCGAAGAACTTTCCGGAGCTAACGGCGGAGCAGCGGGCCGAGGTGGGCGAATTTCTGCAGCATCTCGATGATCACGACGACGTCCACCGCGTCTGGGCGGCGCTGAGGTAGGGACGCTAACCCATTTAAAATAAATCCGACAAAGCGCCCAGCACGTCGCCCTGATGCCACTTGGCCCAGCCGCGATTCTGCTGCGCCTCTGAGAATTGCGGGTTGATCTGGATCGCCAGGTCGAAATCAGCCAGGGCACCGTCAAGGTCACCACTCTCTTGCAGCGCGAGGCCGCGATTGTTGTAGGCGTGCTCATCGTTCGGGTCGATTTGCAGCGCGTGGTCAAAATCGGCCAAGGCATCGGCCACGTTGTTTTGATGATACCTGGCCACGCCGCGATTGTTATAGGCCTGGGCAAAGCTCCCATCGATGGCGATGGCCTGGTTCGCAAACGAAATCGCCCCCGCCCAATCGCCCTGATCGGCGTGCACCGAGGAGAGGTTGCTGCAAGCCTCGGCATTTTTGGCATTGAGTTGCAGCGCCTGCGCGTAATCGGCGGCGGCCCCGGTCAGGTCTCCCTGCGCCTGCTTGACCATCCCGCGGTCATTGTAGGCGCTGTCGCACTTGGCATCGATCAGGATAGCCTGGTTATAATCGGCCAGTGCGGCCTCCCAATCACCCTCCGCCTTTTCGACATTGCCGCGATTATTATAAGCATTGGTGTTTTTAGGATCGATTTTCAGGGCTTCATTGTAATCAGCCATGGCTTCCGGCGCCTGGCCCTTATGATACCAGGCCAGGCCGCGCTCATTGTAAGTGGCCGAATTTTTCGGATCCTGGCCGATCGCCTCATTGTAGTCGGCAATGGCTCCGTCCCAATCTTCCTGTTCGAGCTTCAGTTCGGCGCGGCTGACATAGGCGTCCGTGTACTTCGGGGAAATCCGCAGCGCCTGATCGTCGTCGGCGATGGCCCCTTCGACGTCGCCCTGATCGTCGCGGGCGATGGCGCGATTGTAGTAGGCCTGATCGTCCTGCGGATTCAGCGCAATGGCCTTGGTATAGTCGGTGATGGCCTGGGTGACGTCGCCCTTGTCACGCTCGGCCACCCCGCGATCGTTGTAGGGTTGCGATAATTTCGGGTCGAGTTTGATCGCCAGGTTGTAGTCTTGAATCGCGGCATCGAGCTGACCCTTGCGATAGTAGGCCCAGCCCCGGTTGTTGTAGGCGTAGGGATCGCTCGGATCGAGTTTGAGCGCCATATTTTCATCGGCGATGGCGCCATCGTGATCGTTATTGTCATCCTTGGCCAGGGCGCGGTTGACATAAGCGTCCTCATAATTCGGCGCCAGTTTGATGGCCTGGTCGTAGTCCGCGATGGCCTCGTCGAGGCTCCCTTGATCGTACCGGGCCAGCCCGCGATTATAATAGGCATCGGCCAGCTTCGGATTGAGACGGATCGCCTTGTTGTAATCGGCAATGGCGCCGTCGAGGTCGCCCTTGGCATATTTGTCGGTGCCCGACGCGTTATAGGCCATGGCGTCCCTGGTTTGGGTCGCAGAAGCAACGGAGGCCGAAGCCCTGGCCGCAATGGGGAAGACAAGGGCCAGTGCCAGCGCTGGTATAGCGGCTCGGCAAAAAAGCATACCCGACCTATAGCCACTTTTATGCCACAGACAAGCCCAGGGTAGGGACGCGAATTCCCGCGCGATAGCGCAAAGATGTTCCGGGCCTCTGACTGGAAAAGGCCGGGAGGCCAATCCCTTCGCGTCCCAAATAAATGAATAGGTCGGCAACGCAGGCCGTCTCCGACTGTCTTAGGCGTGAATGGCCCGGGCGAGGGGCCGGGCGAATTCCTCCAGCCTTTGCGGCAGGTCCTTCTCCTTGCCCCATTCGGCGATTCGATTGACCAAAACGCTGCCGACGACCGCGCCATCCGCCTGTTGCGCCACCGTGCGGGCCTGCTCCGGCGTGGAAATCCCGAAACCGACGCAGATCGGCAAGGTCGTCTGTTTGCGGAGCAGATCGATCCGGCTGCCAATACTCCCCGCGACCTGCTCCTGCATGCCGGTAACGCCTTCGCGTGAAACATAATAGACGAAGCCGGTCGCCCTTTGGACAATCTTCGCGATCCGCTCGGCGGGACTCGTCGGCGCCACCAGGCAAATCCGGCGCAGGCTGCCATCGCCCAGTCTCGATCCGATGCCCCTTTCGCCCTCCGATTCCTCCGGCGGCAGGTCAAGCACGAGCAGGCCGTCCGCCCCGGCTTGAAAGGCTTGCAGGCAAAAGCGCTCGATGCCGAACGCGTAGATGAGATTGAAGTAGGTGTAGAGGACAATCGGGATTTGCGATTGTGCCCGGACTGCCTGGAGAATTTCAAACACCCGCGCCGTCGTCGTGCCCGCCTCGAGCGCGCGCTGGGCCGAGAGCTGGTTGACGATACCGTCGGCGAGGGGATCGGAAAAGGGAACACCCAGCTCGACGATGTCGGCCCCGGCCCGTTCCAAGGCCCAGACCAGATGGGGCGTCGCTTCCGGCGAGGGGTCGCCCGCCGTGATGTAGGCGACAAAGGCTTTTTGACCGCGCGCTTTCAATTCGCGGAATTTGCGGTCAATGCGGTTTTCGGGATTCGGATTCATGATGCCAGCGTGAAGTGCCGTGAACCTATAATGAGCAGACCCTCGAAGACGAGTAAAGGCCTGACCTTATGCGGAAGATCGAGCGAACCGCTGAGATGCCCCGCGCTGCCGCCGGTGAGGATGATTTCCGGCTTCCTGCGCCCGGGCAGCGCTGCGCTGAGCCGATGGATGATTTCCTTCACGCCGCCCTGGTAATTGAGTAAGACCCCGGAGCGGATGGCCTCCTGCGTCGACTTCGCCAACGCGCTCTTGGGCCTGCGCAAGGTCGTCTCCGGCAATTGCGCGGTCGCTCCCAGAAGCGCGGCCAGTTGCGTCTGTAAGCCGGGCGCAATCGCCCCGCCGCAAAGCCGTCCTTTCGCGTCGAGCACCGTAAACGCCGTGGCTGTTCCGCACGCCACGATGATCGCCGGAAAAAGTCCCCCGGCATGAGTCGCCACCGCGCAGGCGAGCCGGTCCGCCCCGATCTCGGCCGGCTTGGGATAATCGAACGGAATTCCCAGGGCGTGCGGATCGCCGCCGATGACCTCGATGCGTTTGGCAAAAGCTCGCCGGAACGGTGCCACCATCCTGGGCACGACCGAAGCGAGGACGACCTGCTGCCTCGGACATTTCCGCGCCAGTGACGCAATCCACTTGGAGCTTGCATCCTTTGTGGCGATGTCACCGGCCACTCGGATCGGTCCGCGCGGGGCGGCGAGGGCCCACTTCAGGCGCGTGTTGCCCATGTCGATCAGCAAAAACTCCGGCGTCGATTTTCTCATGCGTTTCACGCGAGGCTGACCCGGACTTCCTCCACCCGGCCCGGCTCGCAGATCACCTCGATGTTCATCGGCGCGCAGCAGACCTCGCAATCCTCAATCGTGGAATAATCGCCCTGCGAGGTGTCGGCGGTCGAGGTAACGACCTCGCCGCAATGGGGGCATTGGATTTGAATTTCTACGAGCACGCCTCATCTTAAAATTTTAGACACGATTAACAAGATTAACAGGATGGTCCCTTCACCTCCTCGTACGATAAGTCCTTCAAAGAATTTCATTGCCTTGGCCATCGCTTTGCAGTACAAAGCATCCAATGACCGACTTCGATTCCGCCAGCCGTCAGCTCCGCGTCATCCGTTCCCTCATGGAGCGCGCCACCGTCTACCGCGCGATCTCCGCCCCCACCGCCCTCGTCGGCGGCCTGCTCAGCCTCGGCGGCTTTGTCACCGCTTATGATGCCAAGCACTATCGCCATCACCCGCTTTCGTCCAACGAGTTTCTCATCGTCTGGCTCGTGATCCTGGCGCTGACCGGTCTCACCAATCTCTTTTTTCTGTCGCGCGGCGCGGCCCAGCGGGACGAACCCTTTTTCTCCTCGGGAATGAAATGCGCGATCCTGAGTCTCGCTCCCGCCTTCTTCTCGGCCGCCCTGCTGACATTCTTGATCCACCGTCCCATTGATCTCGCCCTGCTCTGGATCACCCTCTACGGCATCGGCCTGCTCGGAACCCAACATTTTGCCCCGCGCTCCCTTGTCCTCCTCGGCCTCACTTTTTTTCTCACCGGCTGCGGCCTGCTCCTGACCTGGAAGCACCTCTTCATGCCGAATCCCCATGTCGAGCCTTCCGCGCTCGTCGTTTCCGGCATCATGGCCGCCACCTTCGGCGGGTTTCATCTCGCCTACGCCGCGGCGGTCTGGGCCTTGGGCGAAGAGCGGACCGAGCCGGTTCCATCAACCACCGGAACCGAGAATGTTTGACTTCGACCGGCTCGACAAACTGATTCATGAAAAAGGAAGGCTCGCCATCATGACCCTGCTCGCCGCGCGTCCCAGTTGGCCTTTCCAGGACCTCAAGGCCGAGCTCAAGATGAGCGACGGCAACCTGGTCACCCACCTGCGCGCCCTCCATCAGGCCGGGTATGTCGCTTATCGCAAGGAAATCCTGATCCGCCCCCAGACCCGCTACGAATTGACCGCGCGCGGGCGAAAAGCGTTTCAAAATTACCTGCGCGTTTTGGAAGACATGGTCCGCACGGCCAAGACAATGTAAGAAAGCTCCTCATTTTATCGATATACTTTGTAATACAAAGCGTAGGAAGGCAATCCATGCATATTCATCAGGGAATCTTGTCGGACCTGCTCCCGCAGGTGCAAATCGTCGTCATGATCGGCAGGCGCACCAGCGATCATCTTCGCGAACTCGCCCGCATCGCCGAGTTCAAGGGCCGCGCTGCCTACCGCATCGAAGCCGCCTCCGAGCTCCAGCCGCGCTGGTTCTCGGGCGTTGAGGAAGTCGGCATCGTCGTCGGCTCGACCGACCTCGAACCCGTCGTGCGCGCCGTGCGCGACCGCCTGAATCAATTCGCCTCGGCCCAGGAAAAAGGCATGCTGGAAGGGCTGGCCCAATGAACTTCCCTTCAATCTTTGCAAGTCCCGATCTATCCGGTGTAGGAATCTTGCTTGCGGTAGCGGGTTCTGCTCTCCCCATTTTTCTGATCGGGGCTTTCAATGGCCTGTCGGTTATACCCGGTATTATTCAAGGCATTTACCTGCTCGTAATGCTTATCATTGCCGGGCGTATAACTCGTCGCGTAAACCAATTCAAAAGAAGTGCTATTCTGTTTTGTGTCTATTTCCTGGCTAATCTCAGCTTTGTTTTTCTTTTTTTTCTCACCATCCCACTTCGTGTTTCTCTTGGGCTGAAGTGGTAATTACCTGCCTCCTTACGATTTCACGCGCCATGCAAAATCGATTTCGATAGAGTGCGAATTTATGGAAGTCGTCATCGTTGGAGTTTTCTGCGCAATTTTTGCGGGAGTATCGACTTGGCTCGTATTGCGGACGCGCGCGGCGACGTTGCAGGAACGGCTGGCGGCGCGCGAGGGCAGGATCACCGAACTTGAGTCGCGCCTCACCGGGCAGGCAGCCTCCCTTTCCCTCGCGCAAATCGAATCGGCGCAGGCGCGGCAGGAACTCGTCCAGAGCGAAACGCGGTTGGTCGAGGAGCGCAAGGCCGCGCTGGAAAAGCTCGCGATCCTCCACGAGGCCCAGGCGAAATTGTCCGACGCCTTCAAGGCCCTCTCGTCCGAGGCGCTCAAAAGCAACAACGTCGCGTTCCTCAACCTCGCCCAGGCCACGCTCGAAAAATTCCAGGAAGGCGCGCGCCATGATCTCGACAAGCGCCAGACCGCCATCGACGAACTGGTTAAGCCGGTCAAGGAGACGCTGCAAAAATTTGACGTGAAGATCGGCGAGATCGAGAAATCGCGCCTCGAGGCTTACGGCAGCTTAAGCCAGCAGGTGCGCGGTCTCGCCGACACCCAAATCACGCTGCAACGCGAGACCTCCAATCTCGTCAAGGCGCTCGGCTCGCCGCGGGTGAGGGGACGCTGGGGCGAAGTGCAACTCCGTCGCGTGGTGGAAATCGCCGGGATGATCGAGTATTGCGACTTCGATCAGCAGGTGCATATCGCGGGCGACGACGGCGCCTTGCGGCCCGATCTGGTCGTCCGTCTTCCCGGCGGCAAAAGTGTGGTCGTCGATGCCAAGACGCCCATGGCCGCCTACCTCGAAGCCATCGACGCGCCGGACGAAATCACGCGCAAGGCGAAGCTCGCCGAACATGCCCGGAGCATCCGCGAGCATATGATTTCCCTCGGCAAGAAAGCCTACTGGGAGCAGTTCCAGCCCGCGCCGGAATTCGTCGTGCTCTTCCTCCCGGGCGAAAATTTTTACTCCTCGGCGCTCGAACAGGAGCCGGGCCTGCTGGAGGAGCAAATGGCGAAGAACCGGGTGATTCTCGCCACGCCCACGACCCTCATCGCGCTGCTCCACGCCTTTGCCTACGGGTGGCGGCAGGAGGCACTCGCCGCCAACGCGCAGGAGATCAGCGAACTGGGCCGCGAACTCTACGACCGGATCAACACCATGGCGGGCCACTTCGGCAAAGTCGGCTCCGGCCTGAAACGGGCCGTGGAAAGCTACAACGACGCGGTGGCTTCGCTCGAGCGGCGCGTGCTCGTCAGCGCCCGTAAATTCCGCGACCTGAAAGCCAGTAACGCGCAGGAAATCGAGGGCGCCGATACCGTCGACGTGACTCCAAGGGCTTTGTCCGACCAGGCGGAGAGTCTGCCTCCGGACTGATCCGGCTCCATCAGAGACTTCAGCGAAACTCGCTCACTTTATGCTCCGTCATTCCAGAGGAATGATTGAAAGTAGCCCGGCGATTTATCGCCGGGCTACTTTCGAATGTCCCTCCGGGACGTCAATTTGTTATCTAATCCGATTTTCCCAGCGATCACCATTACGTTAATTGTCTACTTGATCCAGCCCCAGCGCGAGGTGAACGGCCAGAAAACAAAATAGCCGCGGCCCACCAGGTTCTGTCGGGGAACGCCGCCCCAGTACCGGCTGTCCTTGCTGTTCGGGCTGTTGTCGCCCATGGCCCAATAGCAATCGGCGGGCACATAGTAGGTTTGCGAGTTGTCCTTGTCGAAAGGATCAAAGGGGCGTGCCGGATCGTGCGTCACACCCGTGCCTTCCGGGTAATTGACCAGGCTGTAGCCCGGATAATGTTCCGACTGCGCAAATTCCTTCGCAAACGCCGCAGCGCCCTCGGCTGGCTTGCCGTTCACCAGAAGCTGGGGCGGCTTTACCTCGATCAGGTCCCCGGCCAGCCCCACGCAACGCTTGATAAAATCCTCGCTGCCCTCCTGGTCCGGACCGTTTTCATTCGCGAGCGAGGGGATGCCCGACGTCTTGAAAATGAAAACCTCGCCGCGGTGGGGAGCGCGAAAATTATAAGTCACCTTGTCGACCAGCACCTGGTCGCCCGTCTGCGTGACGAAGTTGGCCAGCACCGCGCCGGGTGGATAGATTTCCTGGTGCGGGTGACCGTCCATGTAATCGGGCGCTCCATACTCGTAAACCCCGAGCTTCAGCTCGACATCCTGCTTCTTGATCCAGATGCGGTCGACCTCTTCGTTGCCCTGGGCATCGACGAGATGGACGTCGGTATAGTCGAGCCAGATGGTGAAGGACCCCGGCTGCAGGCTGCTGATTTTACCGCCGTGCTGCGTCACCACCCGGCCGTAGCTCTTGCCGTGGATCAGGAAATCATAAGCCCGCAGGACTGGATTCGGCGGCAACTCGGCGGTTGGGACCGGCTCAATCCCGTAAAGCGTCGGTTCCATCGAGCCGGTTGGAATCTTGAACGGCTGCAGAAAAAAGGTGCGGATCGCCAGCGCCATGATCGCCGCCACCACGAAGACCTCCACGTTCTCGCGCCAGCCGTCCCAGGGCGAGGGGGGAAACAGCTTGTTGCCAAGCTTCATCGACTCCTTGTTCAGCTTCTCCAACTCATCGACATCCTTCGCCTTCAATAACGCCGGGTAGCGCGCTTCCAGGGCCAGGAGCGTTTCGAGGTCCTTCTTCGCCAGGATATCCTGCGTGTAGATGCGGTTGCGTTGCAGATTGCCCTGGATCAGTTCCGATTCCGCCAGGACCTTCTTCGTTTTGGAGGGGAGAAAAAAGTTGAACATACTTTGAGGTAAGTGACCTACTTAACAGGAAAACATGAAATCATGAAATACATGAAGAAGACAGGAGGGCGTTAATTTGAGTTTCCTTTGTTTTTGGCGCGTGTCTTTACCGCTTTGATTCCGGCCATTTGCCGTTTCCGTTTTTGAAGTGTCTTGGCGCGGGTTATCGCAGCCTTCCAAAACCACAATGAGCGCACAATGCCGCATAATTTTTAAATGCATTTTTTCGATAATAGACACGTTTCTGTGAGGTGTCTGGCAGGGAAACATCGGATTTATCCATCGTATGTTCCTTCATGTATTTCATGATTTCATGTTTTCCTGTCAAAATCACTTACTCTCCGACTTCAGCACGGCAATAAACGCCTCCTGCGGGATATCGACGCTGCCAATCGACTTCATCCGCTTCTTTCCTTCCTTCTGCTTTTCGAGGAGTTTCCTTTTACGCGAGATATCGCCGCCATAGCATTTGGCCGTCACGTTTTTGCCGACCGACTTCACGTCCTCGCGCGCGATGATCTTCCCTCCGATGGCAGCCTGGATCGCGATCTTGAAAAGATGCGGATGAATCACTTCCTTCAGCTTCGCGGCAATGTGCCGTCCCCGCCCCTCCGCCTTGCTCCGCTCCACGATGCAGGAAAACGCATCCACCGGCTCGGCGTTCACCAACATGTCCATCTTCACCATGTCGGAGATGCGGTACGGCGCATACTCGTAATCCATGCTGCCGTAGCCGCGCGTGATCGATTTGATGCGGTCGTTGAAATCGACCAGGATTTCGTTGAGCGGCAGGTCGCAGCGCAGCATCACGCGCTTGGCGTCGAGCGATTCCGTATGCTCGCAAATGCCGCGCTTTTCCATCACCAGTTGCATGATGTCGCCGATATTGTCGTTCGGAATCATGATAAAGGCGCGGACCATCGGCTCGGCGATGCTCTCGATCACCGATGGGTCGGGCATCTGCGTCGGATTGTCGATCATCAACACTTCGCCGTTGGTGCGCGTCACCTCGTAGACCACGCTCGGATAGGTCGCGATGATGTCCA